>Ga0194055_10002337_pt1 | contig 15115 bp, 12 predicted proteins | sample SepL449m_MetaG_FD_155482 | JGI IMG/M metagenome (GOLD analysis project Ga0194055, IMG submission 155482) | Anoxic zone freshwater microbial communities from boreal shield lake in IISD Experimental Lakes Area, Ontario, Canada - Sep2016-L442-9m | ecosystem: Environmental > Aquatic > Freshwater >... | reverse complement strand
CGAGAACAGTCATCGCGCCGGAATCGCCGACGAGCACCATGTCAACGCCGGCCTTCTCGGCTGCGAGCGCGCTCGGGTAGTCGTAGGCCGTGACCATCACGATCGGCTCGCCAAGCCGCTTCATCTCAGCGAGGCGGGGGAGAGTCATAGGCAGGCTCGAAGCGTCGGCCGGGATTTCGATTCGGTTTGGCATCGTGGACATTCTCTGCTCCTTCTCTAATGGTCGACGCCGCCTAACGGGTGGCGGTCGCCGCCTCTCGATTGGCAACCACGGTCAAGTTGTCGATCAGTCGAACGCCGTCGACCGTTGCGGCGCAGGCGATCAGCAGCGTGCCGCTGAGCTGGCGGGCCGACTCCAGCGTCGAAGGGTCGGTAATCGCGAAGTACTCGGGCGTAATCGCGGCCTCGCGCAGGCGATCGGTGCCGACAGTCTGAGCGGCCTCGGGCGAGCTCGCGCTGCCATCGCTGATCGCGTCGGCTGCTGCCTGCAACGCGGCGGAGATCGCCAACGCCTGCTCGCGGCCCCCGGCCGATAGCCGCGCGTTGCGACTGGAGAGGGCTAGGCCATCCGTGTCACGGACGGTGTCGGCGGTGACTACTTCGACAGGGATCCGGAGATCGGCTGTGAAGCGCCGCACGACCAGCGCTTGCTGCGCGTCCTTTGCGCCGAAGTAGACGACGTCGGGTCCAACAATGTTGAGCAGAATCGTCACGACCGTCGCCATCCCGTCGAAGTGGCCGACGCCTCGCTGCTGTCCTTCGAGCGTCTCGGTCAGCGGTCCGCGAACCTGGACGGCGGTGGCAAAGTCTGCGGGGTAGATCTCTTCGACGCTGGGGGTGAAACAGATCGTCGCTCCGGCACTGGCGGCGGCATTCACGTCGCCTTGCTCGTCGCGTGGGTACTGCTCAAGATCTTCGGCCTGGTTGAACTGGGTTGGGTTGACGAAGATCGAAACTACGACAACGTCGTGCTCACTGGCGGCGCGCTCTATCAGCGCACAGTGGCCGCTGTGCAGGGCGCCCATCGTCGGAACGAATCCAACCGTAGCCCCGGCGGCGCGGCGCGCAGCAATCTCGCCCCTTAGCTCGGGGACTGTTCGGATCGTTTGAACGATGCGTTCTGTCATTTCGGTCCAGTTCCCTTACGAGATACCGGTCGCGCATTAAGTGGTTGTTCGGATACCAACTTCAACTGCCATTACACGGTCCGCACCCGAGGGTTACGGCCACAGGTCAAAAGGTAGCAGTGAGCACCCCCAGATAGCATCAATCGTTGTGAATACGGGCGCATCGAGCGAAGAACGGGCGATTGCCCTCGAAAGCCTCTGTGCTGAGGCCAATCGCTGCGAACTCTGCCCTCAGCTTGTTGCCAGCCGTAGCCAGGTCGTGTTCGGCTCCGGCAACGCCGACGCGCAGCTGATGTTTGTCGGCGAAGCACCCGGCGCGAGTGAGGATCGTGACGGCGTCCCGTTCGTTGGCGCATCAGGAAAACTGCTCGGCGATCTACTGGCGGCAATTGGGACAACGCGCGACGAGGTCTACATCGCGAATGTGCTGAAGTGCCGGCCACCGGAGAACAGGGACCCGCGTAGCGACGAGATCGGCAACTGCTCCCACTTCCTGCGCGGCCAGATCGAACTGGTTGCGCCGGTCGTCGTCGTCACGCTCGGCAACTTTGCGACCAAGTTGCTGCGCGAGGACGATGCGGGCATCACTGCGATCCATGGCCAGGCCGAGCTCCGCTCGTTTGGTCAGCGGTCGGTCTGGCTATATCCCGTCTTTCACCCGGCCGCGGCGCTCTACCGCAGGCCGAACCTAGAGCTGTTGCGCGAAGACTTTGCACGGCTGCCGAAGATGATTGCCGACGGCGCGCCTCAGCAGGCCGCGGCGGTCGTACTCAAAGCGGAGCCGGTGCCGGGCCAAGAGACACACCCCGCGCCAGAGAGCGGCGCTCCTCAGCTCGATCTGTTCTGAGCGCGCCGCAGGGCGGCGAGCAGCATCTTGTTTCGCGTCCTGTCGCGGCCTGTTGCCGCGCGCAACTTGAAGGTCAATGCTTGGCTACGGTCGTCGCGACGGAGGGCAAATTCTCCGAGCTGGCTGGCAATCACCTCACGTCGGCGGCTGGCCTGAAGGTCCAAGCGCTGTTGCTCGATCGCTCCCGAGCTTGTGTGCGCGCCGCTGTGGACCAGCGCGGCCGCTGGGTCGAAGATGGTTGGGATTCCCTGAGCGCGCGCCCGCAGGCAGAGGTCGAGGTCTTCAGCGAACAGAAAGTCATCGACGTTAAAGGGCCCGAGCTGGCGCAGCAACGAGGTCGGCGCGGCGAGGCAAGCGCCGATCGCCCAGCCGACCTCGATCGGCTGACTCGCACGGAACGGCTGCAGTCGGTTGCGCAGGGGCGCGGGGAGCAGCCGGGGAACGGTCAGCGCGGCTAGATAACCGTCGCGGCCGCCAGGCAGCGGATGGGCGCTGTCCTGAACCGAGCGGTCATCGTTCAACAGCTTCGGCGCGATCAGCGCTCTTCTGCCGCCGGCGATTGCAGCGAGTCGCGAGAGGCTGTCGTCGATCAGCAGCGAATCTGGATTGAGAAGAATCGTCACGGCTTCGTTGATCAGCTCGATTGCGGCGTTATTGGCAGCTCCATAGCCGGGGTTTCCTTCCATCACGACTACCTCGGCGCCCCAGACGCGCGCCACTTCGGCGCCGTCATCGGATGAGCCGCTGTCGACGCAGATGACCTGCGGGCGACTCGCGAGATGAGTGTCGATTGAGGCCAGCAGCGCTTGTAGCTCGTGACTTGAGTTGTGGAGCACGATCGAGATCGCGAAGCTCATCGGGCCAGCCCCGCGGCGTCAGCCAATACTGCCCGCAGCGACGCGGCAGCGCTGGCCCAGCTCAGCCCGCTAACTGCCTCGCGGGCCTGAGCGCCGATTCGGTCGCGAAGAGTTGCGTCGCCGCTGATCAGCACCAGCGCCTTGGCGAGTGCGCTGGCGTCGCCAACGGGAAAGGTCAGTGCAGCGTCGCCGAGAGTCTCGTGGAAGACCGGCAGGTCACTGATCACGCTCGGCACGCCGTGCGCAGCTGCCTCAACGGGAGGCAGGCCAAAGCCTTCGAGCCGGGACGGCATCACAAGCGCGAGCGCGCCCTCGTACCAGCCAGCGAGTTGCTCGTCGCTCTGACGGCCGACGAGGCGGATGCCGGCGACGCCCTCCAGCTCGCTTGCAAGTCTGCCCTCGCCGACAACTATCAGCGGAGCGGTTAGCCCTGCGCGGCGGGCGATTGGGATTGCCTCTGCCAGCGTGTCGATCCCCTTGCGTGGTTCAAGCGCGCCGACATAGAGCAGGTAAGGGCTTGAACTGCCCAGGTCTATCTCCGCGCCGGCCTCGACGCTGACGGGAGCCGATGGCGCGGCTCGAATCACCGTTAGCTCGTCGCCAGCCACTGGCCAGCCGGCGGCGATCACATCGGTCGCTGTCGCGTCGCTGTCCACCACAACGCGGGTTGCGCGCTCGGCAAGCAGACGCGGCCGAGCAGCTTTCAGCCAACGCTGCTCGTAGGCGGTGAAGTCGTCTGGGCGGAGCTCGAATGAGAGATCGTGGATTGTGAGCACGTACGGCGTACGGCGCCCACAGGCAACCGGCGCCGGCGCCGGGAGCCAGCAAACATCGGCGCCGCCGGCGAGCTTTTCAAGCCGCGGGCGGCCGGTTAGGGCCGAGGCGGCGAAGAGTGGCTTTGATGAGAAGCGAGTGCGGCGTAGCTCTATTCCAGTTGGTACCTCGAGCTGACGATCTCCCGGCACCACCGCGACCCATTCGTCATCGACGAAGTTGGCCGCCAGTGCGGCCAGCATCTCTTCGAGGTATCGCGCGATCCCGCGGCCTTGGCCGAGGTGGCGGGCGTCAATTGCAACTCGCATCAAGAGAGCAAGTTAGATCATTCGTGGCGGGCGACCGCATGCTGCTCCGCGTCGGCAGCGTAGGTAGTGTTAATAGCTCGATGTACGCAATTCCCGCCACACAGAACCTGCGCGTTGCGCTGGTTCATGATTTTCTGCTCGACCTGCGCGGCGCTGAGCGCGTCTTTCTGCAGCTCTGCGCGATCTTTCCGCAAGCCGACATCTTCACCGCGGTCTACGACCCGGTAGGCACGCAAGGCCGCTTCGAGGACCGCAACGTGATCACCTCAGGCCTACAGAAGCTGCGCCCGACGGCTCGCAACTTCCGCCCGCTGCTGCCCTTCTACCCGGCAGCGATCGAGTCGCTTGATCTGCGCGGCTACGACCTCGTCGTCTCAAGTTCGTCGGCTTGGGCGCATGGCGTGATCCCGGATGAGAATGCCGTTCACGTCAGCTACTGCCACAACCCTTTTCGCTACGCCTGGACTGAACGTGAGGCGACGCTCGACGCGCGCAACGCACTCGTGCGGCCGGTTCTCGCCCAGGTGATGCACCGCTGGCGCCAGTGGGATTTCATCGCCGCCCAACGGGTCGACGCCTACGTCGCCAACTCGAAGACGACGCAGCAGCGCATCGAGCGCTACTTCTCTCGCGACTCGACCGTGATCTACCCGCCGGTTGAGATCGAGCGCTTCTCGCCTGGGCCGGTCGGGGATTACCACCTCGTTCTATCGGAGCTGATCGCTCACAAACGAATTGAGGTTGTTGTGCGCGCCTTCAGTCGCCTCGGGCTTCCTCTCATCGTGGCCGGTGATGGGCCTGACGCGCGCCGGCTGCAGCGGCTCGCGGGGCCTTCGGTTCGGTTCGCCGGCCGCGTCAGCGACTACGAAGCCGAGGCTTTGCTCCGCGGCGCGCAGTCGATGGTCGTCGCCGCGACGGAAGAATTTGGCATCGCCGCAGTCGAGGCTCAGGCTTCTGGGCGGCCCGTAATTGCCCTACGAGCCGGTGGCCTGCTCGAGACCGTGGTTGAAGCGAAGACCGGCCTCTTCTTCGATCGACCAGATCCCGCTTCGCTCTGCGCCGTGCTTGAGCAGTTCGATCCCGGCCCGTTCGCAACCGAGGACTGCGTTGCTCAGGCGCAGCGCTTCAGCCCTGAGCGTTTCAGCAGCGAGTTCGCCGCCGTCGTAGAGAAGACGCTTGGAGAAGGTCCGGGCCGCTCGATCGACGGGGGCCACCGCGTCGCGGCGCGCCGCGCACGCGGCCGTGGCTTGGCCCGTCAAGGCCGGCTCCGCAGCTAACAGCTAGTTCGTTGGCGCTGGCGCCATGCGGTCTAGTGCTGCTGCGCGGGCCGAGGCACGCGCCGAGGCTGCCGGATCATCGACCCTGAGCCAGTTGGCTAGAAGAAGCCAGCCGGTCCGGTTCTCAGGTTCGCTCCGGAGCAGCGCTTCGAGTTCTGCCACGGCGGCCGTGCGATCCCCGGCGATGAAGGTCGCTGAGGCCACGAATGCGTCGGGCTGAAGGCTCGCGCTCAGCAGCTTGGCGGCGCGGAAGCGATCAAGCGCGGCTGAGGTTTGCGGCGGCCGCTGCTCAAGCAGAACGATGCCATCGGTTTGCAGGCGCTCGTCGTTCCAGCTGATTAGAAGCCATGCGACGATCGCCGCGGCGAGCATCGAGAGCGCGATGCGTGTAACTAGAGGGAATGGGCTGGAGCCGATGGCCACGCCGCGATGGTAGGTGATCACCGCGATAGAGCCGCCACTTTCACTACGCTCGCGGCCGATGGCTGCAGCTCTCCGCTTATCCGCTGGCGCCCTGCTGCTGGCGGCGCCAACTGCGCTGGCGTTCTTCTCGGGCGGGTATTTCGCTGGGCCTCGGCTGATTGCCGGGGCGGCGATCTGGCTGCTGGTATTGGCAGCCGCCTGGCTTACCGGCGGTCGCTGGCTGCGCCAGCGACCGGGGCAGATCGCGCTGCTTGGGCTGGCGTTATTGACGCTGATCGTTGGTCTCTCAATCCTTTGGGCGCCGTTGAGGAGCCTTGCTCAGTCCGACCTTCAGCGGCTGCTGCTCTATTTGGGCGCGTTTATCGCCGCTCTCGCACTGCTGCGCGGCCGACAAGGGCTGAGGCTCGCGGAGCCAGTGCTCGGAGCTGGCGCTCTGCTGATCACCTGTTATGCACTTGCGGCACGTGTTCTGCCGGGCCTGGTAGACGAAGCCGCAAGCCAATCTGCTGCTGGGCGTCTAGAGCAGCCACTGACCTACTGGAACGCGAGCGGAATGTTGGCCGCCGTTGGGTTCATTCTGGCGGTCCGCGTGGCTGCAGATAGCAGCCGAGCGGCTTGGCTGCGCGCGGCCGCTATCGGCTCGTCGGTGCCACTCGGCGTCGGCGTCTACCTAACCTTCTCGCGCGGCGCGCTTTTGGGCCTTGCGGTAGGTGCGATTCTGCTGATCGTCTTCAGTCGCGAACGAGGGCAACTTCGGTCGCTGGTGGTCGCGATTGGCGGCGCGGTCGTGGCGTCGGTCGTCGCAGCTCTGCTGCCTAGCGTTCGTACTCTGCAGGGCTCACTTGGCACGCGCGAGGCCGAAGGGCTGATCCTGCTGGCCGCGCTAGTCGTCGTGATGCTCCTGACAATCGTCGCGGGTCGGCTCTGGGCCGAGCGCGCAGGTGGCGTTCCGCTCTCCGCTTCGCGTGCACTCGCTGCCGGTCTGGCTGCCGTCGTCGTAGTTGGCTTCATTGCCGCCGCAGCTGGAAACGGAAGCAGCAATGGTCAGCCACGCTTTGGCGCCGATACGCGCCGGCTCGCCTCATTCGAGAGCAACCGCTACTCCTACTGGAAGGTCGCTGGTGGAATGTTTCGCGCTGATCCGTTGATCGGTGATGGATCGAGTTCGTTCCGGGTGGTCTGGCGCCGCGATCGCACACTCTTCGACCCTGCGCTCGACGCTCACTCGTTCTACATCGAAACAGCTGCCGAGCTAGGACTACTCGGACTGATCGGGCTTGCGCTCTTCATTGGCGGGGTTGCGTGGGCAGGGCGAAACGTCCTGCTCCAGCGCCGTACTGAAGCGACGGGGGCATTGGCGGCGCTAGCGGCGCTCGCCGTTCACGCCGGGCTCGACTGGGATTGGGAGATGCCAGCACTCGCCCTAATCGGATTGTTACTCGCTGGCGCAGTGGTCGCCGCCAACGAAGAGATCGCAGGGTCTGTTAGCTCCGAGCACTGAGCGGTGACTCTGCGTCGGTCGCAATCACCACCGCAAAACCGTTGCCGACCTTCTTGTCAGGGTCCTCGGTTTCAACGACTTTCAGCCCGATCCGCTGGCAGAGCTCAACGAACGATTCGCAGCTCCAAACCGACCAGTGCTTGTCCTCGTCTGAGCTGAATCCATTCGCGTGTCGGTCAACCAGCTCGTCGACTGGAGTCAGTTCGCGCTCCGAATCGAAGGTTCGGTCGCGATGCGGAACTACGAGGAAGATGTACTTGCTGGCGACGCGGTCCCACTCCAGCAACGCCTCGATCGGATCGGGGAAATGTTCGATCACGTGTGAGGCGAGTACAAAGTCGACCGACTTGTCTTCTAGCGGCAGATTGTCGCCGGGGGCGACGAGGTCAACAGCAAGCGCGCGGCCCGATAGTCGCCGCTCCTCGTCCTTGTAGATCGTGTCCATCTGCGCGTAGCGGTCGATGTTGATCGCGTCGACCGGGAAGCGATTGTGCGCGCTGCCGCCGATCTCGACGCCGCTGAGGCCGTCGAGGTAACGAACGGCAAGTTGATATTCGCGTCGCTGCCCGAGCCACCATCTGAGGCGGAGCGGAAGGACGGCAAATGCGCGGTCACGGAGGGCTCCCATCGCGTTCGTTCTACCAGCGCGCGTAGGCTTCGTGCGGTGCGGACCGCCCAGAGAAATATCAGCGCCAGCGTAATCACTGCGCTGATCGGCATTGTCGCGGTCCTGATCGCAACGCCAATGATCATCGATCACGTCGGAAAAGCTGCCTACGGCGTCTGGACGGTCTCGATGGCGATAGTGATTTACATCGGCATTGTCGAGGCTGGGATGGCGCCCGCTGTCCAGCGTTACATTGCCGTCGCGCGCGGAGCAGGCGATCACGCCGGCGCGGCGCGCGTCTTCTGGTCGACGTTGACCTTCTACCTTTCGATTGGCTTGATCGCAGCGCTGGTTATCGAGCTGCTCGCGCCTCAGATTGCTGGTCTCTTCGACTTTCCCGGTGGGCTCGAACAGCAGGCGATTGAGCTGCTGCGGATCGTTGGGCTCGCGGTACCGCTTGGCCTCGCGATGGCGGCGCTGGCGAACCTGCTCCAGGGCCAGGGACGCTTCAGATCGATTGCAGTGACCGCGGCGCTCGGTTCGGTTGGTTACTTGGCTGCCGTCGTGCTGCTGGTCGGTTCTGGCGCAACGCTGGCAGAGCTCGGTTGGGCCGTGATCGCCCAGCAGGTCGTCTTGCTGGTCAGTCGCGCCGTGCTAGCGGCCGGGACGCTTCGCGTACGCCCAGGCTTTGTAAGCGGTGAGGAAGCGGTCGCGATTGCCGGCCTTTCAGCGCGGCTGCAGCTGTCGGTCGCATCGCTGATTATCAATGGGCAGAGCGACCGTGTGGTCGCCGGCTTGGTCGCTCGGCCCGCGGTCGTCGGCGAGGTTGGCATCGCTTCGCAGCTGGCAGAGTCGGGGCGGTTGGTCGCGGCCGCTCCACTCGTCCCAATCTTCAATCGCTTCGCCTCGCTACAGCAACCGAGCGAGGAGGCCTCGCTGCATCGCGTCTTCGCCAAGGTCGATCGCCTTTGGATTACGGCGGCGATCGGGGCGACGCTGATCGGGGTTGCAGTAGCCCCGTCGCTGATCAGCGGCTGGCTCGGATCTGGCTTCGCGCTCGCTGGGGCCTTTGCAGCGATGCTCGTCGCCGCCTACGGCTCGAACCTGCTCTTCGGAGTAAGGATTTCTTACCTTCGGGCGAGCGGAAACGCTGGCCTTGAGGCGCGCCTGGCGGTCCTCCTGATCGCGCTCAATCTCGCGCTCACGGTGCCGCTCGCGATTGCCTTCGGCGCCACCGGCGTCGTGGCCGGAACTCTGGTTGCCTACCTAATCGCTGGCGCCTGGTTTGCTCTCCGCTTCGGTGGCTATGCGCCCGAGACCGCGCGCGTTCCCGTCGCGACGCTCGTGATCGCCGTTCTATGGGGCGTGCTCTTTGCTCTGCTCGGTGGACTGCTCGCGGCGGTCGCCGCCAGCGCGATCGCGGCCGGCTGGGCCTTGCCGGTGATCGGCCTAGTCACGGCGCTCGCTTGGGGCGGCTACCTCGCATGCGCGCTGCGCGTCGCGCCAACTCCAGGCGGCGTTCGTCGCTGGCGGGCCGAGTTCGAGGCTCAGCTTGGCGCCCGCGCCGAGAGCACGACCCAGTCGCCGTAGCGGACCGCCTCGCGGTAGTTAGCGGAGATGTAGCGGTCGAGGATTCGAACGCCCGAGGAGCGCCCGGAGCGGTTCGGCTCCGGCGCTGCGGTTGTGGGCGAATCCCAGCGGACAATCAGTTTTGGATTGGTGCGGACAAGGTCGCCGACTATTTCCTGCTGCACAGGCGCGCTCGTTAGTACGCCCGGCGCGGCGATGTCGTAGCGGGTCGGGTTTGGTCGCTCGGCGAGGACGTAAACCAGCGGTGCGCCGGCTGTCGTGATGTCGGCGCGCCGACCAACAACGTAGATCGGCTCGCCCGGCGAAGTGTTGGCGCGGATGTAACTAACGGCTTGGTCGAGTGGCACCGCGACTCCAACTTCCGCTCGCACAGGTGCGGCGATCGGCGTCGTCAGCGCGACGACCGGTTCGGTCACCTGGAGCCAACGGCGGGCGACGCCCTCGACAGTTAGGTACGCAAGCGAGAGCAGCACCACTGCCGCGAAGATCGTCGCTATCGCTGCTCGAACTGAGCCCGAACTGCGATCGGAGCGGGCGGCGCTCTCGCAACTGACCGCCCAGGCAGCGACGATCGCAGCCACTACTGCTAGCGGCGCGGTGTGGAAGTAATCGGGCCGTACGAGCATGTAGTGAGCCATGCCGACGGCGAAGACAGCTCCCGCAATCAGCGGCCAGTCGCGCCGTCGCGTAAAGCAGAGCGCGAGCACGACTAGCGAGCTCGCGAGCGTGATCAGCAGCGCCAATGGAAGGTAGAACGGGAGCACCGCGCCTGCCCAGTCGTCGAGCGACCCAAGTGCGCCGTCATAGAGGCGCGGAAAGGGCAGCGCCTGGTAGGCCGAGAAGTCTTGGATCGGATATCTGACGAGCAGATCCCACGACTGGCTCACTCCTGCGGCCAGCACTACCGGCAGATAGATGATCGCGGCGACCACCGCGGCACTGATCGCAGCGCGGCCAATCTGGCGCAGCCGTTCGCGCGGCTCAGCGGCGCTGATCGCGATGGCGAGCACGACTCCGATCGCGAGATATGCGGCGAACTCAATCCGCCATGCGAGACAGAGGCCGATCAGGACTCCCGCCCAGTTCGGCTGCCGTTCAAACAGCAGCAGTGCGCCGAGCGCGAATGCCAGCGCCAACGGTGACGGGTGAGGGCCGCTTGGGAAGGCCATCGCGCAGATGCTGACCAGCCAAACAGTGAGCGAAAGGTACGGGCCGGCTCGCCGCCTTGCGAGCCTCCACGCGAGCAGCGCGACCGTCGCGTCAGCGAGCAGGCGAACGATCCGCCACCAAAGCAGCGACGGCCCGAGCAATGCTGAGAGCCCGCCGAGCAAATACGGCTGGCCCGGCGGGTAGTACCACCAGAAGTCGCCGTATGGCACCTGCCCATCAGCAATTCGAGTCGCTGCCTGGAGCATTAGCCCTTCGTCATTCGGCTGGACGCCATTAAGGATCGTCAGGCCAGAGAGGAAGAGTCCGCCGCCGAACAGCAGCAGCGGAACAAACCAGACCGGCGCCGCTCGTAGCGGCTTCGGCCCGAGCGGACGCGCCGGGCCCTGGGCGACGTCGCTAACCATCGTTTCATCGTACGCGACGTTGCCGTCGATCAAGGCTTGGTTACTGGTCTGGCGTCCCGGCGGCGGCAGCCATCTCAGGGCGATAGCGGAGCTCGTAGAGCGTTGCGCAACCAAAGCGCTCTGGCGGCTGGTCAAGGAGCGGTGCAACCGTGCGGTCGAGTGCGCTCACGTCCTTTAGGCGGCAGTCGGTGAGTAGCCAGCGTGCGCGCGACTCGATCACAAAGTCTCGCCCCGCCTGCCCAGTTAGCCGCCCTTCGAAGAGGTCATTGGCGGTTGTCGCGCGGCGCGACCAATCGGGCGTCCAGGAAAAAGGTCCGACATAGGTCTCGCGGCCGGTTCGCGCGGGGACCAGCAGGCTTGAGTAGCTGGGTGCCAGGACGCCGCCGGGTCGGGGGTCGTGCTCGAGCGCGTTGAGCGCTTCGATCTCGCCCGGGAATACCCAGTAAGGGTCTGCGGCCGAGTGGACACTGTTGAAGAAGACTTCAATCTTGTGAGCGGTTCCTGGGATCGTCATCAGGCCAACGGCGATCACGACGGCCCAGGTTGGCGTCTTGATTGGCAGACTCTTGACGCCGATCACGGCGAGGATCGCAAGAGGCAACGTCAGGCCCTGCCAGCTGTGGTAGGGGAAAGTGCCCGTTGGAGCGAGGTATACGGCGATGATCGCAAGCGGCCAGACGCGCAGCGCGACGTCCTGCCAGCTAGGAGCTTTTAGTCGGTAGGCGAACGCCGCGGGCAGTGCGAGCGGGATCAACGTCGCGATTACTGCCCACCAAGGCCATGCCCAGAGCGTCTGGGCACCGGCGCGGTTGACTTCGCCGGCCAGCTTCCAGCCTGGGTCGGCGCGGGAGAGCCATGAGTAGTAGATCGCCGGCAGGAGAGCTGCGATCCCGATCACTCCGATCATCAGCCATGAAGGTCGCCGGCCGCCGAGGCGAGGCAGGGCGCGGAGCAGTTCGACAGCGATAACGATGGCCGCAATCTCAGCACCCTGCCAAGGCTGCAGCCAGGTGATGATCAGCACGCCGAGCGCTGACCAGACCAGAATCGCTGTCCGTCGCTTCTCGCGCCAGCGTTCGAGCGCCAGCAGCACCAGCGGGATCATGAAGACGGCAATCGCCGTGAAGAGGTAGCCCCAGAGGTAATGCGCCGACCAGATCTCGCCGCTAATGAAACCGAAGGTGTAGGTCCGCGGTTTGCCGCCCCAGCCGGTCCAGGCGACGATCGCGACGGCCGGCATCACAGCAAAGAGCGCTAGCGCGAGAGCGGCGTGCTGCGCACCCTTGCCGATCACGAGGCGGCGGACGTAGAGCATGCAACCGACGAAGGTGACGCCGATCGCGACCGGCTTCCAGAGCAAGTAGCTAAGGCCGACCGAGATCCCGGTGTAGTGATGGATCAGCCCACTGATTAGGAAGCCGGGGTGGAAAAATCGCCTCTCGCCGGGAGCGAGATCCCATGCGTTTCCGATCAGCGCGTGGTTGCCTGCGTCGCGGATCCACCAGAGGTACTGCATCTGGTCGGTAGCGAAGAGGCCGTCGGCACCAGAGAGATCGCGGCCCTTGCTTGCGAGCGCGATCAGCGGCGCCAGTGCGAGCGCGACGAGCGCCAACAGGCAGAGGAGCTCAAAAGGATCGAGGCCGATCTTTGCCGCCGAGCGCGTGATCAGGCCCGGGCGGGCAGAAGAGTCCACCTAGCTGCCCGGCGTCAGTGTCCGGCGCAGGTTACGCAGCGCGCGAGCGGCGGCCCCGCGCAGGCCGTGCGTGGCATGGGTCTCGGCAAGCAAAGGTGGATATTGAGCGAGAGTGGCGCGCCGCAGCGCGGCTCGGTCGGGTGATCCGGTGGCAATCTCATTGCTGCAGATTGCGCTCAGAGAAGCGGCCGACTGCTGCCAGGTCATCTTCGGAGCGAGCCGCTCCAGAGAGAGCTTTGCTGACGCCAGCCGTGCTGGGTCGTCGAGCAGCGCGCTGATCGCCTGGGCGAGCCCGGCCGCGTCCCCGGGTGCGACGGTCAGGCCGAGGCCGTCGCGCTCAATCAATGCCGACAGTGTGTCCCCAGTTGTCGCGACGATTGGCAGAGTTGCCCAGATGTAATCGAGCATTCTGGTGCGGAAGGCGAGGCGGCTTTCAAGGTGATCGTGGTGTGTGCTGACGCCGAGGTCGGCCTCTAGCAGCCAGCCGCCGCGCTCGTCGTAGTCAACCCAGCCGCGGTTGACGTGCACCACTTCGCCCTCCAGCCCGCTGCGCGTTAGGTGGCCGAGCATCCGTTGGCCGGCGCGCATCGCGTCGAGCTCCTCGCTCGCCGGTCGACCCATACCCATCATCACAAGGTGTGTGCGCGGTCCGCTGGTCCGGCCCTGCTCGATCAGTCCGATCGCGTCGATCGCGGTCTCCGGGTCGAGCCAGTTCCAAACGCCACCGCCCCAGAGCACGATCCGGTCGTCGGCGGCAATCGACGGGAACATCGCGCGGATTGGCGCAGGGGACGTCGCGACCGGCGGCTCGCTCGGCAGCCCGAAAGGGACGACATCGATTACCGACCGCAGGGTCGGGTCGCGCGAGTAGTCCTCGATTCCGACTAGTCCCTCGGCGGCCATCATCCCGAGCCAAAGGTCGCGCTGCTGCTCGCTCGCGCAGATCACATGCGAGGCCGCAGCGAGCTGGGCGATAGAGGCGAGCGTCACGGTGCGCTGCTGGCGCCGTCGCGCGGCGGTAGCTTTGTCGCGCCCCGCTTCCAGCACTTCGAAGACGGTCGGGTTGTATAGGTCGGCGATCAGTCGCGTCCCGAGCGCAGGGAGCTTCGAAAGCAGTCGCGGCGGCAGCGACTGGGCGACAACGACGTCTGCCCCGGCAAGGGCCGCAGAGAGCGCGTCGTAATCTTCGAATCCCGCTTCGACGAGTGCGATGCGGACATCGCCGGTGACGCTTGGCGCGGGCGCAGCGATCGTCACCTCGTGGCTGTCGGCGAGAACCCGCGCCAGTTCACGGGCGCGGATTGCCGGACCGGCGACCTGCGGGCCGATCGGCTCAGCGCAGACAACGAGCACACGGGCCATCGCCGGGCTCAGGGAACCGGTTCGCTGTTGGGCGCGGCTTGTGCGCTTGGCGTGAGCGAAACCGCAGGGCGGCGCAGTAGCGACCAGCGACGCCGTTTCTCGTCAACGCGGTAGCGGGCCAAGACGACGAGAGTCTCGAGTCCGTAGCGCACGGATGCGCGGAACGAGACGCTCGACGCTTCGAGGAAGTAGCGGGTCGGAATCGGCAGCTCAACTACGCGTGCGTTGCGATCAACAATCTGGGCGAAGATCTCCTGGTCGAAGACGAAGCCGTCGCTGTTACGAAGGAATGGGATCGAACGCAGAAAGTCGGTCGAAAAGGCGCGATAGCCGGTGTGGTACTCGGAGAAGTCCTTCGTGAAGGCTTGATTCTCGGTCCATGTCAGGGCGCGGTTGCCGATCCACTTCCAGCGCGGCATCCCGCCTGCGATTGCGCGGTCCTCAAGCAGTCGTGACCCCATCACAACGTCGGCGCGCCCTTCGATGATCGGCCGCACCATCTCAGTCACCAGCGCTGCGTCGTACTGGTGGTCAGCGTGAACCATCACGACGACGTCGGCTCCGTCAAGCATCGCGCGGCTGTAACAGCTCTTCTGGTTCGCGCCATAGCCACGGTTGGCCGGGTGGCGCAGCACCTCGAAGCCTTCGGCCAGCGCGACCGCAACCGTGTCATCGCCACTGGCGTCGTCAACCAGTAGGGCGCGGTCGAAAGACTCAATCGGCAGATCGGCTGCGACCCGTTCGACGGTCTGTGCGGCGTGGTAGGCCGGCAGCACGACGTGGACCTCATCGGGGCCGCCGCGCTCGCGGGCGAGGCGGCTCTGCGGCTCGCGGACCTGCTCATTGACGGCCAGCATTACTCGCTCATCTCCAAGCGAAAGTGCGAGCGAACGCTGCGGCGGTAGCTTGGCGGCCGCGCGGCGAACAGCGGTGGCCGCTGGGCCGGCAATCCCTGCGAACCCTTCGACCCAGTAACGCGCCGAAAAGCTGCGCACGAGAGGCACATCGTCGCTGAGTATTAGCCCCTGGCCGATCAGCAGTTCACGCAGCGTGCGCCGAGCGATCAAATACGTGTGTGCGGGCAACAGGCCCCACCAACGCGGGCCGGCGATCCGTGCTGTCATCGAGGAAGGATCGGGAGTGACGATGCAGAGGACGCCACCAGGAGCCAGCAG
>Ga0194055_10002336_pt1 | contig 15123 bp, 11 predicted proteins | sample SepL449m_MetaG_FD_155482 | JGI IMG/M metagenome (GOLD analysis project Ga0194055, IMG submission 155482) | Anoxic zone freshwater microbial communities from boreal shield lake in IISD Experimental Lakes Area, Ontario, Canada - Sep2016-L442-9m | ecosystem: Environmental > Aquatic > Freshwater >... | reverse complement strand
GACCGTGCGTTACACTTTGAAGAATTTTGACCGCGAACATCCCGAGACGGCCGTGTTTCCCAACGCCTCCAACAACTTGTCGAATGACCAGAAGCGAGAAATCCATCGCCGGTTCACGCAAGGAGTGGTCGTCGAAGTACTCGCCAACGATTTCCATCGCACGAAGACCAGCATCTATCGACTGGTCGCGGAAGTGCGTGCTGAACAGATTATGACCCAGCCGATCGATTTCATGGATGCTCCCGATTTCCACGTCGAAGGTGCCGACGCGGTGATTCTGGCTCCTCCTCCGGCGTCAGACCGAAAGGTCTCGGCGGTGAAGGCTCCTCCCGGTTTGCCTCCATACCTCGACAGCCTCTATGCGATTCCTCTGCTGACTAAGGAAGAAGAAGTTTACTACTTCCGCAAGATGAACTACCTGAAGTTCAAGGCTTCGGAACTGAAGAAGCAGCTCGATCCTGCTCGACCTAAAACGCGCGACATGGACGAAGTTGAATCACTGAAGCAACAGGCTGACGAAGTCAAGAATTTCCTGATTCGCAGTAATCTGCGTCTGGTCGTGTCAATCGCCAAGAAGCACATGAAGCCCAACGTCAGCTTCTTCGAAATGGTGAGTGACGGGAACATGTCGTTGATCCGGGCAATTGAAAAATTCGACTTTACCCGTGGCTTTAAGTTCTCAACCTACGCCAGTTGGGCGATCATGAAGAACTATGCCCGGTCGATTCCCGCCGAGCATACTCAGATGGATCGCTTCCGCACGGGGAGCGACGAGATCTTCAGCCAGTCGTCCGATCCTCGCAGCGGTGGCTTGACCGACGAAATCGTCAATCACAAACAGCACGAAGCGTTGATGGGAATCCTGTCCCAACTGACGCCGCGTGAACGAGATATCATCATCGCTCGTTACGGCCTGAGTGAGGGGGCGGCTCCTCAAACCCTCGAACAGGTTGGTGCGAAACTGGGAGTGACAAAAGAACGTATTCGCCAGTTGGAAGCCCGTGCTCTGGCTCGTTTGCGAGAGATCGCTGAAACCGAACATCTGGACGTTCCTGGCATCTAGGCATCGGTTCGCCTTGCCGACAGACAATTCCGTGGGGTACGCTTTCGAGCGTGCCCCACTTTTTTTGAATTCTGCCCCGTTGGTCCAACGGAGGTCGAAATAACGATACTGAGGTTTCTGTTGCCTTCGTCGTCTCGCATCTATCTCGACAATGCCGCGACATCGTTCCCGAAACCGGAATCGGTTTATGCGGCGGTCGACGACTACCAGCGACGCAACGGATCTGCGATCGGTCGAGGAACCTCACGCGAATCCGTCGAAGTTCAACGCATTGCCGATAAATGCCGCCAATCAGCATCGCTGACCTTGGGAGCCGAAGGCCCCGACCGGATCGTCTTCACGTTTAACGGAACCGACGGACTCAATCTGGCTCTCTTCGGCCTGTGCCGTCCGGGAGACCATGTCATTACGACCGAGTTTGAACACAACTCGGTTTTACGCCCCTTACGGTGGCTCAAGGATCACCAGGGTGTCGACGTCACAGTTATTCGGCCTGGCCCCGACGGGCAAATCGATCCGACTGACGTGCGTGAGCAGATCCGCACGACAACACGTCTGATCGCAGTTCAGCATGCCAGCAATGTCACCGGAGTTGTTCAACCCGTCGAAGCGATCTGTGAGCTGGCCCGCCAGGCTGGCATTCTGACGCTGGTGGATGCGGCACAGACGGCCGGACATTGGCCGATCAATCTCGCCGACCTTCCCGCCGACCTTTTGGCTTGTCCCGGTCATAAGGGACTCTTGGGCCCGTTGGGAACCGGACTCGTTTACGTTCGTCCGGGACTAGAGCACGTTCTGGAGTGTTATCGACTTGGTGGCACTGGGACTCAAAGTGAGGACGACCGTCAACCAGATCAGATGCCTGACCGGTATGAAGCGGGGAATCACAATGCGCCAGGGCTGGCCGGGCTCGGTGAAGGCCTGGCGTTTGTGCGAGGCCGAACCGTCGAAGCGATCCGCCAGACAGAAGCAGAATTGATTCAGCGACTTGTCTCAGGCCTCAAGGCTTCCCCCGGCGTCACAGTTTACGGACATCAGCCGAACATTCCGCATGTTGGAGTGGTCGCATTCAATGTTGACAGCTTCGCTCCCCAGGAAGTCGCTTCGATTCTGGATGAGACGTTTGGCATCCAGTCTCGCGCGGGGTTGCACTGTGCTCCTGGCGTGCATCGATTCCTGGGAACATTCGACCGAGGTGGCACGGTTCGATTCAGTGTCGGAGTCTTTTCAACGGCGGATGAAGTTGACCAAGCCATAGCCGGTGTCCGCGAACTCGCAAATTGCTCGCCGTGAGGTTTGACAATGTGCGGCAACATTGCCCGCGCAAGGATTGCAACTCGCTATGTAAGAACCGCCAGCACCGTTCCACGGGCATCCTGCTCTGTCGCGATTCGAACCTGGGTTCCCTCGCCGTTGAACTTGGTTTTCAGATACCCCAATGAGGCAATCATCCCCTGGGAATCCGGAGTGGGAGCCACTGAAGTGACAACACCTGCTTCGTCATCCTTGTCGGCTGCCAGAAGGATCGTTCCCGCCACAGGCTGGCATCCAGGTCCAAACGCGATGCGTCGCAGTTCACGGTTGGTGTGCCCCATGGCGTCCAGGCGCGCGATCGGTTCCTGGCCGAGGTAACATCCCTTCGTGAACGAAATACACTGGCGAGTCCGGGCGACTTCCTGAGCCAGATTCTCATCACTGATATCACGGCCATACACCGGGAATCCCGCTTCAATCCGCCGGGCTTCGAATTCCTCAGCCGTACCGTTGATACAGCCAATTGCAATCAGGCTTTGACGCATTGTCTGCAAAAACTCACACCCGCCTGAAATCAGGAATCCCGGCTGGTTCAGCATATCGACCCGCCGCACATCGAACGGATTCCCAAACGCCTCGCGGGTGACGTTGCCACACATCGCCAGACCCTCATCCAGCATCAACAATTGAGCGGCGTGCGTTCCTGTGACGAGCAACTCGCCACGGTCATTCGATTTACCGATCAGATTCACATCCTCACGGATCACGTACCGATCAAGATGCCCGATAATCGCCGTTTCCTGCCCCGGAACCGTGTCGAGCCACAAGGAACTGGAAGTGGCGAAGACAAACAAATGTCCAAGCACCCGTCCCTTGATGTTCGTCAAAAAGGCTTCGCAACCCTGACCGGGCTGTAATGACTTGATATCGTTCGTGCAGAATCCGTGCAAGAACTTCGCACGATCAGCACCAGTGATTTCGATCTGCGTTCGGTCGCTCAAATCGTACACAACGACGCGATCGTGCAAGGAATTTTCAACTGACATGTGTATCCGTTTTTCGGCGTAGAGTTTTCGTCATTTCCCGTGGAATGAACAACCGTGGTGTTTCCAATTATCGACGGATGTTCAGTCTCTCCTGCGCTGCAGCAATGATCAATGCTGCGAGCGTATTCGCGATGTGCTTTGCAGTGTCCCCAACCACGGATCGAGAGACTCGCGTCAACGGCCTTTCTGGCTCGCTTTCGCTCAATAGTCTGCAATCGAGCCGTCCTTCAAAGTCCGTCCTGGCCATTTGTAATTCTGTGGCTTTTTGACCGTTTCCTCCAGATTCTTTTCGTCGACTTCAATCCCAAGACCGGGGCCGCCGGGAAGATTGACGTAGCCTTCGGCATCGACCTTCCAGTCCATCCGCATAATGGTTGCCGGGTTGAAGCCGCCGTTGTCGGGATAGAACTCGTGAATCAGGAACAGTGGAACGGCTGCCGTCACGTGCAGGCTGGCTGCAATTCCGAGGTTGCTGGCTGTGCAGTGAGGTGCGATCGGGACGAAAAAGGCTTCGGCCAGCGTCGCGATCTTCTTCATCGACGTGATGCCCCCGGTGTGGCAGCAGTCGGGTTGCAGGATATCCAGGCAGCCGTGCTGCAGATACGGCAGCATCTCATAGATCGTCCGATCTCGCTCGCCTGCGGCCAGGGGAATCGAAATCTGTTCCTTCAGCCGCTTGAAGACTTCGATATTTCCCGGCACGGCCGGTTCTTCAATAAACAACAGGTCGTATGGCTTCAGTGCCGCGGCAAGTTGAATCAGCGTCGCAGGAGGGACTGCGCTGTGAGCGTCAAACATGACCGCTCCTGCTGGACCAACCTGATCGCGAGCCGCCTTGATGGACGCGACGATCTTTTCGATGTCTGCGGGTGTTCCACTGTGTTCGAAGAGACCCGGTGGCGGAACTTTTTTGGCTTGTGGAGTGTGGTAAACTCGGATGCGATCCCGTGTCGGACCACCCAGCAATCGATAGACAGGGACCCCCCATAGCTTCCCGGCGATATCCCACAGGGCCATATCGATTCCGGCGAGCGTGTGAATCATCAGGGCACCGCCCCGCATGTTGCGATGCGACCGAAAGACCTTTTGCCAGAGATGCTCGATCCGCGTCGGGTTTTCGCCGTCGATCAGTTCGTACAGTGATTCGACAAGGACCTTGGCGACGCGTGGATCGACTCCCTTGATGTCGCCCCAGCCGACAATTCCGGCGTTGGTTTCGATGCGAATGAAGACGTGGGGGCTGACCAGATACGTTCGCAATGCGGTGATCCGCAAACTGGATGCACGATCGACGACTTGATCGGCAGGATTCTGATTCGCGCCGATGGCTTCATTGAGAAGTGAATTACCGGCGGCAATTAAGGCTGCGGTCGAGAGCAGTTCACGTCGAGTCGGCATCATCGCTCCTCCATCAGTTCGAAATCGATTCGATCTGATGATTATGATCCGATACTGGCACGGCGTGCCAGTGAGCTGACTCACTGAAGGAGAGCAATCGTCTTTTTGAGCTTTGAAAATGATTGGCCAGCAGAGTTATGGGGAGAATGAACGCGACGGTTTGCCCAGTCAATCTGTCTGGCTACAATTTTCGCCAACAATTCAATCGCTCATGCTTGTGACAACGAGATTCTGCAAACAGTATCTCCGCTTTGATTGATCTGACCACTTCACGCTTGCCATCTTCGCTGGCACCATGCCGCAAGGAAACGAAATGACGGCACCTCAGCATGAGTTCACCAAGCTCGGATTCACCAAAACTTTTATTCTTCCGGCGATGTGGATTTTTCTGGTCCCGGCGCTGTCGTGGATGTTCTTTCTCCACGCTCAGTCCCGGTTTGACGCCCAGGCTCTGGAGGCCATCCTGCAGCAGATCCGGATTGATCAGAAGCTGTCGGAGCAAGAACGTGCCCAGGCGACCGAATTCTACACCAAAGTTCCCTACTCGCAGTTAATGACGAATCCCGAATTCGCGGTACACGTTGACCCGACGGCACGATTTAACTACGCGACATTTCGCTGGATGATTCGCCTGTCGTTCCTGTCGATTGCTGCGGGGATTACCGTCTTTGTCGTTGCGGGGATTCTGGTGCTTCTCTCCTTCAGGTCTCCGTTTGTGCAGTACCTCAGCCTGCTGGCAGGATGGCACGTTTTACGGATTTATAGCGCCCTGCAGACGATTGTGATCGGAATTCAACTCGTCGCCCTTTCGTTCTGGGGCACGGCACTCTGGATGAACTTCTATTCAGTGAAGCTGATTGGAGTTGCTGGACTGCTGTCCGTAGTCGGTGTTGGTGCCGTTCTGGTCGCCATTTTTGCCAGCCCCAGGACCGAACAGACCGTTGAGGGGACGATTCTCGAACGCGACGCTGCACCACGTTTATGGGAAGAACTCTCCTCGATTTGTGCCAAGGTCGGGGTAGACCCGCCGGACCAGGTGATCGCGGGAATCGATGACAATTTCTTTGTGACCGAACATCCCATCACGATGAATGGCACACGGATGACGGGGAAGACATTGTTCGTCAGCTTGCCTCTCTTGAAGCAACTGCATGCGACGGAAGCAGACACCATTCTCGCTCATGAAATGGCCCATTTCAGTGGCCAGGATACTCTTTACTCCAAAAGGATTTCTCCGCTGCTGATGAAGTACCAGGCCTATTTGAAGGGACTTCATGAAGGTGGCATCTCGCTCCCGGTTTTTCACTTCATGGTCTGCTTTCGAGTCCTCTTTGAGTTGTCGTTGAATTCGCTCAGTCGCAAACGTGAATTCCGCGCAGATGCCATCGCTTCGAAAGTGACGTCTCCTCGAGATTCTGCGGCTGCACTCTTGCGGACGATGGCGTATTCCAAGTTCCGCCAGTCCGTGGAATTGGATCTGTTCAAACAGACAGAGGCGATGGAGAAGGCTGATGTCTCTGCCCGAGTCGAACAGGGATTCCTGGACTATGCCGAAAAATTTGCCTCAGACCCAGAGATCGGCAAGATGGAAACAGCACATCCGTTCGACTCACATCCCCCGCTGTCACAACGGCTGAGTGCTGTCGGGATCGAACTGGATGAGAATGTGGCCCGGTCTCTGCTCACTTCGAAGGGCGATGGGGGCTGGTACCGGATCATCCCCAATGCGGAAGAACTGGAGTGTCAGCAATGGCAGGCGTATGAAGATCGCTTTCGACAGTATCACGAACAATCACTTCCCTATCGGTTTTTACCATCCACTCCTGAAGAGCAGGCTGTCGTTGAACGGGCGTTTCCACAGATCAGTTTTGAGGGAAAAGAGGGAATATTTGCTTTCGACTTCGAAAAGATTCATTACACAACCTGGATCACACCCATCCGTTTCAGTGAACTCGTCAGTTGCGTTAACAACGAGGGAACGCTGGTTTTCGAATACAAGCGAACTGTGGCGGACAAGAAAACCGTCAAACTCAGTGATTTCACCAAGGACGTCCAGGCTCAGGTCCTGGATGCATTTGGGGGGTATTACGGACGATATCTGGCTGCCGACCAGTATCAAAAGGAACTTGCCGCCGCAAACGCTGCTGTAGAACAGGCGGGCAACGAGTCGGCCAAGTAAATGCAGGAACCTCAAGCGTCAAGTGCAGCGGCATCCGCGGCAGCGCGTCATTCAAACCGAGGTGTCCCGACCAGGGAAAACAGGATCACCTCTTCACCTGTCAACGTGCTGATGTCGTGGTGCATGCTCAGGACTTTCACGCCCGAAACTTCGTAGACAAGTGACTCAAGCATCGGGCGGGCGAGTTCCAGCAAGTGGTTTCGCGAGTCCTTGATCAGGTCTCGCCCTTTGTCGGCGGACAGCGATTTGCCGAGTTGTCGTTCGGCGAGCGTCAAAGCCCCACGAATACGAGCCACCAGCAGGTCCTTGATGAAATGGGAGACGATCTGTTCGGATCGCCATCCCAGGTACTCCTCTTGAAAGCGGACGACTCCATCACAGATCGCGGCTTCACTTTCCGCTTGAGTCAACATCCGTGACGGGCGTTTGTTTCGAATGCGTCGTGCCTCGTCCATCGGCAATCGCCCTGCGACGTTTGGCCGGGACACCATCACGGGGCCTCGAGAGGTCGAACTCGCCGAGGTGACGGTCGGAACGACACTCTCCAAGACCTGTTTGATCGCATCGAGCGACGCCGGCTTGACGAGGAAATCGTCGAACCCTGCTTTCATCGCCTGGGCTTTGGATTCGTCACTCTTCTGGCCAGTAATCGCAACGATCTTAACCTTGGCAAAGTCTGACACCAGACGAATTCGCTTGACGAAGCTGCAACCATCCATCTCCGGCATCAGCAGATCAACGCAGATCAAATCCGGCTGAAACGTCGTCGCAACATCGAGCGCCTGGACTCCTCCATAGGTGACGTGGACCTGATGCCCCAGCGCTTCCAGAAGCAATCCGAGGGCATCTGCGCCGTCTCGATTGTCGTCAACGATGAGTACACGTAATGATTTGTCGATTGCGTTCATTGATGAATATTCCCCGCTGCTATCTCAAGTGTTCGACGATTCTCATTTCACGCGTTCAGAAACATTCGCCAGGATCTGCAACAATTGTTCCAGGATCGCAGGCTTGACCAGATGATGATTGAAGCCTGCCTCAAGGGATGTCTGCCGATCAGAATCCTGACCGTAACCTGTCAGAGCGACGAGGACCGTCTCCTTGAGATCCGGGTGCATGCGAACCCGTTTTGCAACTTCATATCCATTCAGACCAGGCAGGCCGATATCCAGCAACATCACGTCGGGCTTGAATGCGTCGGCAACCTCGATCGCCGCCAACCCGTCACTCGCCGTACGAACATTATGACCATGGGCTTCCAGCAGCATCGAGAAGCTTAACACTGTGTCTGGATTGTCGTCCACGACAAGGACACGCAATGGACGTGAAGGATGCAGGCCCGCCGCAAGAGACGACAAAGCCGAATGGGGAAGTTCTGTTGTTGGCAGCGGCAGTCGGACGATAAATTCGCTCCCTTTCCCCAAGACACTTTTCGCCTCCACCGTTCCACCATGCAGTTCTGTCAATCGGTGAACCAGTGCCAGGCCGATTCCCAATCCCCCTTGCGAGCGGTCCAGGGATCGTTCTGCCTGAGTGAACAGGTCGAAGATGCGGGGCAACAGCGACGGGTCGATGCCGACACCATTATCACGCACACGAATGACCGCGCAGGGGTTCCCACCAGATCGACGTGAAGGAGCGATGACGACCTCGCCAAGTGAAGGATGAGGCTTTGTGTGATCGAATGCGTCTCCATCCTCGGCACTCGAAGTCTGATAGTCCGGCCCCACGAATCCCGAGTCCTCGGTTTCGACAGTCAGCCAGAGATGTCCTCCTTCGTCCGTATATTTCGCGGCGTTGCTGAGTAGATTAACCAGGACTTGTTCGAGACGTGCCGCATCCGCAAACAACCAGATCGGTTCTTCAGGAACGATCACAGACAAGTCATGTCGGCGCTGCGTGATCAGCGGGCGTGCGGTTTCGATTGCCCCGTTGACGATATTACTGACGGCACATCGTTCCAGGCGAAGCTGCACTCGACCTGTGGTAATGCGAGACACTTCGAGAAGATCATCGACAAGATGTTGAAGCTGTCGCAACTGTCGCTCGATAATCGACCGGGCCTGCTGTTGTATCCGCGATTCATTCCCCTGTTGCAGTCCCAACAATTGAACCGCATTGGCGATGGGTGCCAGAGGGCTGCGCAGTTCATGGCTGAGCATCGCCAGAAACTCGTCTTTGCGACGATGCAGATCTGACAATTCCGAGGCCTGACCGCGTAACAGTTTTTCGAGACGATTGCGGTCGGTGATGTCGCGGATATTGAATTGAATGACGCTTTTGCTGTCCTCCTGATAGGAGTTCGCAACGACTTCAACTGCGATTCTGCGTCCATCCTTCGATTCCAGCGGCAGGTGCTCATAACGAACGTAGCCATTCACCTGGAGTTCACGAACCGCCGCTTCATTAGCAGATTTGTCGCTGAAGAGACCGATCTGCCACAATTCCAGTCCTGAAAATTCGTCGTGTGAATACGCCAGCAACTCTGTCATGAAGGGGTTGGCATCCACGATCTCACCGGTGGTGAAATCGACAATCAGAATGCCGTCTTTGGCAGTCTCAAACAGACGGCGGTAACGATTTTCCGAAACGTGTACGGCCAGTTCTGCTCGCTTCAGGACCTGGATATTGGTATTCGAACCAACCCATTTCACAATCGCACCGGCGCCGTTCCGCATCGCCCTGGCCCGGTTGATATGCCATTCATACTCGCCGTCAGCACGCCGAAACCGACTTTCAAATTCGAAGGGCTCACCTGTATCGATCGAATGCTGCCAGGCCTGAACATTGCCTGCCAGATCGTCGGCATACACGATTTGCTTCCAACCGGAACCTAAAATATCCGTGATCGGCAGGCCCAAATATTCACCCCATTGCGGGTTGTAGTAATCGACTTTTCCGTCCGACGTCGCCGTGAATACTTTCTGTGGCATCGTATCCAGAATCGACCTCTGCCGATGTTCACTTTCGCGTAAGTCGCTTTCAGCTCGCTTGTGTTCGGTGATGTCCAGATTTGTACCAACGACCCATTCCGCATTGCCATTTGCATTCGTGCGAACGGTTTCCACGGACTGGATAAAACGGCATTCGCCGTTATCCAGCCGAGTAATGCGGAATTCGCGATCGCTGCTACCAAGCCGTCGAACGGTGTCCTGCAAGACGGATTCCTGTTTTGGCAGATCCTCAGCCAGTACAGCGCTGGCCCAGGTCCCGTATGCAATGTACCCGTCTTCCGTCGGAGTAACGCCATAGATCCGAAACATCTGCGTATCCCACCGAACCTTGTCGGTGATGATGTTCCATTCCCAAAGCCCCACAGAAGTCGCCTCAATGGCCAGACGCATCCGTTGCTCAATAGCCTTCAGATGCTCCTGGCTGCGTTTGCGGTCGGTGATATCCAGAAGCATGTTCAAACCGCCAGTGATCTCGCCGTTCGTGTCGCGCAGCGGGGTGGGATGGGGTTCGATCCAACGGCGAGTCCCATCGGGGCGTTCGATGATGAATTCCTCACCATCAACAGCTTGACCTCCGTGAAGCATGATCGCCATCGGGCACGATTCGTGTGGCAATAGTGTTCCATCGGCGGAGAAAATTTTCCAACTGACACACCACTCGTCGGAATCGATAATTGGTGTTCGACCGGTGAGTTCGATACACGCGGTATTGAAATGAGTGACGCGACCTTCCGCGTCGGTCGTGTAGACCGCTGCTGGAAGAGAATCGATGATTTGCAGGAATAACCTCTTGCTTTCCTGCAACACCACGATGGATTTCTGGACCAGTGCTTCTTGTTGCTTTCGCTGGGTGACATCGCGAAAGACCAGCACGACGCCTGCCACATCGCCTGAGGCGTTTCGAATCGGCGCGGCGCTGTCTTCAATGGGGCGTTCGCTCCCGTCCCTGGCGATCAAAAGCGTATGGTTCGCCAATCCCACGATAACGCCATCTCGTAACGCTCGTACTGACGGGCTTTCGACCGCCTCACGTGTCTTTTCGCTGATAATATGGAAGACAATCTCCAGTGGTTGTCCGACGGCGTCCGCCTGGGTCCAACCACAAAGCGATTGAGCGATCGGATTCAGGAAGGTGACATTCCCTTTGTGATCCGATGTGATGACCGCATCACCGATGCTGGAAAGCGTCACACGCAGCCAGTCCGGCTGATCATGTAAGCCGGCATCTGATCGATCGTCTTGTGACATCGTTCCATCTTTCTTGTCGCGTGAAAACAAAAAAGCCGACGTGATCGATTCCATGGGATTCGATCACGTCGGCTTACTCGTCAACCTGCTCCCCGACAAATCGGGGGCATTTTTATTGAGTCTTCCGAAATCGCAGCGTAAACACGGACCGGGGCATCCAAACGATGCCGTGCCCGTGTCACATCCTTCATAGCACTCAAAAGGAAAGAAGATACATCAGTCGATCATTTGGATCATTTGGGCCGTCTTCTCTTTCGCTGAAATGGCACACGCGCGTTCGGCGCGGGTCTCCCGACCCCGCCGAAACGGTGGACCGCAGGTCTCCTCTTCAAATCAAGCAAGACCGTTGGCAGGACGATGTGGGGCAGAACGATGAAAAATCACGGTCAGCTTTCAGCGGTCAGCAGGCGTAAGCAAATGGTTTGATCGGTTCAGGGAGGGGCTCGCGACGTGATTCGGCTGGGGTGCCCATGATGTCATTTCCGAAGAGGGGCTCACGCAAAGACGCGAAGGGAGGTCGTCTTCTCTTTCGCTGAAATGAATGCACGCGCGTTCGGCGCGGGTCTCCCGACCCCGCCGAAACGGTGGACTGCAGGTCTCCTCTTCAAATCAAGCAAGACCGCTGGCAGAACAATGTGGGGCAGAACGATGAAGAATCACGATTGAGATCTCTTCTACTTTCAATGGACTTTTTTTGTGGGCCGCTTGTTTGCCGACTCATCGCAGTAAACTCATCGAAGAGAAGAGGAGACCTGCGGTCGAGCGTTTCGGCGGGGTCGGGAGACCCGCGCCGATCACGATGTCCCGTGGCGAATGCGCGTGGGGCAGAAACTATCGCCCTCGTTTTTCGCGGAGTTCTGGCAGCTCAGCGAGCGTAAACATCACGGTCTCCTCACCCGTGGAGGTGCTGATGTCGTGATGCAGACTGACAACTCCGACGCCTGTTGCTTCGCGTACCATCGTCTCCAGTACAGGCCTGGCGATTTCGACCAATTGAGTTCGCACTTCTTTCAGCAGGTCTCGGCCCTTTTCCGGAAGGTGCGTTTTTACCAATTGCTGTTCTGCGGCCGTCAGAACTCCGTGCAACCGCACGACCAGGATGTCACCAAGCAGATGAGCCTGAATATCCTTTGGGCCGCGGCCCATGTATTCCTGTTCGAATCGCGCCATTCCCTGGCAGATCGCTGCTTCCATCTCACCCTGGGTCTTCATCGCAACCTCGCTTTACTAAACACAACCGCAATCCCCGTCGAGTTCTTCGGGATGATTCAACGGCCCGTGCAGCCCATGAATGTTTCGTTCCTCATTCTATAGGAAGATCCGCTCCGAAAATGGGAATTCGAGAATATCCAGACAAGCACCTTGATATTCCGAATAAAGAGGCGTAAGCTAGAGCCCATTGGAGAAATTGAGTCCTACGACTTGATCTCTGACAACATCGGAAGACCAGTTAAGGGCAACCTCCAATCTTGAGGGGGCTCATTAAAAAGTAAGCCGACGTGATGGAATGCCTGACGGTGTTCTAACACGTCGGCTTTTTTGTTGAGATGATGGATCTCGGATGACTCAGTAAAGAGCACTCCAATCGCACATTGGAAGGCTCGTTATCAAGTAAGCCGACGTGTTGGAATCCCTGCGGGGACTCTGTCGCGTCGGCTTTTTTATTTCCCCAGCCGTGACTTCGGTTCCGGTAAAACACTGAAGGATCGACATGTTGGGCCAGTCTGCGGGACAACCAACGTTCAAATTGACGTCGCAGGGGCAAGAGCTGATTCAGCTCGTCGTGACCCGGCTGAAGGCCCGGTTTGGCGGTCAGATGCGCGATATTCATATTGCCGTTCTTCGGGACGGCCTGGTCCTGCGAGGCCGTGTCGGAACGTACTACGGAAAGCAGATGGCTCAGGAAGTCGCAACAGAGGTCACAGGCCTGACAGTCAGATCAAACGACATTGAAGTGCACGCACCCGTCACTTCTCAGCACCGTAGATCGTATGTCTCGTAACGCATTACCGCGTGGATACGGTCCGTTTTATTAAATACACATGCAAAGGGGAATAACAATGTTGTCATGGGCAATTACTTTTCTGCTGATCGCGCTGGCAGCGGGCATACTCGGTTTTGGCGGAATCGCAGGCGAAGCCGCTTGGATCGCACACATTTTGTTCGTTGTGTTTCTGGTCCTGTTCCTGGTCTCGCTGATTTCAGGTCGTCGCACTTCACTGTAGCTGACGCTGCTAATTCACATGCACTTTCCTGGAGGACTGTTCCTCGCAGGAGTTCTGGACCGATCTGGTCCTGTCTGAGTTTCGTTTCAAAGGGGTAGTCTGAATGACTCGTAAATTGATCTCGCTGGCTGCTGTACTCGTCGCGTTCGCTGTTGGGACCAACGACGCCGAAGCACGACATTGCGGTCGTGTCCGAAATCGTTGTTGCTTCCAGAACAACAACCGCGGCTACAACAACTGCAACAACGGTTGGCAACGAAATACTGGCTGTGGAACCCAGCAGGGTTGCAATGTGGCCGTCAACCAGCCGTGCTGCAACGCCTCGACCAATCAGGCGACTTACTACAACGGTTCGCCAAATGCCGCCAATGCTCCCGTTGCGCCAATGGCACCAGTGACGGCACCGGCTCCAGTCGAGGCTCCAGTTCCAAGTAACTGAGTTGACTGTTCATGAGTTCCAGTAACAGTCGCTCGTGGGCTGCCGGCGAAAGAGATGTCAATATGCAACGCATCGCGATTCTGACAACATCCTTCATGGTCCTCGCCGTGCTCGCTTTGAGAGCTGCCGAGGAACAATCGCCCCCTAAGACCGTGAACAAGGTCGCAGTTCCGACTGCGACCAAGGCCACACCGAAAGGGGCTGAATCGCCGGCTGCGCCACGATCCGATACGCCGACATCAAAGCCAAAGCTCGATGTCAAGAAACCAGTGCCAGTAGTAACGCAATCAGACGCACATGCGGCCGATGAATCAGCGATTCGCCTGACCGGCGAAGCGTTCGTCAAGGCCTTCAACGCGGCGGACGCAAAGGCAATCGTCTCTCAGTTCACACCCGACGCTGAATTCGTTGATGCACAAGGCAATGTCCATCAGGGACGCGACGCGATCCAGGAGGCTTTGAGCGCATGCTTCACGGAAAAACCTGGAGCGAAGATTGAAATGGAGATCGAATCGATTCGTTTCATCAGCTCGGGCGTTGCGGTTGAAGATGGAACAACAATGGTCACGTCACCCGACGGTGACGATGATGACGACGACGATCCAGTCTATTGTCGATACACCGCCGTCCACGTAAAGATCGATGGCAAGTGGCTGTCGGCCAGCGTCCGTGATCACGCTCCCAAGGGGCGTCGACAGCATCGGACTCAACTGCAGCAACTCGGCTGGCTACAGGGCGACTGGGTTGACGAAGACGAAGATTCCGTTGTGATCTTCTCGTGTGAGTCTGTTGATAACGGCAATTTCCTGTTGCGCCAGTTCGTGATCCAGGTCGCTGGAGAAGAGGCCATGAGCGGCACGCAGAGGATTGGTTGGGATCCATTGACTGGCAAATTGCGAGCCTGGATCTTCGACTCGGAAGGTGGCTATAGCGATGGATCATGGCACCGCGACGAAGATCGCTGGGTGCTGAAAACCAGTGGCGTGACAGCAGATGGGCAGACCGCATCAGGGACCAGCATCTATACCCGCGTCAACGACCACACGATGACCTGGCAATTGGTGGATCACGAAATCGCAGGCGTGCAGTTGCCTGATAGTGACCTGGTGACCATCGTTCGCCGAGCACCCACGCCGGAAATTGCCGTATCACCCGAAAAGTAAATCAGGGTACGACGCGGCGTCTGGTGATCAGATTGCACAACACCTTCTCCAAGAAATGAATTATGAAGTCTCAAAGCTGGAAAACCCTGATCGTCTGTGGACTGGCCTTCTCGCTCACGTCATTTGATCTCTACGCCCGCGGGGGTGGTGGGGG
>Ga0194055_10002335_pt1 | contig 15128 bp, 3 predicted proteins | sample SepL449m_MetaG_FD_155482 | JGI IMG/M metagenome (GOLD analysis project Ga0194055, IMG submission 155482) | Anoxic zone freshwater microbial communities from boreal shield lake in IISD Experimental Lakes Area, Ontario, Canada - Sep2016-L442-9m | ecosystem: Environmental > Aquatic > Freshwater >... | reverse complement strand
GGTCGAAGGTGTCCAAAGCCAGTCCCTGATTGGCCCAAATTGTATTACCGGAATAAAAGAATAATTGGTTCCAGTTGATAGTGTCAAATCTGGGCCTAATTCAACTGTTGGGTATTTGCCAACAGCAATAGTTACAAAACCGGTATCGGTAAAGCAATTAAAGGCATCTGAACCTACCACACGGTAAGTAATGGTTGATGCAGGTGTTGAAATTGGATTTGGAATATTGTTTGCATTCAAACCAAGTGATGGCGTCCACATATAACTGTTGGCTCCACTTGCCATGAGTTGTACAGATTTACCAATGCAAATTGTATCACTGGCTGTTACAGTAACCTGAATAGGCTGTATTACTCGAATCAATACAGAATCGTATCCGTCACAACCAAATGAATTTACTCCCCGCACCACATAAGATGTAGTGTATGTGGGCGAAGCAATTGGATTAGAACAACTAATGCAACTTAGTCCTTGTATAGGTGTCCAGGAATACTGTAAGGCTCCGTTTGCGTTTAATTGGACCGTATTGCCCAGGCAAAGATTAATATCATTGTTTGTAGTGACAGTTGGAGATGGATTTATTGTTACAGTATGATAAACTGTATCATAACAACCGTTCACAGTTCCGGTAACCAAACGCACAGTATAGGTACCAAATTGTCCAAAATTCACAACAAGCGATGTACCGCTTCCCACAACTCCGTTAGATACTGTCCAACTGATCATACTAACAGGATCGACGGATTGTATAAAGCTATTAAAGGTCATGGGTTTAAAAGTACAGCCGGTAGTATCTGCCAGAATTGAAGCAATGGGTATATTATTCACCACTACGGAAATCAAATGACTGATGGTATCACTACAATTGCTATTTCCGAAAATGATTAATCGCACGGTATAGTTACCGGTGGTAGCATAATTATGTGCAATCAGACTACCGGTTCCAGTAGTACCATCGCCAAAATCCCAATTGAAATTCCTCAAACCAAAATATGCGTGTGAGGTATCGGTAAATTGAACTTTAGTAACTCCACAGAATTTCTGTTGTGACCATGCGAATCCTGCTGTTATCTTATCAACTTTAACTGTATCCAACCCTTGTATTGGGAATTGACAGCCAGCATTTGAACGCAATACAACTTTTGGAACATAGGCTCCTGCAAATGCATAAGTATGATAAACGATTCGCAATGTAGTAAGTAGGTAGTTGCCATCGCCAAAGTCCCAGAAAAGACTGTCGGTGTTACTAGCAGTTGCTTCCAGTCTAACCTGCTGGCTATTGCAATAAAAACCTCCTGTATACTGCAACGTACCATCAGGACCCAGAATTGATATAGGACGTTGCGAAGTATACGTGCAACCTGCAGGATCATTCACTATTAACCGTACTATAAATGTTCCTGTGTGCAAATACACATGGGTAACTGTATTACCAGTACCTATTGTACCATCACCAAAATCCCAGTTTGCTACCGTTGCAGGTAAGTTCCGATTATTAAAGGTTACCGTGAATGGTGCACACTGGCCAACACTATCTGAAACATCGAATAGACCCGGTAAACCAGTAACCACATTAATCGTACGTGATATGGTATCGCTGCAGACTGAACCTGATGGATAAACTCTGTATGCCGTTAACACTACCCTATACAAACCAGGCACTGTATAAGTATGCCTTGGATTAATCAGGCTAGAAGTAGTTCCGTCGCCAAATTGCCATAAATAGGATGTGGCCGTATCTGTTTGATTGGTAAAATGAACGGAATCACCAATACACACCAGGTATTTATCAGCAACAAAAGCGGGTACAGGTTTTTGGAATACATTTATCACAAGCGATGTCGATGTGTCTGCACATCCATTGGTTCCTCGAAGGGTTACATTAAATGTACCCGTTTGGAAATAAGTATGTGTTACAGTATCAATATTTCGAGTAGAGGTGGTAATGGGTGTTCCATCTCCGAAATTCCAATAAAAACTAGTTGCCCCGTTTGAATTATTCAAGAAGTGAACCACATGTGGCGCACAACCCGACAGTTCATTTCCATTTACACCAAACAACAAATGAATGGTATTTGGTGAAACTATAACAATGTATGTAAGTGAATCTCCTCCACAATTATTGCTAGCATGCAGTACTACATGAAAAGTATCCCTAATTCCTGTATTATAGGTATGACTGACAGGCGAGTTATTATTTGTGTTCAATGTAGTACCATCACCAAAATCCCATACATAGTTATTATTAAGACCAAGGGAAGTATTGGTGAATACTACGGTAAAAGGAGAACAACCAAAAGTATGATCAGGTGTAAATAATGCCTTCGGTTTTGACTGAACAGTGATTGGCTTACTAATTGTAATTGTATCGCAGACAGTTGTCACCTTAAGTTTAACGATGTATGTAGTATCGCCATAAGTTGGATTGGGCTGAAATATTATCGTACCTGGCTGAACAGCTGTGCTGGTAGTTCCATTGCCGAAATCCCAGAAATAACTAGAGTTGTGTATTACATTGATCGGTGTAGTGGTATTAGTTATCAGAACACTAATTGGCCCACACGCCGTGTCGGTGTTTGTTGTAAACGATGGAACAGGACGCTGAACAGTATAGAAAGTTATACTGGATGTGTCGTCTTTACATCCGTATTTACTAACTGCAATTAAGGTAATGACTACAGTATCTCCCGGTTGTGTTATTGAGTAATTTGGAACTGGCAATCCAGTTCCTACCAGAACACCATTTGATAGCCATTGATACTGTGCTTCATTATTGGCATTTGTGTAACGCACCACATTTATATGTTGACTAATATTAAATGGCGCACATCCAATTGTTGTATCGGCTGTAAATTCAGATTTTGCATCCGGGTTAACAGTGATAGTAAATGTTTTTGATGGGCCGGGGCAATTTGTTCCTGCATTTACAAATGTTGGTGTAACTACTATTGTAGCCATTATCGGCGATGTGCCATTATTCACAGCAATGAAACTGGGAATATTTCCAGTGCCAGTAGCTGCCAAACCAACTCCCGGATTACTATTTGTCCAACTGTAAGTTGTTAGTCCTCCCGTATTATTAGTACCAAATTGAACCGTTGCGGTGCTTAATAAATTACATACCGCCTGATTCGATGGCTGATTAACTTGCGCACTTGGGTTTATTGTAATCGTATATGTTTTTGTTGGTCCAACACAACTAACACCGGCATTTGTAAATGTTGGTGTAACAACTACTGTAGCCACAATCGGAGCTGTTCCGTTGTTAACTGCATTGAATGAGATATTACCTGTGCCAGTTGCGGGAAGACCAATTGCTGGAAGGCTGTTTGTCCAAGTATAAGCTGTTGAACCACCTGTATTGACTGTTGCATATGATACTGTGGTTAGCTGACTATTACATACCACTAAACTAGCAGGCTGAATAACCTGGGCTGTAGGATTGACCGTAATGGTAAAGCTTTTAGTTGGCCCAGTACAACTTGTTCCACCATTTGTAAAGGTTGCGGATACTACAATTGTAGCGACTACAGGAGAATTACCATTATTTATTGCAGTAAAGGTTAAGATATCACCCGACCCAGTTGCCGCAAGCCCTACTCCTGGATTGTTATTTACCCAGTTATATGAAGTTGACCCTACTGTATTATTAGTGGTGAAAGTTATAGTAGTTGTAGCACCACCATTACATACTACTTGATTAGCAGGTTGGTTAACTTGTGCACTTGGATTTACTGTTACTGTAAAAGTTTTAGGGGTTCCCGGACAACCTGCTCCACCATTGGTAAAGGTTGGGGTAACCACAATCGTTGCTATAACAGGTGATGTTCCGTTGTTGATCGCTGTGAACGATGCTATATCGCCATTTCCAGTTGCCGCTAACCCGATCCCTGGATTACTGTTTGTCCAACTGTAAGTAGTAGAACCTCCTCCATTATTAGTGGTAAAGCTAATAGCGGTAGTTGCACTACCATTACAAACCACCTGGCTGGTTGGCTGATTAACTTGCGCACCCGGATTAACCGTTATTGTATATGTCTTTATGGGGCCACTACAACTAACACCAGCATTGGTAAATGTTGGCGTAACAACTATTGTAGCCACTATCGGAGATGTTCCGTTATTGATTGCATTAAATGAGATATTACCTGTACCTGCAGGTGCAAGCCCTATAGCAGGCAAACTATTTGTCCAAGCATAGGTCGTTGTGCCGCCAGTATTTACTGTAGCATATGTGACTGTTGTTAACTGCCCATTACATACATCAACATTTGCAGGTTGGGTTACCTGACCAGTTGGGTTAACCGTAATCGTGAAGGTTTTGGTTGGTCCGCTACAGGTTATACCCGCATTGAGAAACGATGGAGTAACTACAATGGTAGCCACTATCGGAGATGTTCCGTTATTGGTCGCTGTAAAAGATGCTATATCTCCAGTTCCAGTTCCTCCCAATCCTATTGAAGGATTATTATTTGTCCAACTATATGAAGTAGCACCAACTGTATTATTAGTAGTAAAGCTGATAGCGGTTGTAGCATCGCCATTACATAATACTTGGCTGGTTGGTTGATTTACCTGTGCTCCCGGATTAACCGTTATCGTATATGTCTTTGTTGGTCCGCTACAACTAATACCAGCATTTGTAAATGTTGGTGTAACCACTATTGTAGCCACAATTGGTGAAGTTCCGTTGTTGACTGCATTGAATGAAATATTGCCGGTGCCATTTGCAAGAAGACCAATAGCAGGAAGACTATTTGTCCACGCATAAGTTGTGACGCCAACTGAATTTAGTGTAGCATACGTAACTGTTGTTAACTGACCATTACATACCACCTGATCAGCTGGTTGGATAACCTGACCAGTAGGGTTAACTGTAATGGTAAAGGTCTTTGAAGCACCCGCACAAGTTATACCCGCATTTGTAAATGATGGCGTAACTACAATGATGGCTACTATTGGCGATGTGCCATTGTTCACTGCCGTGAAAGACGCAATATCACCAATTCCACCTGCAGCAAGACCGATACTTGAATTAGTATTGGTCCAATTATAAATTGTTGTTCCGCCGGAATTATTCGTTGTGAATGCTATAGCTGTTGTTGCACTACCATTGCATAACACCTGGCTAGTTGGTTGAATTACTTGTGCACTCGGATTTACTGTTATTGTGTAAGTCTTTGTTGGGCCAACGCAACTGGTACCGGCATTAGTAAATGTCGGTGTAACTACTATTGTAGCTACAATCGGTGTTGTTCCATTGTTGACTGCATTGAATGAAATATTACCGGTGCCATTTGCAGGGAGTCCAATTGCTGGCAAACTATTTGTCCAGGTATAAGTGGAGGTGCCAGCTGTATTAACTGTAGAATAAGTAACCGCTGTTAACTGGCCATTACATACATCAACATTTGCTGGCTGATCAACCTGCCCTGTAGGATTGACGGTAATGGTGAAGGTTTTAGTTGGTCCGCTACAAGTAATTCCCGCATTTGTAAATGATGGCGTAACAACTATTGTAGCCACAATCGGTGATGTTCCGTTGTTGATTGCTGTGAAGGATGCAATATTTCCAGTTCCACTTGCTGCTATTCCAATGCCCGCATTACTATTAATCCAATTGTATGCAGTGGAACCTCCTGTATTATTGGTGGTAAATGTTATCGTAGATGTGGCAGCGCCGTTACACACCACCTGATTAGCAGGTTGGTTAAGCTGTGCGGTAGGATTTACAGTAATGGTGAATGTTTTAGTTGAACCGGGACAACCAGCTCCACCATTATTAAATGAAGGAGTAACTATTATCGTTGCTACAACAGGTGATGTTCCGTTGTTTATAGCAGTGAAGGATATTATATCTCCAGTTCCAGTTGCCGCTAACCCAATACCTGGATTACTGTTGGTCCAACTGTAAGTAGTAGAACCTCCACCATTATTAGTGGTAAAGGTAATAGCTGTTGTTGCATCACCATTACATACTACCTGGCTGGTTGGCTGATTAACTTGCGCACCCGGATTAACCGTTATCGTATATGTCTTTGCAGGTCCGCTACAACTACCACCGGCATTAGTAAATGTTGGCGTAACTACTATTGTAGCCACAATTGGTGTAGTTCCGTTATTGATTGCATTAAATGAGATATTACCTGAGCCAGTGGCGGGAAGCCCAATTGCTGGAAGTGTATTTGTCCAAGTATATGTAGTTGTGCCGCCAGTGTTTACTGTAGCATATGTGACTGTTGTTAACTGGCCATTACATACATCAACATTTGCTGGTTGGGTTACCTGACCAGTAGGGTTAACTGTAATCGTGAATGTTTTGGTTGGTCCGCTACAGGTTATACCCGCATTTGTAAATGTTGGAGTAACTACAATTGTAGCTACGATTGGCGATGTGCCATTGTTGGTGGCTGTGAAAGATGCAATATTTCCAGTTCCTGTTCCTAACAATCCGATTGCAGGATTATTATTTGTCCAACTATATGATGTAGCGCCAACTGTATTATTAGTAGTAAATGCTATTGCTGTTGTTGCAGCGCCATTACATACCACCTGGCCAGTTGGTTGATTTACTTGTGCACTTGGATTTACTGTTATTGTATATGTCTTTGTAGGTCCGCTACAACTAACACCAGCATTGGTAAATGTTGGTGTAACAATTATTGTAGCTACAATAGGAGCTGTTCCGTTGTTGACTGCATTGAATGAAATATTACCTGTGCCTGAGATAGTAAGACCTATCGCTGGAAGGCTATTGGTCCACGCATATGTGGTGGTGCCAACAGTATTTAGTGTAGCATACGTAACTGTTGTTAACTGGCCATTACATACCACCTGATCAGCTGGTTGGTTAACCTGACCTGTAGGATTAACCGTAATCGTAAAGGTCTTTGAAGCACCGGCACAAGTTATACCCGCATTTGTAAATGATGGAGTAACTACAATGGTGGCTATTATTGGAGAGGTTCCGTTGTTCACTGCCGTGAAAGATGGAATATCACCAGACCCACCTGTTGCAAGACCGATACTTGAATTAGTATTGGTCCAATTATATAAAGTAGAACCACCTGTATTAGTTGTCGCAAATGATATCGCTGTTGTTGCAGCGCCATTGCATAACACCTGATTAGTAGGTTGAGTTACCTGTGCACTTGGGTTTACTGTTATTGTAAAAGTTTTAGAGCCTCCAGAGCAACCCGCTCCCCCATTATTAAATGACGGCGTAACAACGATGGTTGCAATTATAGGTGATGTACCATTATTAACTGCTATGAAAGAAGCAATATCCCCAGTTCCAGTTGCTGCAATACCGATACCTGGATTAGTATTTGTCCAGCTATAAATAGTAGCGCCACCGCTATTATTGGTGGTAAAAGTTATGGCAGTTGTTGGATTTCCATTACATACCACCTGGCTTGTTGGCTGATTTACCTGTGCGCCTGGATTAACTGTTATTGTATAGGTCATTGATGGCCCTGTACAACTAAGTCCAGCATTGGTAAATGTTGGCGTAACTACTATGGTAGCTACAATCGGCGCCGTTCCATTGTTTACTGCATTGAATGAGATATTACCGGTACCTGAGATAGGAAGCCCTATAGCAGCAAGACTATTTGTCCATGTATAAGTTGTTACACCGCCAGTGTTTACTGTAGCATATGTGACGGTTGCTAACTGGCCATTACATACATCAACATTTGCAGGTTGGATTACCTGTGCAGTTGGATTTACTGTAATGGTGAATGTTTTAGTAGAACCCGGACAACCCGCTCCCCCATTGGTAAAGGTTGGGGTAACCACAATCGTAGCCACCACCGGAGATGTTCCGTTATTGGTCGCTGTGAATGATGCAATATCTCCAGTTCCATTTGCCACTAACCCAATCCCTGGATTGGTGTTGGTCCAACTATAGGAAGTAGTACCTGCCCCATTATTGGTTGTAAAGGTAATGGCCGTAGTTGGACTACCATTACAAACCACCTGGCTTGTTGGCTGATTAACTTGCGCACCTGGATTAACCGTTATTGTATATGTCTTTATAGGGCCACTACAACTAACACCAGCATTGGTAAATGTTGGAGTAACTACTATTGTTGCCACAATCGGAGTGGTGCCGTTGTTGACTGCATTGAATGAAATATTACCGGTGCCATTTGCAGGGAGACCTATAGCCACAAGACTGTTTGTCCATGCATAAGTGGTTACACCGCCATTATTGATTGTAGCATATGTAACTGTTGTTAACTGACCATTACATACCACCTGATCAGCTGGCTGGGTAACCTGACCTGTAGGGTTAACGGTAATCGTAAATGTCTTAGAAGAACCTGCACATGTTACCCCGGCATTTGTAAATGATGGAGTAACAACAATTGTAGCCACTATCGGAGATGTGCCATTGTTGGTGGCTGTGAAAGATGCAATATTTCCAGTTCCTGTTCCTAACAATCCGATTGCAGGATTATTATTTGTCCAACTATATGATGTAGCGCCAACTGTATTATTAGTAGTAAATGCTATTGCTGTTGTTGCAGCGCCATTACATACCACCTGGCCAGTTGGTTGATTTACTTGTGCACTTGGATTTACTGTTATTGTATATGTCTTTGTTGGTCCGCTACAACTAAGTCCAGCATTGGTAAATGTTGGCGTAACAACTATTGTAGCCACAATCGGAGCTGTTCCGTTATTGATAGCATTGAATGAGATATTACCGGTGCCATTTGCAGGGAGACCTATAGCCGGAAGACTATTGGTCCAAGCATAAGTAGTGGTGCCAACAGTATTTAATGTAGCATATGTAACTGTTGTTAACTGGCCATTACATACCACCTGATCAACTGGTTGGTTAACCTGACCAGTAGGGTTAACAGTAATCGTAAAAGACTTTGGAGAACCGGCACATGTTATTCCAGCATTGGTAAACGATGGAGTAACTATAATATTAGCTACTATCGGTAACGTTCCGTTATTGGTTGCTGTGAAACTAATATTTCCGTTACCTAATGCAGATAATCCAATTGCAATATTATCATTTGTCCAAGCATAAGTGATTGTTCCACCAGTGTTGGTTGTTCCAAAATTTATATTAGCAACATTTGTGTTGCAATAAACCTGATTTGCGGGTTGATTGACTTGTGCACTTGGATTAACTGTTATTGTATATGATTTAGTAGGCCCGTTACAACTAACCCCGGCATTTGTAAATATTGGTGTAACAACAATAGTACCTACAATTGGAGATGTACCATTATTCACTGCATTGAATGAAATATTTCCTGTACCGGCAGCTGCTAACCCAATTGCTGGCAAACTATTTGTCCAGGAATAAGTTGTTGTTCCTCCTGTATTTACTGTGACATAAGAAACAGTAGTAAGTTGTCCATTACAAACTACCATATTTACAGGCTGATTCACCTGGCCCGTAGGGTTTACAGTTATGGTGAAAGTTTTAGTTGGACCAACACAATTTGTACCCCCGTTGGCAAATGTGGGCGTTATTACAATATTAGCTACGATGGGTGCAGTTGTTGCATTTGTTGCAGTGAAACTAATATTTCCATTGCCTGATGAGGTTAACCCTATTGCAGTATTATCATTAGTCCAGGAATAAGTAGTGGTACCCCCAGTATTAGTAGTTCCAAAATTCACAGTAATCATATCTGTATTGCAAACAACCTGATTTGCAGGCTGGTTAACCTGAGCACTAGGATTAACCGTTATTGTGAATGTTTTAGTTGGCCCAGTACAATTTGATCCACCGTTGACAAAGGAAGGAGTAACTGTAATACTGGCAATTACAGGAACTGTTCCATTATTAATTGCTGTGAATGAAGCAATATCACCAGCTCCGTTTGCTGCTAGTCCAATGCTTGTATTATTATTAACCCAACTGTAAGTAGTAGCACCTCCAGAATTATTTGTGGTGAAAGATATTGCTGTTGTTGGATTACCATTGCAAACAACTTGACTGGTTGGCTGGTTAACTTGAGCACTTGGATTAACCGTTATCGTATAAGTCTTTGTTGGTCCAGTACAATTAACCCCATTATTTGTAAATGTTGGCGTAACAACTATGGTAGCCAATATAGGAGATGTTCCGTTGTTCACTGCTGTGAATGAGATGTTACCTGTTCCTGAGGCGGCCAGACCTATTGCAGGAAGACTATTGGTCCACGCATAAGTAGTTGTACCAACCGTGTTGACTGTAGAATAGGTAACTGTTGTTAACTGGCCATTACACACCACTATGCTGGCAGGCTGATTAAGCTGACCTGTTGGATTCACTGTAATCGTAAATATTTTAGCTGGCCCTGTACAATTTGCTCCTCCATTAGAAAAGGTTGGAGTAACCGTAATAGTTGCAACCACAGGTGCTGTTCCATTATTCACGGCAGTAAAAGAAGCGATATTACCAGAACCTGCTGACAGCAGACCAATACTTGAATTAGAATTGGTCCAATTATATGTTGTTGTGCCACCAGAATTATTAGTTGTGAATGTAATAGCAGTTGTAGGATTGCCATTACATACTGTCTGATTTCCTGGTTGATTCAACTGCCCTGCTGGATTAACAGTTATCGTAAATAAATTCGAACTAGAACAAGCAGCCAAAGTTGCTGTGACAGTAATGTTTGCTACAATCGGTGATGTTGTTGCATTTGTAGCCGTAAAAGCTGGAATTGGATTTGAATTCCCTGCGGCAGCGAGGCCAATTGAAGTATTGCTATTTACCCATGAAAATGTTGCACCGGATGGAGTACTGGTAAAACCTAAAGGACCAACGGTAACACCCGGACAAACAATGATATTACCGGGCACGTTTGGAATAGGGTTTGGCTTAACAATTAAAGATGTTGTAACCGTTGTTGTTCCACACTCATTTGTTACATCCAAACTAATCGTATAAGTCCCAGGTACACTATAAGTTATTGGACCAGGATTCGGCAAATTGGAGGAAGATGGTGTACCACCCGGGAAAGACCAAGCATAGGTAGTATTGGCACCAATATAACAACTATACGTTGCTGTAGGATTAAATACCTGATTGGCACAAACTGATGCTGGCACATTAAGATTTACCACGGGCTTGCCTTTTACAGTAACTATTTTAGAAACAACAGTGGAAGAACATGACGCGGCAGGCGCAATAGTTAGCAGACTTATTGTATACACCCCGGGATTTATAAATTGAAACTGCGGATTTGCAGAATGAGCATCCGTGCCATTAATATAAATATACAAAGCAGTATTTGGTAAACATCCTGCGGTTGGAGTATAAGTAACCGTCCAATTAAAAGCATTCTGACCACAATTGGCTAAAGATGAATTATTGGTTGTAAGAACAGTTAAAGGAGCACAGCCTGTATTTTTGTCAATATCGAATGTGGCAGTTGGTATTGGGTTTACACAAATCAGCTTAGTAAGCGAATCAATGCCACACAATGTAGCATTGCCTGTTTTAAGTTTTACGCTATAAAGTCCAACAGAGTCAAACCTTATCGTTACAGTCATTGTACCAGCAAGCCAAAGCGAAGCATTATTGGTCCCAAAATCATTACCTAAACTACCCGCCAATATTGTAAAGCGTACGCCGGGTGTTTGAGGCGTTATTTTCCAAACTGGTTTCCCCGGAGTACATACTCCATTTTCTACATTATTCCCAAGGTCTCCATTATAAGTAAGGATTACAGTTTGACCTACACATATTGTATCTTTTGGAGTAATCGTAAAATTTGAAATAGGTTTACCTGAAACATAAATTGGAACAACTGAACCACCCGTAGTACCGCATGGATTAGTGATTGTTAGGTAGGCTCCATATGAGTTGGGAAATGTTACATTTCCTGTAGAACTAGAATGTCCACAACTGGAGGAATCAAATGTATGAAAAACAGTATCAGGAGCTGGGTGATAAAATGTGTCTGGAACTGAGCCGTCATTAAAATTTAAAATATATTGCGTTCCCGGTGGATTATTTGAAGCGCCGGAAATTAAAAAAGCTTGTGTTGATCCCGCGCAAATTGTTGTGCCGCCTGGGCTAACTAATCCGCCCGCAGGATTATTTCCTACAAAAACCCTGTAAACGGTGCTATCCACACAAGCACCAGAATATACATAAAATGTCAAATTATGTATGCCTACTGAATAGGGATGAGTAATTGGCGCTGGAAATACTGGATCAGTCCAGTCGGGTGTTCCATCACCCCAATTAATAATATAGTTGGTATTTGATGCAGTCGTTGAGGAGGCATTGGTAAAAGTAAATGTCTGTCCAGAAGAAGAGCAAACATGGAAATAAGGTTGGCCGTTAATTATTGTAGCACCTGTTCCATTAAGGGTTGCATCTGGCCCTCTGTCAATAGTGATTGTATGACTAATGGTGTCCTTACATCCAGAATTACTTGTGACTATAAGTGTTATAGTATAAGTAATTGTTCCTGATCCTGGGGGTGGATTAAAGGTATGGCTAGGATTATGCTGATTAACCGTAATCCCGTCACCAAAATTCCAATGCCAATTTATGTTTGACCCAGCACTAATGGTTGACTGATCAGTAAATGACACCCGAGTTTTTCCACATCCAGAATTTGGATTAAAGGTAAATGCCGCTAAAGGTTTTGGATGTACAGTAACCACCACATTATTTAAAGGGGGTTCAGTAATTCCTCCTGAAGTAAGTATGCAGCTATAAGTACCAGAAGCATAGACCACCAATGAATCCGTTATTGCCCCACTTATATTAGTCCCATTTAAAGTCCATTGGAAAGTAGAATCCACCGGCACATCAATTACATATAATATTACAGAATCACCGTTGCAGAAGGTTAATGAGCCAGAATGAACAATTGAAGGTGGCGGAGGAGTAAGATTAAATATATGTCGGCTATTGGAATATGATATTTTTTTTACGTTGGATGAAATCTCTCTTTTATGATGATTTGGATTCTTTAATCCGGTATTTGCAAAACCATAAACAGAAAGTAAAATAAAGAAACTCATGAATGAGTAGAATCTTGCAGTCATAGGTATCTTTTTCACAGGGTTAAATAATGAATACTGGTGATTTACTATGAAATTGTATAAATAGCTAAATCAGTTAATGCTAGGTAACGTAAAGAAAGATTTATAGGGTGTTTTGGATAATAATCTTTCGTCTTTGAAGATACAAAATATTTACATTTAAAAATATTTTTATCCTTTTTATAATCCTAACTCATCGGTTAATTGAATATACGATAATTCGCTTACTAAAATAAACAGCATGAATACTACTTCCAATGCATATACCGCTCTGTAGTAATCTTTCTATAACTACTTTATATTTATATTTTTTACCCTTTACCTATTTATAAACACATATCTCCTCACTGAATTATGGAATATTTCAGATGTACAGTCCAAAGGAATTTACCCGCGCACTCCCCTTTAATCGTTATTCTATCCCCAGTATGTAGGTTTGCCAACTTATCCTTTTCCTTGCCCTCAAAATTGCATACAACATCTTCATTAAGCCTAATATCTTCTGATGATATATCAGTTATAGCGCCAGAAACACTAATAATTTTACCCAGATATTTTTTATCTGCTGCTGCCTCATTACTTTTATATTCATTCAAAAGTTCGTATGGACTTAAATTGTATACAGCCGACTTACTTCGGGTTGAACTTGAAGGATCATAAAATTTAAAAAATAAGTATAACACAAATACCAGCCCTACAATATATGGCCATGAAGGCTGATTCATCCAGTTGTTGTTACTTTTATTGTTCATCATTTATTAATTTACTTTATTGAAAGAGTGAGATATATTTTAAACTACTGCTCATATATTTCTTTGCCATCACAAGCAAAGCGCTTACGCATAAACTCGTCGGGATGAGCGCCATCGGTATTGCCAAATGGCCATGATATTCTAAAACTGGCCAACCAAGTACAGTTTCCCCTTTTTTCTACTGATTCAATATTCATTATTCTTGCATATTCAGAAGGCAAATCATTTTGACTTCTTGTAAAATCATTAACTACTTGATTAGCCAAATTTTTTGCATCCCTATCCGAGCAATTACAATCATCTATCACTGGATCTGTTGATTCATTGTTCTTTACAGATTTATTGTTAGAATTGTCATTTTTACCAGCCCCTGTACCAGCATCAGAACAAGAAATAAGTAATGAAAGCATAAAGACTAGAAGCATTTTGATGTTAGTCATAAATTCATTTTAGAAAATATAATTTTTTTATTCCACTTTTCAAGATTCACTACATAAATATTCCATTCAATAGCCTATCTAACTAAAACAATTTTTGCTTTATCTGGATTGTTGCTATTGTATTTATATTGATTTTTTTGTGTAAAAATTGGCCCAATAGGATTTCCTTGAAAGTCTAAATCGCCAATAAAAACATATATTGGCTGAACAAACGAAAAATTATTTGTAGGGTAATTTAAGCCGCCTGCAATACTTGTAGAAGTCCAATAGGCTCCTGAAGGGAAAATACTGGAACCAAATAATCTAATTAAGGAGACCATCTCCTCTTGTGATGGAATATGCCAATCGTTATATCCGTTATAAGAATAGCTTGATGAAAAAGAAATAGCATTGCCCCAGTAATAATCGTCATTGTTTGGGAAAGTGTAATTACTAATTGTAATCAGTTGATTAGATGATCCTGGGGGACCTTGAGAACCTGTAGCTCCATTACAAATATATTTGGTCTGTGCAGAAATAATTTCAGCAGCATCAAGAATACCGTTGCCATTTATATCTAATCCTACTTCCACTTTTGTGCCGCCGGTTGCACAATTTGCGCCAGCAAGTTCTGTGGTCGTTTTTACTAAAGTGTTATACCCATTCGTCCCATTGGTTCCGTTTGTACCAACAACACCCTGTGGACCTGCTGGACCTTGTGGGCCTGTTAATCCCGTTGGACCTGTTACTCCTGTAGCCCCGTTGCAGATATATTTCGTGAGTACTATCAGGTCCGTTCTGGAATATAAGAAGTCCTGTTGCTGGTGAAGCAATCACATCTCGTTCTGCTCTTGTCATCCTGGGAATCAATAATCCTTTGGAATTACTTTTTACGTCCAGCATAGCACTGGCATTGGCTGTACTGCCGTCGGTG
>Ga0194055_10002334_pt1 | contig 15130 bp, 21 predicted proteins | sample SepL449m_MetaG_FD_155482 | JGI IMG/M metagenome (GOLD analysis project Ga0194055, IMG submission 155482) | Anoxic zone freshwater microbial communities from boreal shield lake in IISD Experimental Lakes Area, Ontario, Canada - Sep2016-L442-9m | ecosystem: Environmental > Aquatic > Freshwater >... | reverse complement strand
GAATAGGGGTGTGCAGTGAGATGTATTTTATAGTTGACATAAATACTCCATTGTTTTATCTACTTTTAGGGCTAAAATAAAGTTTGAAAACTTTTTTTACTTGCTAGGATTAATATCATGAGTGTATTAGAAAATTTCAAAAAGTTAAAAGCAGAAGGAAAAAAAATTGTAGTTGTTACTTCTTATGACTACTGGAGCGCAAAGATTCTTAACGGAACCGATGTAAACGGTATTTTAATTGGTGACTGTTCGTCTATGGTAATGCATGGCCATGGTGACACATTGAGTTCTGATGTGCAAACCATTGCGATGCACACCCGAGCGGTAAGAAAAGGAGCAAAAGACAAATTCCTTATTGCTGCTATGCCTTTCATGAGTAATAGAAAGGGAATGAAGGAGACAATGGATAACGTTGAAATCTTAATCAAGGCTGGAGCCAATGCACTTAAGATAGAAGGTGTAGATGGAAACGAAGAGCTCTATGCGCATCTTTCTCAATCAGGTATTCCTACAATCGGACATATTGGGCTTACACCATCTCACCACAATGCAATCGGTGGATTTAAAGCTCAAGGCAAAACTATTGAAAGTGAGCTTAGTCTCATTGAAGAAGCCAAAAAACTTGATAAGCTTGGATGCATAGCCATCGTGTTAGAGGCTGTCCCACAGCACGTAGGTGCCTCGGTTAGAGACGCAGTTTCTATCCCAGTCGTCGGTGTCGGAGCAGGATTAGACGTGGATGGACAAGCACTGGTTTTTCAAGATGTCCTAGGATTTTCTACAGACTTTAAGCCTAAATTCGTAAGAACATACCTGAATGGAGCTGATCTTATCAAAAACGCCATAAATCAGTTTGCAGCAGATGTCCATGCAGGGGCGTTCCCATCGGCAATCGAAACTTACGCACCGGCTAAGGAACAGCTACTTAAGAAATAAACAGTTTATTTAAAATCAAAGCTTACAACAATAAACACTTAATACTTTTTAACATTCTAAAAAGTGTAGGTTTTATTAGGAGTAACGCAATGTGTCAAAGGTATATCTTGTTCAGTGATATTTTCTATGCCACTACAAGGCTTAAAAAGGCTGATCCCAATTCTTTTTGTATCTTTGTGTAAAGAAGCAAAAAAACGATCGTAAAATCCTTTTCCATAACCTACTCGATAACCTTTAAGATCGAAAGCTAAAAGAGGAGTGATGACAACATCAATAGCATCGCTTTTTTTCCAAATAGGATCAATTGGTTCGGTAATATTATTTTTTGTTTGTTTTGTTTTGGTATCAGGTCCAAATTCTGCGTTTTTTAATGTGCCCTCTTCAAAGTTACTAACTGGAACCAAAACATTGATGTTATTTTTCCAGCAATACTGAATGATCTGCATAGTGTTTATCTCACCCTTTGAATAGATGGGTAAAAAACAATGAATACATTCAGGCTTAAATTTTTTAATAAGCTCAATAGTATTTTGGATAAGATGAGATTCTGCTTCTTCAAATACTGCAGCAGAAAGTTCTTGACGCATTTTTAAATACGTTTTTCTAACTATTTCTTTTTTCATAATAGAAGTTTACGGGGTTTTTGGTGTGTGCGAAATAAAGGTGCGCAGTAAAGATCATTTTAAAAGGCAATAAAAAACCCTGTTCAACGCAAAGTTAAACAGGGTTTATTTAATTGATACTAATTACTTCACTTCAGCTTTCTCAGCTTTTTCTTTTTTCTCATGCTTGGCTTTATGTTCTTTTTTCTCGTGAGCTGGTTTTGCATGCGCTTCTTTTTTAACTTCTGCTTTAGCATCAACTGGCTTCATATCCTCTGCAAAAGCACTCATTGAAATAGCAAATAAACCTGTCATAACCAATGCAATTAATTTCTTCATAATTATCCTCCTAGTCATATGTGAATTTAAATGTGACTAATTTATAGTCACGCTAGTATGACGCTTATAACTTAAAAAAGGTTCAGAATTAGATATTTGGCATTAGTTTCATATGAGCTAGATCAAGCCTGAAGCTATATTAATCATCAACGCTACAAGGCTAGTATTAAAGAAAAATGCCAATACCGAATGAATGAGACCAATTTTTCTCATGGATTGTGATGTGAAGCTCACATCTGCTGTTTGTCCAGAGGTACCAATCACACAAGAAAAATAAAGAAAATCTATATAGTCTGGTAACTTCTGATTAGGAAATAAAAGGCCTCCATTTTTACCTTGATCAAGTGCAGTATAAAAATCATGTGCATAATGAAGTGCAAACATGGTTTGGGTAAATGCCCAGGAGGAAAGAATAGTAAAGATAGTTAAAATGATGTGCGCAGATCTTAGAGATCCGCTTATTTCTTTAACGATGCCTAACTCAAGAATAATGGCCACTAAAGACATAACCGCAGCTATGACTACCATGGTTAAAACTACATATTTTCCTTCATTCTGTTTTTTTGCTCTCAGTTTCATTTGTGCATGAGAAGTATTCTTAATCATAAGTAAGGCTAATATGAGATAAAGCCAAGTTGCAACATTCCAAGCAATAATTGCGCGAGTAATACTATGTAAAGCTAGAGAGTTTGGGATAAAGACAAAGAATAACAATCCTACAAAGATTGAAGTGAAGAGTCTTGGGCGATACTTTATAAATTCAAACATCATAATCCTATAGATTACTGAGCTAATCCCCCAGAAAGAGATATTTTACATTAATTGTCTGGGTTGTAGAGGGTGTAGGGCTGGGCTTTTTGACAGGGGTGGAATAGGGGTGTTCTATAAAACATCCGGAATCCGGATTTTTGTATAAGCTTATATTTTTTTATTAGAATCATATTGGCAAGCATGCTGCTAATATTCAATGTTAAGAACCACTAAAGGAATTTGATTATGACTATACGTATAGGCGACGAAGCACCAAATTTTAAAGCAAACACTACCGAAGGTAGTATTGATTTTTATGAATGGATTGGGACTAGCTGGGCTATTCTTTTTTCTCACCCAAAAGATTTCACTCCTGTATGTACCACTGAATTAGGTTATGTTGCTAAATTAAAACCAGAATTTGATAAGCGGAATACTAAAGCTATTGGATTGAGTATTGACCCTGTGAGTGATCACGAAAGATGGGTTGGTGATATCACTGAAACTCAAGGTTATGCTGTAAATTATCCATTAATTGGAGATGATGACTTAGTGGTAGCAAAACTCTACGACATGATTCACCCTAATGCGAGTGGAGGCTCAAGAACAGCGCAAGATAATGCAACCGTTAGATCAGTCTTTATTATTGGACCAGATAAAAAGATTAAAGCTATTCTTATCTATCCAATGAGTACAGGAAGAAATTTTGATGAAATCTTAAGGTTACTTGACGCAATACAACTCAATGCTAAACATCAAGTTGCAACACCTGTGAATTGGAAAAACGGTGATGATGTGATTATTCCGCCAACTGTTTCCAACGAAGATGCAGCGAAGAAATATCCTGATGGATTCAAAACGATTAAGCCTTACTTAAGAACCGTTCAACAGCCAAAGTAATTTTAATGAATAAAAAAGCCCACTATGATTGTGGGCTTTTTTTGTATTCGCTATATAAAACATTAAAAGTTTCAATTCTAATGATTTTTTGCTTGACAATAGTCACTTGAAAAATACATGCTGGTACTATTATTTTAATTATAAGAAAATAGATTTATGAGTTTTAGAAAAAGATTCGCTCGTGTTACATTTTTGTTAGCAGTAATTTCGCTAGCATGGTTAATTTTAGGGATTTTAGAATTAGCCCCATTAATATTCCATATACCTGGTGAAACAAGTCTAAGAACCCACGCCTCTGCAACTGTTTTATTCTTGCTTTTTGCTTCATGGGCTTTTTGGAATGAAAAATAGTAATAATTTAATAATGATAAGGAGAAGCTATGCTTAAAATGTCTGATATATGTATTTTGTTGTCTGTCTTCGTGGCTTTTATTACCACAGCTTATTTATGGTTTAATGGCCAGCAGCAGGAAGGCTTATTTACTGCTACATGGATTCCTTCTATTTTATCTTTTGCAATATATTTTAAAGTTATTTCCAGAAAGGGATAAATATGAGTAATTCAATATTGTTTAGTACAGGTTTATTCTGTTTTCTACTTGCAATTGCTGGTGTTGTCTTAACAATTCAAGAATTTAAAAATATGGAATTAAAAGAAAAATTAAAAAACAAAAGTAAATAATTAGATTTTAAATCGTAGGACACTTAAGATATAAAAAACTTGAAATTTTAATTAGGGCCATTTAAGATTTATATGCATCACCTTTAAAAACTTTACAAAGGAGTTTTTGATGTTTAAAGAAAATAATCTCAACGCAATAATCTTGGCAATCTTTGGTTTCAGTCTTCAGTTTGGTGGTTTTGGATTAACACCAGAATTTAACCCATGGACATGGGTCATGTGGACTGTTTGGGCTGTCGCTGCCAATAGGCTAGTTAGACACTTTTCAAAAGGCAAGTAAAGTTTGAGTTTAAAAAGCCGCTTTTAAAGCGGCTTTTTTATTAAGACTAAAGCTTTTTATTTTCGAATATAGCTATTAAATCTCGATAACCACCACCAAAGGGCGTAGGCCTGCCTAATAGTTTCTCTAATTGAATATTCTCTTGGCTTGTGTGATCAAATTTCCTCTCTCCAAATAGCCTAGGAGTTCTTATAGTTCCATCATTAAGGACGATTAAATCTTTATGAAATTTACTCGTGGTATCTAAAGTTACTGTGTGATCATGAGAATTTAGTTCTGATTTGCCGTAGCATAAGCAATAATGAACACCTGATGAGTCTAATCTTGCGTAAATACCAGTTCCCCGAATTGAAATCGTCGTATTGCTGATTTTCATTTGCCGAGTTCTCCCCGGCACGAATGCGGCAAGAACAGAACCTGTAACTAAATTTGAAACCGATTCTTTTTTAACTTCGGAAGGAAGAATAAATGTAGTATTTTCTCTTAACTGATAGACCTCATCCGCATACAAAATTACAACTCGACTATTTTTTGCTGTTGAAATTTCATCGCCTGATTTAATCTTCTCTCCTTGAAAAGCTTTTGTTTTATTGACAGTAATATCACCCACTAGTGACTGAATAATATTCGACTCTGTACTAAAAGATTCTTTTGAAAAAAATAGAAGCGCTATAAATAAATATAAATTTATTTTTATAAAATATCTCAAAGCAGCAATTATTTTTTTCAGATATTTAAAAGCGTTAACTGATTAAGGGTGATAACACACAATCTTGGAAACGGTGTAGTTACTTCCCCAGCTACCAATGGGGTAATTATAGTTTGTTGTCCAACCTGCATTTTGAAGGTTAGTCACCCCGGTAGCATTGATAAATTGAACGGCCCTGCCTATATTTGAATCAAGCCACGCGACATAACCTGCAGGCGAAGTTTCTGCGAATGTAGGGAGCCTCCAGCCGCTACCTATAGTCGCACATTTAGAAGAAGCCGTGGTTTGCCCTGCTGAAGTTAGCGCCACACTTTGGGCAAAGTACGCCCATTGTGGGAATGTATTAGTCGGGGCTCCTGAAGTGGGCGTTCCAGGAGGCGGTGGAGGTGTGACCGCAATTGTTTTTGAGATTGACTTCGAATCAAAACCTGCGCTGGCAGCTTTTGTGACTGTAAAAGTACAGTCCCCAGACCCTATTGGCGTGATTGTTGCATTTGATATCGAGCAAATACTTTGGCTACCTGAATCTATAGTAATAGTTACAGCCCCAGTGCCGCCCCCACTGGTTGTTAAATAAGTAGTTAGATCTAAGCTAGACCCATTTAGAGTTGTTGGAAGTGTATTTGATATAGTTATCGTAGCCGAACCGTTTGTTTTCATTGAGTTCGCAGAGCCTACCGTTGTTTTTTTTACAGCATGCGCATTAAATACAACTACAAAACTAAATAATATAAATATAAAATTTTTTTTCATATGTACCTCAATGTGGTCATAAAAAATTATGGACAGGAAACAGGGCCGCTCCAAGATTGAACTATAGGGCAGGCAGAATCTATACCTGAAGTAGTTGAGCATCCTCCAGTTTCCTCGCAACTACAGACTGTAAATGATGCATCTACTAGAACTTTTTCGCAGGCGTCTGAGCAAGATACTAAATATTGACCAGCGGCAAATTTTATTTGATTATCATTTCCCGGGGTTTGCTTATGGGCGTTTAGATAGACAGGTGCTGAACTTGAAGTGTTGTATGCATTTTTTGCATTTTTATTATTTTGATCAATCAAATCATCAATAAAAGCACTGCAATTTGCGTAAGTTTTATTATCTATACCGGATAGATTTGTCATAATTTGGGTTTGAATTAGAGAGCCTAAATTTATTCTATTAGTATCCACTACTTTAATTTTTGTTTGAGCAATATAGTTGCCGTAACCAACGGTTCCGAGAGCCGCTAGAATGCCAATAATAGCGACTACAACAAGTAATTCAATTAGTGAAAAAGCTGGTTTTAACAATTTAACTTACTTTAACTGTCCTTAATATTAATTATTAAAAATTATTTAAGTTAATTCTATAACAAATTTAAATTAGCCACTATAAAAAGGATAATCTGTATAACCTTTTTCAGTTCCACCGTAAAAAGTTTTTTGGTCTGGTGTATTGAGTGGATAGTTATTTTCTAAGCGTTTTACTAAATCTGGATTTGCAAGAAATGGCACACCAAAAGCCACAAGATCAGCTTGATGATTCTCAATTGCACTTTCAGCCATAGTCTTGTTATAACCATTGTTGGTCATAATGTTCATGCCGCCATGTGATTTAAATAATTTTTTCAGTTCAGCAAAATTAACTTTTGGATTAGCATCACGTGGCCCACCTGTTTGACCTTCGATAATATGTAAGTAAGCAAGCTTGCGTTTGCCTAATTCAGAAACGACATAGCTATATAAGCTTTGTGGATCTGAATCGTCAATGTCATTAAAAGTAGATGCAGGTGAAATGCGACAGCCTATTAAATTCGATGGATATATCTTAATCATTTCATCAATGACTTCTAATAAAAAACGTGCACGATTCTCAATTGAGCCGCCATATTGATCAGTTCGGTGATTCGTTTTATCCCTTAAAAATTGATCAATAAGATAACCATTGGCTGCATGAACTTCCACCATATCAAATCCAGCTTTTTGCGCATTTAAAGCTGCTTGGGCATATTGCTTGGTGAGTGATTTAATTTCATCAATCTCTAATGCTTTAGGCTCAGATACATCTGCTAAACCTTTGCTAGTAAATGTTTTTGCATTAGCTCTAATGGCGGAAGGCGCTTGAGGGGCCATGTTATTAGGTAATAACTCACTATGCGAAATTCGACCCACATGCCAGAGCTGTAAACAAATCTTGCCATTCTTTTTGTGCACCGCATCTGTAATTTTTTTCCACCCTTGAATTTGACCATCTGAATAAATACCTGGAGTTGAAATATAGCCTTGACCTTCAGGACAGATTTGCGTCGCTTCTGCAATGATTAAACCAGCAGTTGCGCGTTGTTCATAATAAGTGACATTCATATCAATAGGCTCACGGGCTGCATTAGCGCGATTACGAGTTAAGGGTGCCATAATGCAACGATTATTAAGAGTTAAATTACCTAAGTTATATGGACTATAAAGCGCATGTTTTGTCATAAGTGTCTTTTTAAAATTTTACAAAAGTTAAGAATTAAAAGTCCGCTGCTCTACCAGCTGAGCTAATCCCACAGAAAGTGATATTTTACAGTATTTGTGGGCTAGACAGAAGGTTTGAGTAGGTCAAAAACAGCAGGGGCGGAAAAGGGGTGTGCTACAGAAGTATCAAATTGTATCCTCAACTTCATCTATCAAAACGCTTGGTTTTAATTGCAATGCGCTTGCTAGTTTGAATATAGTGAATAAGCTTGGATCTTTCTTATCCATTTCTAAATCGCTGATATATGACCTAGATAATCTTGACTTTAGACCAAGCTGTTCTTGAGACAAATTTATGCTTTGTCTTTTTGATTTGAGGATTTTTCCGAAAACACTATCTAATTTAATCAATAATACCAAGGAATTACTATGCTCTTTATCCTTATAATAGCTAGTAATGATTTATTCATTCCATCCCTAGTTGATATAGATCAATTCTATTCTTAACAAGGAGGCAGATGCTAAAGAAGAATTAAACAACTAAAAGGAATGCATCATGACTGCAGTTACGAATTTACCTTTAATACTTCATTCACTAAATTTTAATTCTCAGCAAAATCAAGATTTTAAAATTGAACGACCTTACCTAGAAGAGAGATGGTTGCTTGAGTGGCAAAAAAACTTAGGTGTTTTAAGAACGCGATTTAGCAATGAAAACTAAATGCAAATCCAATTCTTAGGTGCAGCAGGTGAGGTGACAGGATCAAAGTATCTCATTAATACTGATCTTGAAGATTCGGCTTGTAAATTCATGGTTGATTACGGCATGTTTCAGGGCGCTCGCGAAGCTGATGAAAAAAATCAGAAACTGTTACCTTTTGACCCTAAAGAAATTTCTTTCTTAGTGCTCACACATGGTCATATAGATCATTGCGGACTTGTACCACGTTTATGTGCCGAAGGATTTAAAGGGCCAATTTATTGCACAACCTCAACCGCAAAATTACTTGAAATTATGTTACTTGATAGTGCACATATTCAAGTCTCTGATTTTGAAAGAGCGGAAAGAAAAAATAAATTAGGTAAATGGCGTGGCGACATGCCAGTTCTTTTATACGACACCAAAGAAGCCATCGAATCGCTTAATCAAATTAAAGCCATTCCTTATTCTAAAAAGTTTTCACCTATCAAAGATATTGATGTGACATTTGAAGAGGCGGGGCATATTTTAGGTTCCTCAATTGCAGTCATTGACGTTAAAGAAAAAAATAAGGATTCTAAGCGATTAGTCTTTTCTGGCGATTTGGGCATGTTCGAAAAGCCTATTTTCCGTCAGCCAAAACTCATTGAATCAGCAGATGTGTTACTTGTTGAATCGACATATGGCGACCGTCTTCATCGAGGCTTGAAAGAAACAGAAGATGAGTTAGTTGAAATTCTAACAAAAACATTAAATCGAGGTGGCAATGTCATCATGCCAGCTTTTGCAGTCGGGAGAACACAAGAGATACTCTTTATACTGGCTGACCTTATTAGACGAGATCGTTTACCTCATTTAAATGTATGGGTAGATTCACCCATGGCTACCAAGGTGACAGAATTGACTACAGCTTGTCTAGATGAGCTTGATGATGATGCTAAATTACTTTATCAATGGCTCCTTGACCACAAAAATAAAATTGATGTGCGATTTGTAGGTGATGTTGAAGAATCAAAAGCATTGAACCGATTAAAAAGTGGTGCAATTATTATTTCATCAAGTGGTATGTGTCAGGCCGGAAGAATTCTTCATCATTTAATGAATAATCTACCCTTTGAAAAAAATGCCATTGTGATTACCGGATTTCAGGCACTCAGAACCCTAGGTCGTCGATTAGTGGATGAAGCTGCCTCGGTCAAAATTATGGGCGAATACATTGATGTTAAAGCTTCGATTCATACCTTAGGCGGTTTATCCGCACATGCTGATCGAGATAATTTACTTAAGTGGCTAAAAGGGTTTAAACAAAAACCAAAACATGTGTTTGTGGTGCATGGCGAACCCTCAGCTTCCATTCATTTTGTGCAAAGCATTCGAGAGACTCTGAATTGGAATGATCTCATTATTCCAACGCTTCAAAGCACATTTGATATTACTTAAAAACTTAACTTTTGACACTATCAAACCAGATAAGTTAATGTAATCGAATTAATTTAACTTGAAAATAAATAGTTTGTGCAGACTCAGAGACAGAAAATAGATATGTTACGATATATCTCGAATTTGAAGATTTTGAATTGAACTCGCTAGGTTAAATTAACTCTAAAAAACATGATTAAAAAAGTCATACATCATAAAGCTGAAAATTTTTCTGATTATTTTGCTTTGGCCTGCACGAAATTTCTCCGTTTTTTTGCAGATACTTTTTTTGCTGGGCGATACGGACATAGGGCTGTGATATTAGAAACAGTAGCTGGGGTTCCTGGAATGGTGGGCGGCACATTGCAGCATCTTAAATCCTTAAGACGAATAGAAAACGACCGAGGGTGGATAAGGATACTTCTAGATGAGGCAGAAAATGAACGTATGCACTTAATGACTTTCATTGAAATTGCCAAACCTAATGCATTTGAGCGCTTATTAATTATTTTAGCGCAAGGTATTTTTTATAATTTATTCTTTTTGCTTTATTTAGTATCACCAAAAACAGCTCATCGCTTAGTCGGATATTTTGAAGAGGAGGCTGTGTTTAGCTATACAGAATACTTGCAAGGTGTTCTTGAGGGTAAATATGAAAATATCCCAGCACCTAAAATAGCTATTGATTATTGGCATCTGAAGAAAGATGCACGATTAAGTGACGTCATTAAAGCTGTTAGAAAAGACGAAATGAATCATAGGGACGTCAATCATTACTTTTCTAATCAGTTAATTTAATTACTGTCAAAACTTTTTACGCCTGAAAATATTTAATCTTAATATAAGTAATATAGAAACTATTGCAGCGTAAATAAGGGGTTCAGTTATATCCTTTTTGACAAGCCATATAAAATGAAGCACACCTAATATCGCTATGACATAAATGAGGCGATGTAATAGTTTCCAATTCGCTTTCAGTTTTCGAATCATCTTGTCTGAGGAAGTTATGGCTAAGGGCAATAGTAAAAGCCAGCCTAAAAAGCCTACGAGAACATAACGATGTTTGATAATGTCATTCTTAATATCAACCCAATCGAAATGGTAATCAAGTGCTATATAGCAAAGTAGATGAATTGAGGCATAGAAAAAAACAAAGAGCCCCAACATTCTTCTATATAAAATCCACTGGCTGATATTTGTTATTCTTCTTAAGGGTGTCATGCTTAAAGTTAGACATAAGAAAATAAGCGTCCATTTACCAAAATGACGCTCAATAAATTCAATAGGGTTGGCACCGAGCGTATCCTGAAAGATATTGATACTAATAGATAGAAGCGGCCATAAGCTTAAGATAAAAATTAAGCGTTTTACATATGTTTGGTTAAATTTCAAGGTGACCTAAAAATACCTGTCCAAATCCATGCCTTGATATAAATGAGCAACCTCTTCTTGGTAGCCATTAAACATCCTAGTTTTTAGTCTTGGCGCTAATAAACTCTCTCCAATTCTTCTTTCAGTTGCTTGCGTCCACCGAGGATGATCAACTTCAGGATTAACATTTGCGTAGAATCCATATTCCTTTGGACTTGCTTTCATCCAAGTTGTTGTAGGCATTTTTTCAACAAGCTTAATTTTAGTAATAGCTTTAATACTCTTAAACCCATATTTCCATGGAACAACTAATCTAATGGGCGCACCATTTTGTTTTGGTAAAACCTTTCCATATAATCCAACTGCTAGGATAGTTAATGGATGCATAGCTTCATCTAGCCTCAGTCCTTCTGTGTAAGGCCAATCTAGGATGTCATCTTTTTGACCAATCATTTCACCTGGACGTTTTAGAGATATAAATTCAACATATTTAGCATTTCCAGTAGGGGATACCTTTTTAAGTAAAGCATTTAATGGCAAACCTACCCAAGGGATGACCATAGACCAGCCTTCAACACATCGCAGTCTGTAAATACGCTCTTCTATTGGGATAAGCTTTATAAGCTCATCTATATCTAGCGTAAGCGGTTTAGCAACTGAGCCTTCAATAGAAATTGACCATGGATCTACTTTTAGTAAATCTGCATGTTCGTGAGGATCTGATTTCGAAGTACCAAATTCATAATAATTGTTGTAACTTGTAATATCCTTAAGCGATGAAAGCTTTTCATTTTTATACTCTTTTGATTGAATAAAAGAAGGTAGCGCGCTGAGTGCAGCAAAACTTTTATTCGTGAATGTCGATAGCGCCGTTGAGCTTAAAATTAAACCTAAATTTTTTAAAAAATTTCTTCGATCATTGTAAATATACTCAGGAGTGATTTCTGATGACGGTATTTTTTTAATTTTAGTCATAGTCAACTTTAATTATATTTACTTATTAAGAAGATGAAGCATTAAGCCAAAGTATAGAAAAGCAAAAATAGCTACAATCCAAAATACTTTCAGCATATTAGTATTAATATCTGAGAGTTTTTGATGGATTTTTTCTAACAATTCTTCTTGTGTTAATTTCTTAGCCATAGATTTCCTTTGAATGTTTAGACATCCTCAATATTTTTGATTAATTTTTTAGCTTGCAATTTAATGTCTTTAACGAGAGTAGGATCCATATCTCTGATCTGCTTATTTACGATAGCTAATCTTGGATTTTTGCTTAATTTTTCTGAGTTTGTAATAAAAAAATTCCAGTAGAGGCTGTTGAATGGACATGCTTTATCACCAACCCTCTCATTTTTTGAATAATAACATTCCTCACAATAGTTACTCATTTTGTTTATATAGTTAGCTGTTGATACATAGGGTTTACTCGCTAATCTTCCTCCATCTGCAAATTGACTCATACAGAGTGTATTTGGCATCTCAACCCATTCAAATGCATCGATATAGATACCTAAATACCACTCATGAAGACTTTTAGGATTAATCCCAGCAAGTAGAGAAAAATTACCAACAATCATCAGTCTTTGGATATGGTGAGCATAAGCTTCATCAAGTGATTGGTTAATTGTATATTTAAGACAATTCATTTTAGTTTGGCCATTCCAAAACCAATTAGGCAGAGGTATTTGATGGCCAAAATAATTCTGATCGCTAAGTGTTGGCATATGGGCCCAATAATATCCTCTGATATATTCTCTCCAGCCAATGATTTGTCTTATAAAGCCTTCAGCAGCATTAATGGATAAATGATTGGAGAGATATGACTTTTCGACAGCAGATACCACTTCTATGGGAGATAGCATTTTAGTATTCAATGCAAAAGAGATTAAGGAATGAAACATTCTTGTCTCATCTTTATGCATGGCATCCTGATAATCACCGAAGTAAATTAAAACATGCTTAATAAAAAAATCTAAATTTTTTAAAGCTTCATTTCTATTTAAGGGCCAGCGAAATTTAGATGCATTATGATTTCCAAAGCTCTTTATTTCAGACTCTGTAATTTCATCCCATAATTTACTATGATCATGGGTAGGCCTGTAATCTTCAAACACTTCTGGCGTTCCCTTCCAGGCTTTTCTATTTTCGTGATCAAAATTCCATTTTGAACCAACAGGTTTACCATCGTCAGACATGAGAACATGGTGCTTTTTTCTCATATACCTATAAAAAGACTCCATTAACCACTGCTTCTTGTCGATAAACATTTCTTTTACTTCGTTGCGATGAGTAAAAAAGTGTTCCGATGAAAAACACTCAAATGGAATAGAGATTTCACTACAAAATTCTATTAAATCTTGATCAAGTCTGTATTCATCGGGTTCTTGATACTCAAACTTTTGAATGTTGTATTGACGAAGTAAAGCTTTTAAATTTGCTTTAAAAGATTGTTGGTTAGACTTGTCATTTAACTTGAGATAGATGACTTGATGATTATATTTAGTAAGCGTGTTTTTAAAGTCTCTCATCGCTGCAAAAATAGCTAAGATTTTTTGTGCATGATGAAGAACATAATTTGTTTCTTGTTTTACCTCCATTAAAACGTAGATGATTTCATCATCTGTATTTTTAAACCAGGAATGGTTAGGATTGAGTTGATCGCCCAGAATAAGTCTAAGGATTTTCATTGTCGAAGTCTAATAATAGAATTGGTTCGTTAAAATTAAATACCACTTAGATTCAAAGTAAGCTAACCCTCAAGAGCTAAATATTTTACTTGAAAACATTCTGTGGAATTGGAAGCGTGCTTGAGAAGTCTTAAAACTTTAATTTTTTTACAAGCCATCCTGTTGTTAGCGGTTGAATAGTAATGGTGATAATAATTGCCATGAATGTTACCGCAGCAATAATATCTGCGTGAGGAGCATTTAAACCAACTAACATACTAGCTAATGCTCCAGGAATTACCCCAGTCTCTCTCGTCCAGCACATTAAGATTAATTCTTTAAGTTTCCAGTTAGCCTTTCTATCTGGAAGTGCACAAAGGAAAACAGTCATAGGCCTTGCTATAAACATAAAAATTAAGACAACACCTAAGGCTGGCCAGAAATATTTATTTAAAAGAGAAAAGTCGACTTGAGAGCCTAAAAGGATAAAAATAAATATCCTCATAATGAGTGAGGTTGTCAAAATAAAATCATCTAATTTTTCTTGTTCTTTATTATTTGTCTTAAACCCGAATAAATCTTTATTGCCGAGCACTATTCCAAAAATAAATACCGCCATAAAGCCACTTGCATGAAAATTGTCTGCAGCTAAAAAGGCTGAAGCAACCGTCATTAAGGTTACAAGAGGTGCATACTCGCGAAGAAAGCCATATTTATCATGAGAAATGATGGAGACCGATATATAGCCTAGAATGCCACCGGCTATGATCCCCACAACAGATTGCTGCAATAAGCCCATAAAACTTAGGCTCAGATTAAGAGCGTTTTCATTAACAGTTATGGAAAATAATGTCATTGCTAGAATGGCAGCCATCGCATCATTAAAAGCAGATTCGCTAATCACCAGCTGAGCTATTTTTGCAGGTACTTTAGTTTGTTTAAACACTGGAATTAAAGTTGCTGGATCTGTAGAGGCGATCACAGACCCTAAAAGTAATGCAACAATAAATGGAAGACCAATAAAAAATTGTGCAGCGACCCCCGCGACAAAAGTAGTGATTAGTACACCCAGTGTTGAAATTAATAAAAGTGTCGGCCACACTTTTTTAATCACATGAATGCGAACGCTTGCACCACCATCAAATAATATATAACAAGAGCCGAAAATAAGAATGAGCTGATTAAGGGTTGAATTAACTTTAACGTCTATAAGATTTAGTCCATTCACCCCTAAAATTATTCCTGCAAACAAAAGAAAGACAACATCAGGAAGCTTTAAGATTTTTGCTGTGTAACCAGATAGCATCCCGGCGCTTAATATGATGCCAA
>Ga0194055_10002332_pt1 | contig 15134 bp, 13 predicted proteins | sample SepL449m_MetaG_FD_155482 | JGI IMG/M metagenome (GOLD analysis project Ga0194055, IMG submission 155482) | Anoxic zone freshwater microbial communities from boreal shield lake in IISD Experimental Lakes Area, Ontario, Canada - Sep2016-L442-9m | ecosystem: Environmental > Aquatic > Freshwater >... | reverse complement strand
TGGCGGCGGTATCTCAGGAATCGCGTGCGCGTCGGCGTTACATGCGTCGGGCGTCGATGTCGTCGTGTTCGATCGCGGTAAGCGCTTGGGCGGCCGAATGGCCTCGCGACGAATTCGAGATTCGGGCCTGCCCTACGACGGACGGGTTGTCGATCTCGGTGCTTCGTACTTCACCGCGAGTGATCCGAGGTTCGTCGATGTTGTGCGCGGCTGGACCGGGCGGGGCCTGGCTCGCGAATGGACCGATAAATTTGCGGTTCTCGATCCTGGTAGCGACCCTGTCGTCAAGGTTGGGCCGATGCGGTTTGGAGCTGCTGGAGGGCTGCGTTCCCTCGTCGAAGACCTCGCTGCTGATTTGCCGAATGTTCTTTTCCCACAAGAGGTTTCCTCCGTTGAGCGATCACCAACCGGCGTCCTGATCGACGATGTCGAAGTGGATATTGCTGTTCTAGCGATGCCGGATGCGCAATTGCGCGACCTTCTCGCTGCGACTGATCCCGCACTCGGCGCACTGACCACACCCACTTGGGATCCGGTGCTGGCTCTCGTCGCTGCGTATGAAACACGTACGTGGGGTGATCTCGACGGTGCGTTTGTGAATCAGTCTGCTGTCTTGTCGTTCATTGCTGATGACGGGCGTCGACGTGGCGACGACGCGCCCGTGCTGGTTGCCCACAGTGGATCGGTCCTGGCTGCACGATTCCTTGACGACCCGGCCCGTGCCATCCCATTGATGCTTGCCGAACTTCGCTCAGTGATGGGTCTGCAGGTTGATCCTGAATGGGTTGAAATCAAGCGGTGGTCGCTGGCAAGGCCTCGAAAGATGCTCGACGGCCCCTTCTACTTCGACGGTCGGATCGGCATGTGTGGTGATGGGTGGGGCTCGGTGTCACGCATCGAGACGGCGTGGTCGTCGGGTGATCTTCTTGGTCGTCGCATCGCAGTTGCACTCAATCCGTCGATTTCCCCGCTTCTAACGGTGGCCACGGATGCGGAAAACTGACGAGCGGATTCACGCTCCGTCAACTCGGTGAACGAGGTACGAACGGTCGGAAACCGGTAGTATCTGGTGGCACCACCCTTGGTGGAGCCGCGGTGATTCGACCAAGTGGTCGCGCTGGCCGTCACGACCACATCAAGGAGACCCGATGCCGGCAATCGTGCTGGTTGGCGCCCAATGGGGCGATGAGGGCAAGGGCAAAGCCACAGACCTTCTCGGTAGTCGCGTCGACTACGTCGTCAAATTCAATGGTGGCAATAACGCTGGGCACACCGTCGTCATTGGCGATGAGAAGTACGCCCTGCACCTTCTCCCGTCGGGAATCCTGACGCCGGGGGTCACCCCGGTTATTGGCAATGGTGTCGTCATCGACTTGCCGGTGCTCTTCCACGAGATTGATGACCTGAACGCACGTGGCGTCGACACCTCGAAACTTGTTGTGAGTGCGAATGCGCACGTCATTGCCTCGTACAACCGCACGCTAGACAAGGTCAATGAGCGCTTCCTGGGCAGCCGCAAGATTGGCACGACTGGCCGCGGTATTGGCCCCACGTACGCGGACAAGATGACGCGCGTTGGAATCAGGGTGCAGGACCTGTTCGACGAAAAAATCCTGCGCCAGAAAGTCGAAGGGGCGCTTGAACTTAAGAACCACCTTCTCGTCAAGGTATACAACCGTCGAGCGATCACGGTGAATGAGGTCGTTGAAGAACTGCTCGCTCACACTGAGCGTTTGAGCCCGTATGTGGCTGATACCGCGCTGTTACTCGATCAGGCCCTCAAGCGCGATGAGGTTGTCCTTCTCGAAGGTGGTCAGGCAACGCTGCTCGACGTCGATCACGGCACCTATCCGTTCGTCACGTCATCGAACGCGACTGCCGGTGGTGCGTGTACGGGTGCGGGAATTTCACCGATAGCTGTTACCCGCGTGATCGCGATTGCCAAGGCGTACATCACTCGCGTTGGTGAGGGCCCGTTCCCGACGGAGCTGTTCGACGAGGACGGCGAAAAGCTGCGCAAGATTGGGGCGGAGTTCGGCACGACGACGGGACGCCCCCGCCGCTGCGGCTGGTTTGATCTGCCTATCGCGCGTTACGCCTCGCGTATCAACGGGATTACTGACCTGGTTGTCACGAAGCTTGATGTGCTTAGTGGCTGGGAGCAGATCCCGGTGTGCGTCGCCTATGAGGTGGACGGTGAACGTCACGAGGAACTGCCGATGACGCAGACGGGCTTCCATCACGCTAAGCCGATCTACGAATTCCTGCCGGGCTGGTCGCAGGACATCTCGTCGGCTCGCAGCCTCGAGGATCTTCCCGCCAACGCACGGGCTTACGTGCAGTTCTTGGAAGACCGCTGTGGCTCGCGAATTTCTGCGATCGGCGTCGGCCCAGAGCGAGAGCAGACGATCGTCCTTCGAGACCTGCTGAACTAGTCGCAAAGTCCGTGCGTCGACCGTCGTACCTGTGCGATGCTCGGGTGACCGCGGCTCCGGGGGCACGTAGAGATGAGTCGCTCACCTGCGCACCGTGTGTGCAATGAAGGGTTTGGCCATGCTCAAGGGTTTCCGTCAGTTCATCGCTCAAGGCAACGTTCTTGATCTCGCTGTTGCCGTAGTCATTGGTGGGGCGTTCGCACTCGTCATCAAGGGCTTGGTGGATGGGATCATCAATCCGCTCATTGCCGCCATCTTTGGAAAGCCGGACCTGGCGAAGGTGGGCGAATTCACCATTAACGGTTCGCAGTTCAGCATCGGGCTCGTGCTTGCCCCGCTATTCACGTTCCTGGTGACGGCCGCCGCCGTCTACTTCTTTGTGATTGTGCCTTACAACGCTATGAAGGCGCGCATGGCCAAGCCAGTTGACGGCGTTGACGAGACGCCGGAAGATGTTGCGCTTCTGCGTGAGATCCGCGACGCGCTGAAGGCTCGCTAGTAGTCTGTCGAGCTCTGGCTTAGACCCCCCCTGCGGGTGGTGCCCGACGTGAGAGGTGTCCTCGATGTTTGAGCCAAAACAGGATGCGCGACCGGACGACGTTCGGTGGCCAGAGGTTGTGTGGGCTCCGGCGCCCGATGTTGTCCTGACCGGTGACTGGGTGGAACTGCGTCCGTCCGCGTCCTCAGATGGCCCGGAACTGCGCGCTGCCTTGAGCGATCCTGCGGTATGGACACATATTGCCGGTGGGCCATTCGTCCATGACGCGGCTGCTGAAGCGTCCATTCAGGCGACGATCGACCGCGGTTGGTTTCCCTGGACTGTGCGCTTGCGCCAAGACATCGGCGATCGTGCCGCTGGGACCGTTGTCGGGTGGACCTCATTTCTCGATATCTCGCCGGCAGATGGTCGAGTCGAGGTCGGCAACACCGCCTATGACCCCAAAGTGTGGGGTTCACGGGTCAATCCCGAAACCAAACTCCTGCTACTCACGTATGCGTTCGACTCGGTGGGCGTGGGCCGGGTTCAGTTGAAGACCGATATCCGCAACTACCGATCGCAGCAGGCAATCGCGCGGCTCGGAGCACAATTCGAGGGCGTTTTGCGTCGTTATCAGCGACGCGGCGATGGCACTGTCCGCGACACGGTCATTTTCTCGATCACCGCTGAAGAGTGGCCCGCCGTGCGCGCTGGGCTGAAAGCCCGCATCATTGAAGCCTGAGGCGGCTTTGGCCCCACTGGCATTAGGCCTTACTCTTGCGTCAATCCGTCGTATTGGGAGTCGATATGAGCACTGAATTCACGCCAAACCCCGCCCGTGGCCAAGAGGTCTACGACCTTGACCGCGCCCACGTATTCCACTCGTGGTCTGCACAGGCCGCATTGAATCCGATGCTCATCGCCGGTGGCGAAGGCTCTTACGTCTGGGACTACGACGGTAAGCGCTTCCTCGACTTCTCTAGCCAGTTGGTGAACACCAACATCGGCCACCAGCACCCCAAGGTTGTCGCTGCGATTCAGGCGCAGGCTGCCAAGCTCGCCACTGTTGCTCCGCAGCACGCCAACGAGGCTCGTGGCGAAGCTGCTAAGCGCATCGTTGACCTGTCTCCCGAGGGATTGAACAAGGTCTTCTTCACCAACGGTGGTGCGGATGCAGTCGAGAACGCGATCCGAATGGCTCGTCTTCACACCGGACGTCGCAAGGTGATGTCGTTCTACCGCTCGTACCACGGCAACACCGGCTCTGCGATCGTCGCGACTGGCGACCCACGTCGCTGGCCGAACGAGAACGCCGATGGTCACGTTCACTTCTTCGGTCCGTACCTCTACCGCTCGGCATTCTGGGCTACGAGCGAGGCCGAAGAGTGCGAGCGCGCACTGCAACACCTCGAAAACGTGATCACGTTTGAAGGTCCAAACACCATTGCCTCGATTCTGATTGAGACAGTCGTTGGTACGGCTGGCGTGCTGGTTCCACCGCCCGGTTACCTCGAGGGTGTGCGCGCCCTATGCGACAAGCACGGCATCATCTTGATCCTCGATGAGGTCATGGCCGGCTTTGGCCGTACCGGTGAATGGTTCGCTTTCGACAACTTCGACGTTAAGCCAGATCTCGTCACCTTCGCCAAGGGTTCGAACTCCGGTTACGTTCCTGTCGGCGGCGTCATCATCAGCGACGAGATTGCAGCCACGTTCAATGATCGCGTCTTCCCTGGTGGACTTACGTACTCCGGGCACCCATTGGCGTGCGCCTCCATCGTCGGATCTATCGATGCGATGAAGGAAGAGGGCATTGTCGAGAACGCCAAGCGGATTGGTGCGGATGTCATTGGGCCAGGTCTGCGTGACTTGGCCGAGCGTCACAAGGTCATCGGTGAAGTCCGTGGTCTTGGTGTTTTCTGGGCGCTGGATCTCGTGACCGACCGCGCAACTCGCGAACCACTTGCACCCTACGGTGGTACCTCGCCGGCCATGGGCCAGCTCATCGCCGAGTGCAAGAAGCGTGGTCTGCTGCCATTCGCGAACTTCAACCGCCTACATGTTGTGCCACCGTGCACCGTGTCGGATGTGGAAGCCAAGGATGGATTGGCGATTCTCGATGAGGTCTTCACAGAGATCGACTCGCACTACGTCGGCGCCTGATTTCCTCTGCACCGTTCGTTAGGTTGTCCGTATGACAACTGCGCCTGAGGAACTCTTGGATACCGCACAGCAGCGTCAGCTTGCTGCGAGCTTGTTCAACCGCGTCTGGGACCTGTTTGACGCGGGCGACGGCAGATCCGTGGACGAAACGGCCGAGATGATTGACGCGGCGCATGCGAGCCGCTATCTCTGGCGACGTCTCGGCGGTAAAGAGCAAGCGGTAGTCGGCGAGTGGCAGATTAGTCGGGCCTACGCATCGGCCGGGTTGGGTACCGAGGCGGTCCGTCACGCCGAGTTATCTGAGCAGATCCTCGGCGATGGCGTGGATTGTTCTGACTGGATACCTGCGTCCGTGCACGAGGGCATGGCTAGGGCGTTGGTCGCTTCCGGTGATCACACCGCAGCACGTGCTCTTGCCGCCGCGGCCGTCGTCGCACTTGATCGAATTTCAGATCCCGAGGATCGAGAGCTCATTACCTCGCAACTCGCTGAACTCAATCTTGACTAGTTCGTTGAGTTGCTTTGTTCCGAGGTCATCGGGATCGCCCGGCGTGCTGTCGATAGGGTCGTGTACATGAAGGTGCTTGTACTCGGATCCGGTGCTCGTGAGCACGCCATCGTCAGGGCCCTTGCTAAGGATCCTGATGTGACAGAAATCCATGTCGCACCCGGAAATGCCGGGATAGCTGACGATGCGCATGTGCACGCGATTGACCTCACCGATCCGACAGCACCGACCGCTTTGGCAAGTGAGTTGGGTATCGATTTGGTGATCGTCGGACCGGAAGGTCCACTCGTCATCGGTGCGGCAGATCGTTTGCGTGCCGCTGGGATCAACGTGTTCGGCCCAAGTGCCGCGGCAGCGCACCTCGAGGGCAGCAAGGCTTTTGCCAAGGAAATCATGGCCGAGGCAGGTGTGCCCACGGCTCTGGCCCATGTGTGTGACACCCTCGGTGAGGTTGAGGCTGCACTTGACCAATTCGGTGCACCGTACGTTGTGAAGGACGACGGACTGGCTGCGGGCAAGGGTGTTGTGGTGACGAACGATCGCGATGAGGCGATCGAGCATGCGCGGTCCTGTTTTGAAAAGCTGGATGGCCGTGTCGTAATCGAGGAATACCTTGATGGGCCAGAGGTTTCGCTGCTGTGCATCACCGACGGGCTGGCTGTCGTACCACTCGTCCCTGCCCAAGATTTCAAGCGGGTGTTTGACGATGATCTTGGACCTAATACTGGTGGCATGGGTGCCTATGCACCGCTGCCATGGGCGCCCGTGGGAATGGTGGAGGAAGTAGTCGCCCGAGTTGTGCAGCCCACAGTGGATGAACTGCGGCACCGCGGAACGCCGTTTTGCGGTGTGGTTTATGCAGGCTTAGCCCTCACCTCCCGCGGGGTTCGCGTAATCGAATTCAACGCACGGTTTGGTGATCCGGAAACCCAAGTCGTGCTGGCGCTATTGAAGACGCAGTTGTCGCACGTGCTGGAGGCTGCGGCTACCGGGCAGTTGGGCGATTTCGGACCGTTGGCATGGCATGACGGTTCGGCAGTCACTGTTGTGGTGGCGGCGGAAAAGTATCCCGCGAACCCAGTCACCGGTGATGTTGTTGCGATCGACAACGAGCTCGGCGATGCGTATGTGCTGCACGCTGGAACGGCTCGTAACTCCGATGGCCAGGTGGTTACCGCGGGTGGGCGGGTACTTTCCGTGGTCGCAACCGGATCGTCGCTCGGTGAGGCCCGCGAAAATGCTTACCGCGCAGTGGATCGCGTTGAGATTCGAGGTAGCCACCATCGTCGCGATATCGCCCTAGCCGCTCATGAAGGACGAGTGCACGTACCGTCCTGAGCGCGGCGTTTGTTCCTTGAACGTGGACTTGAGAGACTAATAGCCTCTGCACCGCTGACAGTGAAGGCTCCACATGCCCAGCACGCCGCTGATCCCTGATGTTCTGGCTTCGAGGTACGCCTCGACAGCGATGGCTACGATCTGGTCGCCCGAACACAAGATCATCCTTGAGCGTCAGTTATGGGTAGCTGTTTTGAAGGCTCAGCGCGAACTGGGCGTTGACGTACCTGATGGCGTGATCGAGGCCTACGAGGCGGTCGTCGAGCGGGTAGATCTTGATTCGATCCGCGCCCGTGAGGCCGTAACGCGTCACGACGTGAAGGCTCGCATTGAGGAATTCTCCGCTCTCGCCGGACATGAACACATCCACAAGGGGATGACGAGTCGCGACCTGACCGAGAACGTCGAGCAACTTCAGATTTTGGCGTCGCTGAATGTCACCCGCGACAAGGTTGTCGCCGTTCTTGCTCGCCTGGCCGCAGGTGCGATCGAGTACGACGAGCTCGCCATGGCTGGCCGATCACATAACGTCGCTGCCCAGATGACGACGCTAGGCAAGCGCTTCGCTTCGGCAGCCGACGAACTGCTGGTTGCTCATCGCCGACTCGAAGAATTGATCACGCGGTACCCGCTGCGCGGAATCAAGGGCCCGATGGGAACCTCGCAGGACATGCTTGACCTGCTCGACGGTGATTCAGACAAGTTGGACGAACTCGAGGACCGCGTTGCGGCTCATCTTGGTTTCTCGCAGGTGTTCACCAGCGTTGGTCAGGTCTACCCGAGGTCTCTTGATTACGACGTCGTAACTGCGCTGGTTCAACTGGCCGCTGGTCCCTCGTCATTTGCTACGACCATCCGTCTGATGGCCGGGCTTGAACTCGTGACGGAAGGTTTCAAGGCAGGTCAGGTCGGCTCAAGTGCCATGCCGCACAAGATGAATACGCGTTCATGTGAGCGGGTAAACGGCTTCTCCGTCCTGCTGCGTGGCTATGCGTCGATGGTTGGTGAGCTTGCTGGTAACCAGTGGAACGAAGGCGACGTCGCCTGTTCTGTCGTCCGTCGGGTGGCCCTTCCTGATTCCTTCTTCGCAATCGACGGCCTACTTGAAACCTTCCTCACGGTGCTCGACGAGTTCGGTGCGTACCCAGCCGTGGCTGACCGCGAACTCTCGCGCTACCTACCGTTCCTGGCCACGACGAAGATCTTGATCGCCGCCGTTCGCAACGGCATTGGTCGCGAAACTGCACATGAAGTGATCAAGGAGCACGCCGTTGCGGTGGCCTTGGATATGCGTCAGCGCGGTTTAGGGGGCAACGACCTGTTCGCGCGCCTCGCCGCTGATGGTCGCCTCGGCCTCACGTCAGACGATCTTGCTGGACTAATCGCCGAGCCGCTGGAGTTCACTGGCGCCGCCCGGGCTCAGGTCTCGGCGGTGGTCGATGAGATCGAACACTTGGTGGCTGAACGTCCAGACGCTGCTATTTACTCACCTGAGCCAATCCTGTAGCTCATTCGGACGGTAGGGTTTTCGTTGTTCGGCATTGTCACGATGAATGGAGTTCGGTGAGCATTACTGATCCTGGTTACGACCTACCCGAGGGCTACACCCACATCTACTCGGGCAAGGTTCGCGACCTCTATCGCACACCGGATGATCGACTCCTGTTCGTTGCCAGTGATCGCATCTCGGCGTATGACTGGGTTTTGTCGACCCCGATTCCAGATAAGGGCCGAATCCTCACGGCCATGTCACTGTGGTGGTTCGACCGGATCGACGACATCGTTCCTCATCACGTGATTTCCACACGCGTTCCCGACGCCGTGGCTCGACGCGGCATGATCTGTGCGAATCTCGAGATGTTTCCGGTTGAATGCGTTGTACGCGGCTTCTTGGCTGGTTCTGGGCTCACCGAATACCGCGAGAAGGCTTCTGTGTGCGGAGTAAATCTTCCGCCCGGCCTCAAGGATGGGTCGCGGCTTCCGAAGACGATCTTCACGCCGGCGACCAAGGCTCCGCAGGGTGAGCACGACGAGAACGTCACCTTTGATGAGGTCATGGCGGTTATTGGTCAGGAAGAAGCGCAAATGCTGCGCCGTCTCAGCCTGGCCCTATACGAGCGCGCGGCGGAGATCGCTGATGATCGCGATCTGATCCTTGCTGACACGAAATTCGAGTTCGGCACCCAGGCAGACGGAACGATCGTCTTGGCGGACGAAATCTTGACGCCTGACTCCTCGCGCTACTGGCCCGTTGATGGTTGGGAGCCGGGTCATCCGCAGCCATCCTTCGATAAGCAATACGTGCGCGACTGGCTGATGTCACCTGAATCTGGGTGGGATCGCCACTCGGGTGAGGCTCCACCACCGCTACCTGATGAGGTCGTGGAAAAGACGCGGCAGAAGTACATCGAGGCATACGAACGCCTCACCGGAAAGCGATTCAACTAACACCCCCACGCCCTCCACAGTGTCGTGGCCCGGGACCGATAGGATCGGATCTACCGTCAAACCCTGGGAGCGTGCCGTGGCCCGCGTCGTAGTCGACGTACTTCTCAAGCCCGAGATCCTTGATCCGCAAGGTAAAGCCGTCGAGGGGGCACTTGGCCGACTTGGCCTTTCCGGTGTCTCGTCGGTTCGTCAAGGTAAAACCTTCACCATCGATGTCGATGGTGACGTGGATGAAGCGCGACTGGCTCAACTCCACGAGTTGGCCGGCAGTCTCTTGTCGAACCCGGTAATCGAGGACTACTCGATCCGTGAGGTCACAGCGTGACAAGTGGGATGCGCATTGGGGTAGTAACTTTCCCCGGCTCACTCGATGATCGCGATGCAGTTCGAGCGGTGCGGATCGCTGGTGGCGAGGCGGTAGCACTCTGGCACGCTGACGCCAATCTCCATAGCGTTGATGCGGTCGTGCTCCCCGGTGGTTTCTCCTATGGTGACTACCTGCGGTGTGGCGCAATTGCGAGATTCGCTCCCGTCATGACGCCGCTTGTTGATGCTGCGAAAGGTGGAATGCCAATCCTCGGCATTTGCAACGGTTTTCAGGTGTTGTGCGAATCCCACCTGCTGCCTGGCGCACTCGTGCGAAACGATCACTTGCATTTCATTTGCCGCGATCAGAAACTGCGAGTTGAAAGTACGTCCACGGCGTGGACATCGGAGTTCGAAGTGAGTCAGGAGATTGTGATCCCGCTCAAGAACGGTGAAGGTGGTTACGTCGCTGACGAGAAAACCCTCGATCAACTTGAAGCTGAGGGCCGCATCGTTGCCCGCTACCTCGACGTCAACCCCAATGGCAGTCGTCGTGACATTGCCGGCATTACAAATGAGCGTGGGAACGTTGTCGGTCTGATGCCGCATCCCGAGCATGCGGTTGAGTCATTAACTGGCCCTACGACGGATGGTCTTGGTTTCTTCACGTCCGTATTGACGAGTCTGGTGAACCGATGAGCCGACACGTAGACACAGTTACCGATGCTGCGGCTGACCCCAATGCCGCGCAGCCATTTGCAGAGTTGGGCTTGAAGCCCGATGAGTATCAACAGATTCGCGAGATCCTAGGCCGTCGACCAACCTCGGCTGAACTCGCCATGTACTCGGTCATGTGGAGCGAGCACTGCTCGTACAAGTCGAGCAAGGTGCATTTGAGCCAGTTTGGCGACAAGAAGCCGCAAACCGATATCCTGCTGGTCGGAATCGGCGAAAACGCTGGTGTGGTTGATATTGGCGATGGCTGGGCTGTGACGTTTAAGGTCGAGTCACACAACCACCCCTCGTACGTCGAGCCTTATCAGGGTGCCGCCACGGGCATCGGTGGAATCGTCCGCGACATCCTCTCGATGGGCGCGCGCCCGGTTGCTGTGATGGATCCGCTCCGCTTTGGAGCGGCCGACCACCCCGATACACGTCGCGTTTTACCGGGTGTGGTGGCCGGTATCGGTGGATATGGCAACTGCCTAGGCCTGCCGAACATCGGCGGTGAGGTTGTCTTTGACTCTTCCTATCAGGGCAATCCCCTCGTGAATGCCCTTTGTGTAGGCACTATGCGGCACGAAGATATCCACCTCGCGAGCGCTAAGGGTGTAGGGAACCTCGTCGTTCTCTACGGTGCCAAGACTGGTGGCGATGGCATCGGCGGCGTCTCGGTGCTTGCGTCGGAGACTTTCGACGAAGGTGGCCCGGCGAAGCGACCAAGTGTTCAAGTGGGCGATCCGTTCATGGAGAAGTTACTGATCGAATGCACCCTCGAGGTACTGCACGCAGGCTTGGTCGAGGGTATTCAAGATCTTGGTGGTGCTGGAATCTCATGTGCCACAAGTGAATTAGCGAGTAACGGTGAAGGCGGCATGCACGTTCGCCTTGATGCCGTTCCGCTGCGTGATGCCACGCTTACCCCTGAAGAGATTCTGATGAGTGAGTCCCAAGAGCGCATGTGCGCTGTTGTGACACCAGAGAAAATCGACGCGTTCCTAGGGATCTGTCGCAAGTGGGATGTCACCGCAGACGTGATCGGTGAAGTCACCTCAACAGGTCGGTTGGTCATCGAATGGCATGGCGAAATAATCGTCGACGTGCCACCTCGCACGGTGGCTCACGATGGACCCGTCTACAACCGTCCGCTTGCTCGTCCGGATTGGCAGGACGCTCTAACCGCTTCTGGTTCAAGCAATTTGGCGCGGCCAACAACAGCAGCAGAGATCCGCGACACAGTGCTCACGATGGTGGCGTCACCGAATCTTGCGGCAAAGACGTGGATCACCTCGCAGTACGACCGCTACGTACTCGGCAACACCGTGCTTGCGCAGCCTGAGGATTCAGGCATGGTTCGAGTAGACGAAGTGACTGGTCGTGGCGTCGCCGTCTCTACGGACTGCAACGGTCGATTTGCGAAGTTGGATCCCTACAACGGCGCCAAACTCGCCCTCGCTGAGGCGTATCGCAATGTTGCCGCGACGGGTGCTGCACCATTGGCCGTCACGAATTGTCTCAACTTCGGTTCCCCCGAAGACCCAGCAGTTATGTGGCAGTTCAGTGAAGCCGTGCGCGGACTCGCTGATGGTTGCCTCGAACTCGGCACGCCGGTGACCGGTGGCAATGTCAGTTTCTACAACCAGACCGGCGACACCGCAATCCATCCCACCCCGGTCGTCGGTGTGCTCGGTGTGATCGAGGATGTCAACAAGCGCACCCCAATGGGCTTTTCCGCGGCGGGTGACGTCGTACTCCTACTCGGCGAAACTCGTGACGAATTTGACGGTTCAGAGTGGGCACACGTTGTTCATGGACACCTTGGTGGTGTTCCGCCGCAGGTCGACCTGGCAGCGGAAATGGTGTTGGCCGCCTTGCTCGTCGACCTCGGTGGTCGTGGCGTCCTAACGGCCGCACATGACCTTTCAGACGGTGGGGTCGCTCAGGCTCTAGTTGAGATGGCGTTGCGCCGCGGTGTTGGCGTGACAATTTCCCTTCTGGCAGATACCGATGCGTTTGTCGCCTTGTTCTCTGAATCAACTGCACGCGCCATCGTCACCGTGTCACCAGCCAATGTGGACATCGCCATCTCGGCGGCCGCTGCTGCTGGTGTTGTCGTGACGCGTATGGGGTCAGTCGCTGACGCTGGTAGTGACATGGTGATCGACAATATTGCCGGTAGTTCAGTGACGTTGAGCCTCGATGAGCTATCGCAGGCATCTGAGGCCACGCTGCCAGCACTTTTCGGATAAGTCGAAACCGAGTTGATCGGGTAGTTCGTCGAGGTGCGGGGGAGATGCCGGTGTCGTGGTCTGAGACCGCAAACGAGGTGCTCGCCATGTACGCGCTGGAAGAAAAACCTCCACGTGATCTCGAGAAAGCGGCTGTAAAAGAAAGCCTCGCTCGACTTGTCGAACTTGCACCTGGCCGAGCGGTCGAAGTTCGGATCCCGCCTTACGCGGCTGTACAAGTCATTGGTGGGACATCGCATCGGCGTGGAACACCTCCGGCGGTTGTTGAATGTGATTCCCGAATCTGGTTATCGCTTGCCACGGGAGTTATGACATGGCAAGAGGCTTTGATGTCTGGGAAGTTGCACGCCAGCGGTGCGCGCAGCGACCTGTCTGCGCATCTCCCGATCAGCGACGCCCAGTAGTCGAGCGCGTCCTTTCGGGTTCACCGGGCCGCCAACCGATTTCGACACAACATCGACCTAGTGCTGCCAACTTCGCTCAGTCCGTATAGGGTCGGCGCTGCGCAATGTTGCGGCTGGCCGCGCGCTGCGTCACCGCGAGCGAGGTTTGCGGCAGGAGTGTGTGGACGAGGGGATCAATGTCGATGAGTGACGAGTCCGCCGCTGGCGGGCGCGACGGGGTAGCCGTCCGTATTCGGGGTCTTCGCAAGACCTTCGGTGACGTGGTGGCAGTCGATAGCGTCGATCTTGACATTGCCGACGGTGAGTTTTTGACGCTGCTAGGCCCATCGGGATCTGGCAAAACCACTGTGCTGCGGATGATCGCTGGTTTTGAGCTTCCTACTGCGGGCCTGATTGAGCTCGCAGGAACTGACGTTTCGACTCTGCCACCGTTCCAGCGCGACGTGAACACCGTCTTTCAGGACTACGCGCTCTTCCCCCACCTCACCGTGCAGGACAACGTCGAGTACGGACTGAAGGTCAAGGGCGTCAACAAGCAGGATCGGCGCGCGCGAGCCTGCGCCGCACTTGAATCGGTTCGTCTCGAGGGCTACGGGAGCCGCAAGCCCAATGAAATGTCTGGTGGTCAGCGTCAACGCGTAGCGCTGGCCCGCGCGCTGGTGAATCGGCCGAAGGTTCTTCTGCTCGACGAGCCACTCGGTGCGTTGGACCTCAAGCTTCGAGAGCAAATGCAAGTGGAGCTGAAAGCCATTCAGCGTGACGTCGGAATCACGTTTGTGTTCGTGACTCACGACCAAGAAGAGGCGCTCACGATGAGTGACCGAATCGCGGTTTTCAATGCTGGACGTATTGAACAGGTCGGCTCCCCGGCGGACGTGTACGAGCGTCCGAGCTCAGAGTTCGTCGCTGGTTTCGTTGGTACTTCGAATCTGCTGCGAGATGAGACAGCGCGCAAAGTTCTTGGTGCTGAGGGGGTCTTCAGCATTCGCCCCGAAAAGATCCGCATCTCGTCGCCCGCCACCGACCCATCGAGAAACGAACATCATGTTGACGGAACGGTTGCTGAAGTCATCTACGTTGGAGATGCCACCAGGTATGTCGTGGATATCGATCCAGGTGGACGTCTTGTCGCGCTGTCGCAGAACGCTACGACCTCGTCATCGCAGGCACTTGAAAGGCGCGGTCAGCGAGTGCGTTTGCTGTGGGATCGCACTTTCGAATACAAGGTTCACGACTGAACCCAACCGGGGTTCAGCAACGTAACAAAGTCATTACTAACCGGCGAAGTGCCAATGAATTCAGATACTTAGAAGCAAAGATCGTCCCATAAGGAAATCACCTTCCGATCCGGAAGACACAACACGATAGGAGGACGCAGGTGCAGCGAATATCGCGCTTGCTTACGATCACAGCGGCTTCAGCGGCTGTTGCACTGCTAGCGGCCGGCTGCGGCTCTAGCTCAACCGATGGTGGTGGCGGTGCAAGTTCATCACCTACCGGCCGTCCTGCCCCACCTGCGATGACTGCGGCCACTTCTGTCGGCGCCGGCGAAGGTCAACTCAATCTCATTGCGTGGGCCGGTTACGCCGAGAATGGCTCGACCGATCCGAAGGTCGACTGGGTCACCCCATTCACGCAGGCGACAGGTTGCAAGGTCAACGTCAAGATCGGTAACACCTCTGACGAGATGGTTACCCTGATGAAGACCGGTCAGTACGACGGGGTTTCAGCCTCGGGTGACGCGAGTCTGCGTCTGATCTACGGTGGCGATGTTGCGCCCGTCAATACGGACCTTGTACCTAACTACGCGACCATCGCAGAGTTCCTCAAGCTGAAGGCGTGGAACTCAGTTAACGGCGTTTCTTATGGCATTCCGCACGGCTGGGGTGCGAACGTGCTGGCTTGGAATACCGCAGCTGTCACAACGGCTCCAACGTCAATGGGCGCTCTTTTTGACGCAAACTCGCCTTACAAGGGCAAGATTTCGATCTACGATTCACCGACCTACATTGCTGACGCAGCTCTGTATCTCATGCGTACGAAGCCTGATCTGAAGATCACGAACCCTTACGCACTCGACGAGAC
>Ga0194055_10002331_pt1 | contig 15142 bp, 16 predicted proteins | sample SepL449m_MetaG_FD_155482 | JGI IMG/M metagenome (GOLD analysis project Ga0194055, IMG submission 155482) | Anoxic zone freshwater microbial communities from boreal shield lake in IISD Experimental Lakes Area, Ontario, Canada - Sep2016-L442-9m | ecosystem: Environmental > Aquatic > Freshwater >... | reverse complement strand
GCTGGCGGGATCGGTTCCAACGAGATTGCGCAGACGATGGTCCGACGTGCCGAGGTCAGCGATTACGACCTCCGCTCCTTCTGCCAGCAACTCGTGTGCGGCCCACGCGCCGATGCAGCCGAGGCCGCCCGTGATGAGAAAGCGCTCTGTCATAGGCGGAGCATGGCAGAATCACAAAATTGGTGCGACCAATCTTCTCCGGTGGAGTGCTTAGTCAGAGAGATAGCCACCGTCGACCGGTAGCGTCGCGCCGGTAATAAAGCGCGCGGCGTCCGAGCAGAGAAAGAGCGCGGCGCCCACTAAGTCGTCGGGGGTGCCCCACCGTTTCATCGGCGTGCGATCCATGATCATCCGCGTGCGCTCGGGGTCGGCACGCAGTGCGTCGGTCAGTGGCGTGTCGATCCAGCCGGGAGCGATCGCGTTGACGCGCACTCCCTCGGCTGCCCAGGCTGCGGCGAGCGACTGTACGAGTTGCTTGACACCGCCCTTGCTGGCCGAATAGCCAGGCACGAGCGGGCCGGCAGCCCAGGTCAGAATGCTGGCAATGCCGATCGCCGTGCCACCGCTTTCGACGAGCTTGGGCTTGCAGGCCATGAGCGTGCGCATCGTGCCCGTCAGGTTGACTGCCACGACCTCGGCGAAAACCTCGGGGTCGTACTCCTCGATGCGCTTGATCAGACCTGCGCACGTGACGACCGCGTCGATCCGGTCGCAGCCCGCAGCGATTCGGTCGAGTGCGGCCTGGTCGGTCACATTTGCCTCGACCACCGTGACGCCCGGATAGGGCGTGGCACGGTCGGCATCGAGACCAATGGCCGTCACGGTCGCCCCGGCGTCGGCAAAGCCGCGAGCGAGACCGGCACCAATGCCACTGGTACCACCGGTAATCACCGCATGGCGGCCGCTGTAGTCGAACGAGGCGATTGTCATCGGATGAACTGGTCAACGTAGTCGGTGCCAAGGCCAACGGCCTCGTAATGCTTGCGGCACATTTCGATCTTCGTAAAGACGTCTTCGAAGCCTGTCGTCTTGCCCCACGGGTCGACGTAGATCATCGCGGCGGTGACGGTAAAGAGCGTGATCATCTCGGTTTCGCCCTCAGGCACGACGAGAGTATGCGTCTCGCCTGGCGGCTCGTAGAGGAAGGCACCCGGTTCGGCCATCCAGTCGTGTTCGAGGTAGTGCCAGCGACCCTTGATGACATAACCGGTGACTGGCATCGGGTGGCGATGGCGGCTGACGATGCCCGTACGGCGGACGCGCAGCAGGTTGCACCAGTAGCCCTGCGATGCATGCAGGAGCAGCGGCCGAAAGTGCAGGCCCTCGGCCTGTGGTACCCAGACACGCTCGTCTTCGGGAATGACGGATGGCACCAGGACCTCGTCGGCGGCCTCGGCGGGAAACGGCAGCTGATACGGCATGCGCGAGGTGTCGAGCTCGCGCTGGTCGAGCACGCTCGGGGTGGGTGTGGTCTCCATGGCTCCTCCTATTCGGCGTCGAGCACTTGGCGCCGGGTACGGTCGGTGTGATGTTCGGCGGCGCGGCGCGCCGGCTTGGGCCCTTCGTGGATGGCGGCGAGCAGTTCGGCGTGCCAAGCACCCATCTTCAACATGTCATCTTTGGGCATCATCCAGAGGGCCTGGCGGATGATTGGTGTGATGCGCGCGCGCAGATTCTGCAGCAGTTCTTCAAGCGTCGGCGATTCGGCGAGGTGCCAGAGCGCGGCATGGAAGGCATCATCGAGTGCAAACAGCGTCTGCCGGTCACCGCGTCGCGCGGCTCGGTGCATGGCATCAGGAATGCTGGTGATCAGTGTGAGGGTGCTTGCAGATAGCGGCGATGGTTCGGCACCCGAGCAGAGTTGTGCGGCTGCGCGCGCGGCGGCCTCACCTTCGAGGAGGGCGCGCAGGGCCGAGATGTCTTCGATCTCCTCTGGCTCTAGACGACGCACGCGGACTCCTCGGCGGGGCAGGCGTTCGATCCAGCCCTCCTGAGCCAAACGCGCAAATGCGTCTCGTACGGCGATCGAACTGATGCCAAGATCGCTCGCGATGGTGCGCTCGACGATCCGCTCACCTGGCGCGATCCGTCCGCTGCGGATCGCGCTGCGGATGTGCTCGGCGGCCTCTACCGTGACGCCGGCCTCGCGTGCCATTGGAGCTCTCATTCGGCCGATTATATATTAAATAGCGAATGGTGTCGAATCGGCGTCCAACGACGAGCGGAATCGGCCGAGCGGTAGGTGCTAATGGATGGTGATGTGCAAGACCACGGTCTTGAGGAGCCTCTGCTTGTCGGCTGTGAAGTAGCCAAGCAATGCGCTCGTCGTTCCCGTGGATCGACCGGTGACGTAGACACCCGTTCGACCAGACAGACCGTTGACCGCCTCATCGTTCTCCGGGAGCATCTCGGTTGGTAGTGCGAGCGCAATCGCGGCTTTTGGTTTGCGGAGCCAGAACCAGTGCAAATGTTTGCGGTCGTTGCTCATCAGTCGCAAACCCTTCGTTTCACCGACCTGGGCGTCGATTGTGCGAGGGAGTCCGATCTCGGGCTTGCCGGTAGCCATCGCGGTTGCGGGGCCAACGGTGAGAGCCAGAGTCAGCACGCACCACGCGAGCGTGTGTCGAATCGCCATCACCCGACCATAGCGCGATCCGGGCACTCTTTTCTGTCGGCGGGGTGGCCAACAGCAGGTGAAGGTGGCGAATGGGTGCTTTATATTTTTGGCATGACTCGTGACATCAAAATCTTCTCGCTGCTATCCATCCTCGTCGTGCTCAGCGTGGGCCTTGCCGCTTGTGGTGGCTCCAGCTCGAGCAGTTCCTCTGCTGAGGACACCATGGCTGCCCCGGCGACGGAAGCAGCAGCGCCAGCCCTGACGAAATACGAGCAGTTTGCCGTCGACTTCATCAACGACCCAACGAACGGCTTTGCGCCGGGCTATCTGAGCCTGACGGGCAATGCTGCCCCTGAAGTGCCTGCTGATATCCAGTGCATGGTCACCACGTCGGACACCGACGAGACGCAGGTGCAAGTGATGTTGTGGGCCGGTACAGGAGCGGATTATTCCGTCGTGATTGTCTTGACTAACGGTCTCGAAATCATGAACACGAGCACGAGCTCGTACGGCACGTTGTTTGGCGACACAGCGACGTCAGAGCAGGAGTTCCCACCGCCGACAACCGGGACGCCGTGCACGGTTGCGAGCGACTGGACGATCAGCGTCTAACCCGGTGGCGGGTGTCAACGCCCGCGAACGGCGTTGACGCCTAACCGGTGAAGCGGGTCGTAATCCAGGACAGCGCCTGCGGTGTGGCCGAGGTGGGCAGGCTGAAGTGGTCGTCGTGTGGAAATTCGAGACGCTCGATGTGGGCGCCGTGCGCCTCAGCCGACTTCGCGTAGCCGTCTTGCCAAACGACGGGGACGACCACGCCGCCACCGAACGAGTCGACGCACATGAGGATCGGGCACAAGGGCGTCTTGAGACCGGCGGAGCTGGCGATAATGGCGGCTTTCCAGCCGTCAAAGTTCTGCGGGTCGGACCGCACGATCGCGCCCTTCAGACGGAAGAGTCGCTTGATGGTGTCGTCGAGATGGTGGACTGGCTGGTTGTTCCAGGCGGCCTCCATGATCTCGGCACCCAGTGGCGTGAGGAGATCCGTGAGCTCGAGGTCGGGGACGAAGGATGCAATACCCATCAGGATCATCAGCAGATGCGCGGTTGGCGCTGCAGTGGGATCGGACAGGCCGGCAGAGTCGCCGGTCGGAAATTCCAGCGCAGCGACCGGAACGCCCGGCGAGTAGAGCACGCTGCCGACGAGGCTGAGGTCGCCAAAGTCGGCGGCGTCGAGCTCGGTCAGTGAGGCCGCAGCGTTGCCGCCCTGCGACCAGCCGATCGTGGCGAGCTGCGTGCCTGTCCCCGCATCGAGATGTCCCGCCGCTCGGGCGATAAAGAGGGCGTCGCGCGCGTTTGTCGGGCCAACGGTGTACTGGTGTACACCGGGGGTGCCGAGCCCCTGATAGTCAGTTGCGCAGACGACCCAGCCGGCGTCGATCATCGTCTGCAGGCCAGGCACGCCGTAGTCGATCTGCTGCGTCGACTCGGGCGAGAAGTAGTCCGTCAGCTCGCGCGCCGGGTCGGGCTGTGCCGAGGGGCATGCGGCATCACCGAGGCCGGTTGTGCCGTGGCACCACGTCACGATTGGGCGGTCCTCACCGGGAGCATCAGGTGCGACCACGAACCCCGTCACCTCGTGGGTGGCGCCGGCCAGATCGGATGACAGGTAGCGAACACGCCAGGCGCGAGCGCCATGGAGCTGTGTCTCGAGAGGCTCGTGGTGGATCAGGTGTCCTGGCTGCATGAAGCGGGAGCCTACCGGACGCTGACCGATGTGTGCCGGGCAGCTCACCAAGACGGTCACGACGATCAGACCGATACTAGTATGCGCAAATGGGATCGACGGAGACTGATGCTCAAGCCACTCGCGCAGTCGCTGCCTTGCGTCGCATCCAGCAGGCGATTACTGGTGCGGTACGTACGCCCGATGGGCTGATCGAGCATTTGCTGATGGCGTTGATCGCCGAGGGACACGTGCTCATCGAGGACGTCCCTGGCGTTGGCAAGACAACGCTGGCACGAGCGTTGGCTCGCACGGTGGGGATGGAGTTCTCGCGGATCCAATGTACGCCTGACCTTCTGCCCGGTGATATTACGGGTGTCCAGATTTTCGACCAGAGTGAGAATCTTTTTCGCTTCCGTCCCGGCCCGATCTTTGCGAATCTGGTCCTCGTCGACGAGACAAACCGAGCCTCGCCAAAGACGCAGGCCGCGCTACTGGAAGCGATGCAGGAGCGACAGGTCACGGTCGATGCCGAGACGCACAGCCTGCCGCTGCCGTTTATGGTCATCGCCACCCAGAACCCAATCGAGTTCGAGGGGACGTTCCCCCTGCCAGAGGCCCAGCTGGATCGGTTCGCGATGCTGCTACGGATGGGCTACCCCGAGCGGTCCGACGAGGTGCGACTCTTGACTGAGCAGGCTGCAGGCGATCCGGTTTCGCTCCTCGAACCAGTCGCCTCGCTCGCCGAACTCCAGGAGGGCATCGCCGTTGCGCGGGCGTTGCACGTCGAGCCGGCCGTCAACGAATATGCCGTCTCCATCCTCCAACGCACGCGCGAGGACGAACGGTTGATGCTCGGCGCCAGTCCACGTGCGGGTGTCGTGTTGATGCGCGTGGCGCGGGCTCGAGCGTTGCTCGATGGGCGCCTGTTCGTGACGCCCGAGGATGTCAAGGCGGTTGCCGTGCCGGTGCTCGCCCACCGGGTATTGCTAGCGAGCGCAGTCCGGACGGGTGATGCCGATGCTGCCGGAATCGTTGGCGAGCTCGTTGCCCGCACTCCGGCGCCGATGTAGCCATGTTGACGCGGCGCGGATGGGTCGGGCTTGGCGGGGGGCTCTGCACCTATGGCGTCGCCTGGGGCTTCGGCGCTGGTGTCTTGGTGCCGCTGGCACTCGCGCTGATTGTGGGGCCGTTGGCGATGCTTGTTGCGTCGCGACGGCATCGCGATGAGAGCCTGCAGCTGTCCGTCAGCGTGACGCCGCAGCGCCCGATCGAAGGCGTTGGCTTCGATGTCGCCGTCGGACTCGAGGGCAAGACGCCTCGTCACGGCGAGGCGCAGTTGAGTGTCGGGCAGCATCGGGTGACGGTGCCTTTGGTGCGTCGCGCGAAGCTGGGTGCGTCCGGGTCGTTCGTGTCGCCCGCACTGCCCCGTGGTGTCTTCGCGATTCGGTCGGCAGAGCTCGAAGCGGGCGATGTATTTGGGTTTACGGAATCTCCGCGCAAGGTCACGGGCAGCTTCGAAGTCGTCGTCTGGCCGCGCTGGGCCGAGCGAACGGAGCGCGTAGGGGGTTCGGGCGGCGACGGCGATCGTGCGCTTCGGCCACGACCCGCCCGCCAGTTTGGCTACGACCTGCACGGCATTCGGGAGCATCAAGACGGTGAGTCGCTGCGTCGGGTCGACTGGAAATCGTCGGCACGGACGGGGCGGCTCATGGTCCGCGAGTTGGAGGATGCCAGTCGCGTCGAGCGGACGATCGTCGTCGATCTCGACGCAGCAACTGGCGCGCAGGCTGGACAGGAAGCCTGTCTCGATCAACTGCTGCGGGCCACCGCGACCGCAGTACGGAGCGCAGTCGAGGATCGGCAGCAGGCGTCGCTTGTCTTGTTGGGTGCGAGTAGCCGGCGGTTGACACTCGATGGAAGTGCACCGTCATGGTTCGCTGCGATGGACGCGTTGGCGGTGGTTCGCGCAGACCGGGCACTCCCACTGGCCTCGGTCTTGGCGCGGGACCGGAGGCTCGTGAGTGGTGGCGCCCTGACGATTATTACGGCCTCTGCTGCATCAGATTTGGTTGCGTTACTGAGAGCAGAGGCAGCGCACACAGCGGTTCGGGTCGTGCACGTCACCGATGATTCCAGTGCTGATTGGTCGTCACTGGTCGCGGTCGGTGGTCTCGTCCACGTGCTGCCCGTTATTGCACCCATCACTCTGCTGGCGGAACTGGCATGAGCGGCCGCCTGATGACACGTTGCGGTGTGCCGACGCTGCTGTATCTGCTTTGTGCGGTGGCTGTTGGTGGCTATCTAAGGCTCCTGTTGGTACCCGCCGCGGATTGGCGCGAGGTCTTCGCCGTGATCCTGCTGGTCGGGGTTCTCGGCTGGGGGTTGCGAGCGATTCGTTCGCGCAGCCTTCGCGGCGGTGCGCTGATGGGAGTCGTGCTCGGAGTGCTCGTGCTGCTGATCGGCGCGCGTAGTGCCGCCTGGCCGTGGCGCGCTGGCTACTGGGATCAGAGCCTCGAGGTGCTGCGTCAGGCTGCGGCGGCTTGGGTACGGGTGATCTTTCCCGCCGATGCGGCGGCCGAACCCGATGCGGTGACGATGGTGCGCCTGATCACGGTTGGACTCTTGCTGGTTTGCGCGAGCACACTGATTGCGTTTCGCGTACCGTTGCTAGCCGTTGGCGCGGTTGCTGGCGCGACCACGATCTCGACGCTGTTTCTCCATCTCGAGCCCGTCTGGTTGCACGCGGCGGCTCTTTGTCTCGTTGCGTTGATCGTGCTCGGCGCCGGTCGCGTTGAGCAGAACACACAACGAATGCGGGTGGTGCTCGGCGTTGCGGCAGCGCTCACGCTGGTTACGGTTGGGATTGCGTTCTTCCCTGGCTTGGCACCAGATGGACGCTTCTCCTGGCAGCACTGGGCCTTTGATGAACACGAGCCGGTCAACGTGGGGTTCGTCTGGCAGCAGAACCTCAAGGCGATCAACTTCGGCGATAAGGTCGTGCCGGTGCTCGAAGTCAACGATCCGAGCGTCGGGTATCTGCGCGTCGGCAGCCTCGAGGTGTTTGATGGCATTTACTGGCAGCCGGCACAGCGACCGGTCACAAAAACCCGAGCTACGACAGTACAACTTCCCACGACATTGTTGGCAGCTGCGTTGCAGGTGAAGCCCCTAGCGACACGCGAGATTGAAGTGCGTAACCTTGCGTTGGCTACGCAGGATCTGCCGTTGCCGTCGGACAGCGTGGGGTTCGGTGGACTCCCGAGCAGCATGCGCCCTGTCACGTTGGCGAGTGGCGGTAGCGTCGTGCTGGCTGCGCCACTTCCACTCGGCTCCACCTATACCGTCGTGGTGGCGGCAACCGCGAACACGCCTGCGCTGCTCAATGCGGACGTGCTGGGTTCGCCGACCGATCCGGCGCAGGCGAAGCTCAGCGAGTTGGCACTGCATAGCGGGGCCAAGCAGCATCTTCCATCCAAGCAGCCGGGCCCGTGGGGTGTCGACGTGTCGGGCTCCACGATCACCACCAAGGACAAAGCAGTGCCCGAGGCGGTGCTTTCGCACCCAAACCCGCAGGACCTGACGGTCTCGGGCCAGGTCTATCCAGCGTTTGGTGAGGCGGGACGAGAAGCGAAGATCCCGAAGTTGTTGCAACGGCAGACGGGTTCGGGAATGTTCGCAGCGCTGGTGGAGGATCGTTGGCTGAAGGCGTATACGCAGGCTCGTACGGTGACGCGGTCGGCAAAGACGCCGTATCAGGCAGCCGCTTTACTTGAGCATTGGTTCCGGACGGAGTTCACCTACGACGAGTCTGCGGTCTACGGAGACTCCGGGATCATGGGTCCGTTGCCCGAGTTTCTCCTTTCGCCTCGGCGGGCCGCACACTGTCAGTACTTTGCGGGCGCGATGGCCGTCCTGTTGCGCATGCTTGGAGTGCCAGCGCGCGTGGCGTTTGGGTTCTCGCAGGGAACCTTGGAGGGCTCGCGGCGTGTCGTCACGAATCGCGATGCGCACGCGTGGGTCGAGGTGCGCTTCCCGTATGCCGGTTGGGTGTCGTTCGAGCCGACGCCGTCGAAGAGTCTCGAGTCGGCCACGAGTCCGTCAAACACCGTCAATCCGAGTGACATTGTGCTGCCGGGAGGTTCGTTGGCAGGGCTTGGAGGCGCGGATCTGTTGCCGAACGGTGCCCGACCGAATCGTGGCTCGGTCGGCGGTGCCAACGGTGGGCATGCCATAGCCGGCGAGGCCTCGCCGTGGCCACGGCGGCTGGTGATCCTGATTGGTTTCGTGTTTGCCCTGGCGTTGTTTGGTCTCCTGATCTGGCTCGTCAAGGTATCGAGCGCGTTTCGTGCACGTCGAACCGAGAATCCCCGACGTCTGGCGGTCGCTGCGCACGCAGAGATCGAAGGGTGGCTCGGTGACCAGGGCATCGAGGCGCGCGGCGAGGGCATTGGCGACGTTGGCGCTCGAGTGCAGGAGACGTTCGCCGTACCAACGGAGCGCTGGGTGGATGCCGTGGTGTTGGCGCGCTACGGCCCGCCCGACGCGTCGGCCGCGGCAGTACACATCGTCCGCGCCGAGACGCAGCGGCTTCGAGGCGCAATGCGCGATGGGTGCACCCGTTACGAGCGCATGCGTGGCGCGGTACGGCCGCGGCGCCTGCTGCGTCGGTAAGGGTCATAAGGATCGTCACGTGGCACCAGGTGACGATCGGGCCGAGTGGACCTTCAGGAGTTGGCGCTCAGTCGACGTCGGGTTTGAGCGCTTGTTCGAGCCGCGTGACATCGCCACGAGGGGCGACGACCTCAGACGGAGGACGCAGGCGGATTTCACTCAGCTCGGCCATTGACGCGTTGAGTGCGTCGAGCTGCTCGATGCGCGTTGCAAACGGGAGTGCCGCGAACACACGCCCATCAGCTGCTGTCACTGCCTCGTTGAAGCGCCAGAACGCAGCGTGCTTGAGTGCGAGATCGACGACGCGGCCTGGCCGGGGCGTGTCGGGCGTGATCTGGTTGGCGGTCCAGACCAGCGAGTCTGTGTCGATACCTGTCCGCGTCGCGCCCGCTGCGCGGCGAGCCTTGATGAGGTCTCGTTGGATCCAAAGATCGAGCGCCTGGACGCTGATGCCGAGCAGCGCGGCGGCGCGTCGCTTAGGCACAATCGGGCCGATCCGCGCTGTCAGATCGGTGATCACTGGATCGAGTGCGCGACGGTTCGCATTAGGCAACTCCGATGCGAGTGAACGCAGCGTTGCCAAGTGACGCAGATCCTCGAGCGCAGTATCGGGAGCGTTCTTCACGTAAATCGCATAATAACGCCAATTACATGATTCGGGCGACTGTCGCGCGGTTCGGTGGTTCAGGTGAGGCTTCGGCGAAGCGTCGTCGTATCGCTTTCGCCACCGCCGGACAGCTTCCAGGCGAAGTCCAGGATCCCGTCTGCGAGCGGGGTGAAGGTTGCCGTGCCGCGCTGATTTTTTTCGCACGAGGCGGAGGAGCTCTTGGTAATGCGCTCGATGAAGCGGTACGACGTCGCATCTTTGCCGACGAACGTGAGCGCTCCGCTGCAGTTGATACCCCCGGCGATGGTGATGCGCGAGCCGTTCCACTGGCCCGTCAGGTCGATCGTTGCCGTGATCTTCGGCTTCGCGCCGTTGACGGTGCCGCTCCACCGGCCGGCGAGGCTCTGGAGCGGTGTGGCGGCCGAGGCAGCGGGGGCAAAGGCGGCGATCGCGATGATGATCGCGAGGGTGAGAAGGCTAGATTGCTTCATGGCCGGGATTGTACCGGAGGCGACGGCTCGCCTATCGAGTACCTAAACCATCAAACGGTGGCCCGACATGACCCCAACGTGACACGCTCGGTTTGGAAAGGTGTATTGCGGCTGCTGCGTGGGTAAGGGGCGCAGGGATTGTACGGTCTGGAAGGCAACAGGCATCGACAATTTCGGCATCAGAAACCGCTTCTCGGCAGCACTATGCTGCGCCACAGATTAGTTGTCACCTAAACGTGCACCAGACCGAGCTGCCGGCGCCGGAGCCGCATCATCGCGGCGGTGTGTTGCCGTTAGCCGGTTACCGGTTCTGTGGGCTTCGCAGATTTGGCTGGTGGGGCTGTGTGAATCGTGAGCGTTTTGCGTACGGGAACACCGCTCACACCATTCTGGGTAGGCGTGATCGTGACGAGCCACGTACCGGATCGATCGAAACGAACGGTGCACTTCGCGGTGGACGTGTTTGTCGTCGCGTTGGTCATGATCCGGCAGGTCCCGCGTGTTGTTTTGCGGGGAAGCGGGTGTAGCCGTTTGGTCGATTTAAAGGTGCCGAAGATCGTGTACGTCGTGCTGTCAGCGGCAGGAAAGCTCACTACGAGCTGCTCACTCACGAGATGGGGGATGTGCCACACGATCTGTCCTGGCATCGACGGTGGTGCCATCGCGAGTGCGATCGGTATCGCCGGTGCTATCGGGGGTGCTGCGATCGGTATGACGGCCGCCGATTCTGCTGACGAGACGGAATCCGTCGGGCCCTCATGCGCGACCGTGGTGAACGTGTAACTCGTGCCGACCGTAAGACCGGAGATCGTGCACGACCCGCTGGCGCCCGTCACTGTGCAGGTTGCAGTGCCTGGGTTGGAGGTGATTGTGAACGAGGTTGGAGGTGGGCCGATTGCCGCGGGCTGCACGCTGATGGTTGCCGACTCAACTCCGGCAATCGCTGTGGGCACAGGAGGTACGGGGAGGTAGAGCGCAAGGATGAGACCGTCCCACGGGACGACAGTAAACCCCGTTGCGTTAGAAAAATGGTAGAAGGTTTCGTTTGGTGGGCCGTTATCAAACGTGTCTCCTGGATAGTCTAGGAGGGGCGCGTTTCCTTCAAAAAACAGACTTGTCAGGTTGCTTGTACCGTCGAACGCATCGTTGCCAATCTCACCGACGCTACTCGGGAACGTGATACTCGTAAGCCCCGTTGCTGACACGAACGCGTCGGCGCCGATACGAGTGACACTGCTTGGAGCCGCGAAGGTGACGCTCTTCAGCTTTACCGAAAGCGCAAATGCGTTATCCCCGATACTCGTTACCGAGGTTGGAATGATCGCGTCACCTTCGCAAGATGTGCCGGGTAGAACCTCGTGAGAGTCGCTGATCGTGAACGAGCCCGTTTGGGTCTGCCCTGTGTAGCACGGGACAATCGTGTCCGCTTGCGCACTCGGTGAGCCAATCAGCATCAACCCGGCGCCAACGAGGATCGCGAGCAGTACACCGCGGGGATACGAGAACGTTCGAGTACGGACAGAAAATGCCGGGCACACGGTGATCTCCAAACTTGGGGTGATTGTGCCAGGGGCCAAACACCCGGGAGGGGCGTGCCAAGTCGATGACAACGAGCAACTACTCGTTACTGATGATGGTACACAACGGACGTCGTACACGTTCGCCAAGGTGTCATGCGACGTGAGTGGTCGTCTTTATCGTCATTCGGTAAGACCCACATGCTCGCTCGCGCGTGGGGCTGAGTGCTCTGATTGTCCTGAGCCGTTAGGCACAGCCGAGTAACGCTTGAGCGGTGGCTGCGGTTACCGTCACCCAATTAGGTTCCGGGAGGTCCGGGGTAGGGGCGACGATCCCCGCACCGACGAGGATCAGTCCCCCGTAGACGTCCATTGACGCTCCGTGTTCCCACGTGCCTGTTCCGACCGAGAGGCTCCCGCCTCCACTGAGTAATCCTTCGACAAAGCCCGGGATTTGTTCGCTAACACATGTGGTTCTGTCGGTCCGACTCATGAAGAGATGTATCTGTGTGGACGATCGTTGGTAGTCGTGGATGTGTCCGATCGGACTGCGAGCGATGTAGGTGTTCAAGAGGTCACCAACGGGTGGTCCTCCGAATTCGATCTCCATACTCAACTTAGCCTCTGGCCCCTCTGATGCGTAGCGATTTGCTTGGTCGACTGGGCTGTCGAACGCAAAGACGTGTGAAAAGGTCGTCGGATTGAGAGCGACGGCGTATAACGCGGTCATTGCTGACGCGCTCGAGCCGATGATGACGTTGCTCGACGCCTTCGAACCCGTCACGGACGCAATCACATTCTCTTGCGCGAGCGCTGAGGAGATGCCAGCAGGATCGTCGTATCCCATCACGCCTGCAGGGCCGGCACTGTTGTCAACTTGCGCGCAGATGAAGACGAAGTTTGACGTTGCCATCTCGCTATGCCAGAACGGTGAGCACGCGTCTGCACCGTCGCCCCAAGACGTGGGGGCGAGGCGCCAAACCCAGGCCATGTGGGTGATTGGTCTGGCCGGAAAGAAGACGTTTGCGATCATCTGCCGTCCGTACGGACTGGTGTAAGAAAACGAAACGATGCGTAGCCTCGAGCTGGTTGTCTTATTGACCAAAAATGTCACGCCTGGGAAGGTCAACCCGGAAGGGGCCGCGGTGACTGCGAGCGCTTGGGAAGCGGCTGTGGTGTCGTGCGACGTGTTCGACTGGTGCAGCGAGCTCGCCCGCCAGGAGCAGATTGCGCGCCCACGGACTAAGAAATGACGAAGCCACCTGTGGGGATGGCCCGATGTGGCAGCGGTAGAGCGCAGCTTTGTGAGCAACCGTGCCGCGGATACGAACCAATAGCCTCGTTTGGAGGGGGCAAGGGCTACTCCAGGGGTCCAGCGATGGTGGATACGCCCACAGTCAAGCGTTTTGCCCTTATGGACAAGTCGCGTAGGGAGAACAACGCGTGCGGCTAAGAGCTGTTGAGTACTGACGTGAGAGCGGAGGACGTTTCCTTTTCGCGTCGACTGACCGCTCAAGGCGCTTGGCGTCAGGACAGTCACCTGAAGCGAGACGGCGAGCACGAGGCTCACGGTCAAAAAGATTGAGAATCTAGGAGTCAGCACGGGTATCTGTTCATTCTCATGCCTGCAGCAGTTCTTGGCATGCCGCTTCGGCCACGAAGGCTAACGCCAACTCGGGGTTAGTTGTCGGGGCGGCACGGTCAGCGGTTGTCGTTTTGGCGATGTTCCCGGCACCGGAACAAGCGATACGCCAACGCCTTCGCTGACCAGAGCACGTTGGCAGGAAAAAATAATGCCCAGAGCATGGACGCCGACGAGGCCAAGAATCCACGCGATGGCCAGGGCGACAGTCAAGATAAGTACGGCCATGTGCGGCCGAATATGGCGGGGTGTGGCGACGTCCTCGGCATGGTTCAAACCCGCGGCATGCGGTTTCTCGCGTCTGACTAAAAGCAGCCGGTCTTTTTCTGCGTCGTGCCGTTCGGGCACGTGTTGTTGCGCCAAGAGGCGCCGGTTGTCGTGGCACCGGCCGTGATTGCGCCCGAGAAGTTGACGTTGCGGAAGGCCGAGCTCGCGAAGTTCACGCCGGTCAGGTTCGTGCCCCTGAAGTTCACGTTCTCGAAACCGCCGCCGTCTTCGCCGGTGTTCGCACCCGAGAGGTTGAGCCCAGTGAGATTCGCACCGGAGAGGTTTGCCCCGGCGAGGTTGACGCCTGGTCCAAGCAGGTACGTGTCAACGATCACCCAGCCGGTCGGAAGGCTCGCGGGCGTGCCTTTCGTGCCGCCCATCGACGTGATGCCCATCAGACTCGCCGTCGCCAGGTTCGCGTTGGTGAGGGTGACGCCCTGAAAACTCGAGGTATTGAACCCAGCGCCCGTTAGCGTGGCGCCGGTCAGGTTCGTGTTCTCGAAGCTGACGCCGCCGAACCCGGCGTTCGTGAGGTTCGCATTTGTCATGCGGGCGCCGGCCAGAGACGTGTTCGTAATCAGCACGCCGGTCAGGTTGGCTCCGGTCAGGTTCGCGCGCTCGAGGCTCGCGTTCATCAAGTTCGCGCCCGCCAGGTTTGCGCCGGCGAGGTTGGCTCCAGTCAGGTCGATGGCATTGAGGTTCTTGCCAGCAAGGTTGGCGCCTTTAAGGTTTGCCTTTGCGCAATTCGCGTTGGCCTTGACCACACAAGTCTTTGCTGCTGCCGAGGTGGTTCCGATGGCGAGCACGGAGAGCAGTGTGATGGCGAGAAGCAGCGTTCGCTGCCGGCGAGATTGGCGTTTCACGAGGCGATCCTTTTGACGTCGTTTCGCAGGTGATACCCAATCTGTTTCCCGTTGTCAATCCGCGCCGTTTATGAGTATGCGGCTCTCAGATCACGAGGAGGCAAGCTCCAACGATGGTGATACCCATCGCCACGAGTTCCGATCGGGCCATGCGTTCACGGAGGAAGACCAGGGCCAGTACTGCGACCACAAGCGGAGAGAGTCCCGAAAGGACGGACACGACACCGATGTCGCCCATGTTGGCCGCCGTGAAGAGCGCCACATTACCCACGGCGAAGGCGACACCAGCCCCAACCAGTCGAATCACCGAAGGGCGGGACAATCTCTTCACAGAGCGGTCAACGAACATCATCATCACGGCAGAAAACAGAATCTGTGGCACGAGGGAGATCAACACGGTGACCGGAATACTCACCCGCGATCCGCGGTCCACAAACACAATTGCCGCACCCCAGAAGAACGCGGCGGCGAGCGACAGGACGATCACGGCGACGGAGTAGGTCTCGCCCGGTTTTCGTCGCATGGCGGGGGCGAAGAACACGGCGATACCGATCGCGATTACGACGATGCCGCCCACGTCTACAAGCGAGAGTGCTTCACCGATCAGGATCGAATAGGCCAGAGGTACGACGCACTGCGCGGCGCCGATGCCCGCCACGACTCCCAGCTTGCCTCGTTGAAACGCTTTGAGCATCAGCAGGCTTGCGACGAGGACGCAAATGCCTGCCAACGTTCCTGGCA
>Ga0194055_10002330_pt1 | contig 15148 bp, 13 predicted proteins | sample SepL449m_MetaG_FD_155482 | JGI IMG/M metagenome (GOLD analysis project Ga0194055, IMG submission 155482) | Anoxic zone freshwater microbial communities from boreal shield lake in IISD Experimental Lakes Area, Ontario, Canada - Sep2016-L442-9m | ecosystem: Environmental > Aquatic > Freshwater >... | reverse complement strand
ACGTTTTCACGTCGGGCTAAGAATTCACCATCAGTAATAACGGTTGGGCGCTTGCGATATGGCTCGCGGTATTCAGAGCGAGCGCCACGGTCATTACGATCGTTGCGATCACGACGTCCTCCGCGGCGATCACTGCGATCTGGGCGTTCAGTACGTGCTGGACGAGCTGGACGTTCGCGAACTTCGCGGACCTTAACAACTGTTACAACACCATCTTCATCAATTACTTCACCTGGTGTTACACCTTCAGCATCTCCTGCTGCGCGGCGGCGGCGGCGACGGCGATGAGTTGTTCCATCGCTATCGGTGCTCTCTTCGCCAGCTTCTACTGTTGAATCTTCATTTGTTGCAACATCTGCGCCAGGCTTGCGACGGCCACGGCCACCACGGCGACGGCGACGGTTGCGATCTGGACGATCTCCACCTTCTGATGCAGGTGCATCAGCTGCTGGAGCCTCTGCGACCTCAGCTTTTTTGCGCACAGTTTTAGCAACTGGCTTATCTGGGGCTGCTTGAAATACTGGAACCGGGATAGCTGCTTTTTTGCGCGTAGCCTTCTTTGGTTCATCGGTTGTTACTTCAGTAGTTTTTGCTTCAGCCTTAGCCGAAGTTTTTTTAACCGCACGCTTGCGCGGTGTTTTAGGCTCAATAGCCATGGCACCAAATCCTCTATGCGTCTTTTAGAACGCTTATCTCGTTAAAAAATCCCTGTTTTAGGTTTTTCTTACCTGTTCGCGCTGGGCTTTTACCGCGATGGATTCGCGAGCCGCGCTGAACTATGTGCCCTAAGTATGGCAGATAGGGGCCTAATTGCCTACTTCAGCCTCTGGAGCGAGCGTGAACGTTCTGCAGCAGGCCAAAACCGATCAAAGTGGCAAACATCGATGAGCCTCCGTATGAGATAAATGGCAGTGGCACACCCGTCATTGGCATGAGACCTAACGTCATTCCAATGTTTTCAAATATTTGAAATGCAAACCAAGCAATCACACCGGTTGTCACTAATCGCCCAAAGGGGTCGCTCGTTCTTCGAGCAATTGCAAATGCGCGCATGAGCATAATTAAATACAGCAACACAATTAATCCACTTCCAAGAAAACCTAACTCTTCACCAGCTACGGTAAAAATAAAGTCAGTCTGTTGTTCTGGAACAAAACGGCCGTTAGTTTGTGGGCCATTAAATAACCCCGTTCCAATTAATCCGCCAGATCCCACAGTGATGCGGGCTTGGCGAAGTTGGTAGCCAGTGCCTTGTGTGTCAACTGTTGGATCTACGAAAGTTTGCAGTCGCTTAATTTGGTAGTCGCTGATGACTCCTGTGTTAGTTGCAACTACTGCCCCCAGAACTGCGACAAGTAGAAGTCCTACTACCCATTTAGTCGGTGAACCAGAAACGGCAATGATTGTTACAACAGATGCTGAGATAATAAAAACGGTACCCATGTCAGGCTGTAGCAAAATAAATATAACTGGAATTGCCGCAACTGCTAGGGCTTGCAAAACATCTCTAGATGTTGGTTCATCGCTATCGTGGGTGCGCTCAGATAAAATCATGGACATACCAATGATGATGGAAATCTTTGCCAGCTCTGCCGGCTGAATCTGGAATCCACCAGGCAGTCCAATCCAAGCTTTAGCACCGTTGACTTCACTACCTAAACCTGGAATCAAAACAACTATTAATCCGATAACGCCTAAGCCCCACACAATCGGTGTGTAAGCGCGCAGCAATCGATAATCAATAACCGTTGTGCCATAAGCTAAAAGGGCACCGATAGCGATGTTAATAACGTGGCGCTTTAAGTAATACTGAGGATCTAAACCATTGCGTGAATACCAATCACGTGTTGCTGCATAAACAAGCAACGTGCCCATGAGTAAAAGCACCGCAACAGCAGCAGTTAAAACTGGATCAAAGCCATGAAAAATCGAGCTTCTCTGGCGGCGATATAGGCGTTGACGCGCAGCTATTTGGCTCATGGCGTCTCCTTAGGCTTTGTAGCAGGTGAAATCTTTGGCAACGTTGTTGGAGGTTTTCCAGTTGGATAGATCGCAGCTCCTGGAATAACTTTATTGCCTTTAACACCGAAAATTGCTTCATAGATGTGTCGGACACCCACACCAGATGTTGATGCACCAAATCCGCCTTGTCCCACCATCATGACAACTGCAAAACGTGGATTCTTACTTGGTGCAAAGGATGCAAACCAGGATGTGTCATCTTTTTGTGTGCCATTAGGGTTTCGACCAAAAACTTGGCCAGTTCCAGTTTTTCCACTCACCTCAATGGGGAAACCAGCAAATACTCCAGCACCTGTTCCGCTCACCACCACTTCACGTAATGCACTTTGTAAGAACTTAATAGTTGAAGGTGCGGTGTTTAGGGTGCCCAACTTTTGTGGCTCAATAGTCTTAACAACTGTTCCGTCAGTCTTAACGATTGCTTTTCCAACAGTTGCCTGCCAGATAGTTCCACCGTTGCCGATGGCTGCATACATCTGAGTCAACTTAAGTGGTGTTACAACTGTGTCACCCTGGCCAATAGCAAAATTCACAGCATCACCAGCGCGGACCTTGTCACCGTCCACACAATTTTCAGCAGCTAGTTGAATGAGAAAAGGAGTCTGTTGGGCTTTAGTTGCACGGGTTTTGTAGTTGCAATAGAAATCTTTGTTCTGTTGGAACCAGCTCTTTTTATAATTACGATCAGCTAATCGTGATGTTGATTCAGAAGGTAGGTCAATTCCCACTTTTTGAGCGATGTGGAACGTTTGAGCTGCTTTAAAGAAATAGTCATTCGGGCTCGATTTTGGACGCAGACCACCATCTCGCAGCCATTCATCAAAGGCGATTTGATACCAAAGAGTGTCGCATGAGACTGCAATGGCTTTCTTTAAGCTCATGCGTCCCTGGTCCCTGCTATCAAAGTTTTGGAATGCGCGATTACCTACTTGTACCTCAGAAGGACAGTTATAGGAGGCGTTAAGGTCATAGCCTGCTGCTGCAGCTGCAACAACAGAGACAGATTTAAAAGTTGACGCAGGTGCAAATAATCCCTGAAGTGCACGGTTAAGTGCTGGCACAGCCTTTTTCTCACTAAAAAGATCTGATGCTTGTTGAACCGTTAATCCTTTTTCAAAAGCATTGGGGTCATATGTTGGATAGGAAGCAAGTGCCAAAATGCGCCCAGTTCTAATATCCATTACTACGGCAGCACCTGAATCAGAGGTGTAACCATTTGCTCGCCCGCGCTTTACCGCATCTGCTAACGCCTGCTCAGCAGCGGCCTGTAATCGAACATCCAGACTTGTTACTAAGTGATCACCAGCAATTGGTTGAGTATTTTGGCTCTCTCTGGTGATTGCCTCTTTACGATCAACAATAAGAGTTCTAATTCCTGGAATTCCGCGTAGATAGGAATCGTATTGAATTTCAAGTCCAGCTTTACCAATGGATTCACTTCTAAAATATTGCTTGCCGGAATTTTTCGTTAAATCAGAATCAGTGAGCGGTCCTACATAACCCAGAACGTGGGCGGCATTAACGCCAACAATGCCTGGATAGCTACGAATTGAGATTGGTTGGGCATCTACTCCAGGAAATTGATCGGGACGTTCCACAATTTGCAGGGCAATATCTGGATCTGCCTCTTTAGTAATAGGAATAGGTTGATATCGAGAGCCAGTCCAACAACCTGCACGTTGACCAACTGGTAGTTCACCGCACAGGCGTGTGTTTGTGTAAACATCGTTGTAATTAAGTTTGAGCAGCTTTGCCAGGCGCTGCATTACATCAACACCTTTATCAGGCTGCTTATCAATTTCAATGCGATCGATAGTGATCGCTAAACCCACTTTATTAAGGGCCAATGGCACACCAGATGAATCAACTATTAATCCACGATTTGCCGGTGCCACAACGTCACGGCTTTGAATACTCAATGCTGCATCACGATATTTTGGGCCGGCAGCGATCTGCAAATAAAACAAGCGACCAAAGAGGGCAACAAGCAGTGAAACAATGAGGATCTGAGCAACAAGTAAACTTAAGCGTGAGCGTTGATTCATAGAGCAGATCGCGTTTCAAAAACAAAATTGTGCATAAAGGAAAACACTGGCAGAACGATAGGAGTAATTACCAAAGTCCATAGTGAGTTACCAAGCAGCGTAACCAGGACTTGTCCGAAGCTCCCTGTTGTAACACCTAACAGCGCACTGCTTGTAAGGAAAAGCATTTCGGTTAGTAAGTTGGCAACTACTACAAAGAAAACTACTCCTATTGGATTTCCATTGATATTGCCATCCCCATAACCCAAGTATGAGACTCCATAACAAACAATGATCATGATCAGTGTCCACTGACCCACTGGACCACCTGCACCGCCAGACATGTCCATCAAAATTCCTGCACCAAAGCCTGTCAACGCCGCAATCTCTGGTGTGCTAATTACTGCCCAAACCAGTGCAAAGATTACAAAGAGTGAGAATCCCCCACCTGGAAGTTTAAATTGACTAACTACCGCTTCTTGGAAAAGAAAGATAAAAAGAAAAACTGGCACAGAAAGTGAAATCTGACGGGTCAACATTTGTAGCTACTTAGTTGGCGACGGTGATGGTGTCACATAAACCGTCACTGTTGGAATAGGAGTTGGGACTGGCTTAGGTGGAACAAGAGCATCACCTGGATTAGAAGATGAAGCTGAAACAACTACTGCCAAAACTCCAAGAGCGCCAAAATTTGTGTAATAGCGAACTGTGCCACTTTGAGCGATTTCGCCAGCTGAGTTATCAACTGCTGTTACATATCCAACGGGAACGCCTGGAACAAAGGGACGGTTTGCAACACTTCCTCGCGCTAGTAAAACATCGCCCACTTTCACTGTTGTTAAATTATCAAGTAATTGCAGTGAACCTGAGCGTGAACCACGGCCAGATAAAATGCCTATTTGCTGGGTTCCGGCAATGCGAACACCAATCTTAAAAGCTGGATCTGTTGCCAGCATTACTAATGCAGTTGTTGGGTAAACATCTTTCACAACACCGGCAATTCCTGTTTGGGAAAGCACGGTCATATTTTTCTTAATGCCCGCATTTGAGCCACTATCAATAGTCACGGTTTGAGAAAATGATTGGCTAGAGCCTTGGCTGATAACTTTTGCGTTCACGACTTTATATCCGGCAGTTCCTGCTAAATCCAAAATAGATTCGAGTTGCTTAAGCTGTGCATCAGCGTTTTTACGGTTAAGCAAATCTGCTTTTAGCTTTGCATTATCAGCACGTAGCTTTTCAATTTGATTGCGGGTCCGGCCCAAGTGGGTAACATCGCTAACAAAGTTCTTAACCGGCGAAAGTATGAAGTTTCCAGCCTTTTGAAAAGGCGAAAGAATTGTCTGAGTGCCTTGACGCGCACCATCTAGAACTGCAACACCACGCAAATCTAAGGTGATTAGAAATAGCGCAGTAACAATTAAAATGATTAAGAGAAGACGGGTACGACCCTCTCCGCCGTAACGCATCTTCTAATAAACCTATCGACGAGGTTCGGAGATTAAGACCTTCTCTAAAGCCTCAAACTCTTCGATACATTTTCCAGAGCCTTCAACTACTGCATCCAATGGACGTTCAGCGATGTGAATAGGCATTCCAGTTTCTTTACGAAGACGCTCATCAAGACCCTTGAGCAATGCACCGCCACCAGTAAGAACAATTCCACGATCCATCAAATCTGATGCAAGCTCTGGAGGTGTCTTATCAAGTGTGCTCTTTACTGCATTAACAATTGCATTTACTGGCTCTTCTAGAGCTTTGCGAATTTCAGCCGCTGAAACAACGATTGTCTTTGGCAAACCAGTTGCTAAGTCGCGACCGCGAATTTCAGCATCGTTTTCACCAGCTAATGGATAAGCAGAACCGATAGCCATCTTGATTTCTTCTGCGGTGCGCTCTCCCAAAAGCAGGGAGAATTCACGCTTAACCCAGTTAATAATCGACTGATCGAGCTCATCTCCACCTACGCGAATTGAAAGTGAACACACAATTCCACCTAGTGAAATAACTGCAACCTCAGTAGTACCACCACCAATATCTACAACCATGTTTCCTGTTGGTTCGTGGATTGGAAGACCAGCACCAATAGCTGCTGCCATTGGCTCTTCAATAATGTAAACCTTACGAGCACCTGCTGCATAGGCTGCATCTTTAACTGCGCGCTGTTCAACACCAGTGATACCTGATGGAACGCACACAACTATTCTTGGCTTAGCCAAGTAACGACGACGGTGAACCTTTTGAATAAAGTAACGCAGCATGCGCTCTGTTGTCTCAAAGTCGGCAATCACACCATCTTTAAGTGGGCGAATAGCAACGATGTTTCCTGGAGTACGGCCAATCATCCTTTTTGCTTCAAGACCTACGGCTAAAATTCCGCCAGAATCCTGATTCACGGCAACAACAGATGGTTCATTCAAAACAATGCCACGCCCGCGTACATAAACAAGCGTGTTTGCAGTTCCGAGGTCAACGGCCATATCACGACCGATGAAAGACATTCTGCTCTGTCTGCTTTGTGAACTCATACTTTTGTACTCCTTGATTATTTAGGGAAGAAAATTTGAATCTCGCGCGCAGCCGATTCAGGTGAATCTGAGCCATGCACAATATTCTGAACAACTTTGGTGCCTTGATCGCGAGCTAAGTCACCACGGATAGTTCCGGGCGCTGCAACTGTTGGATCAGTAACTCCAGCTAGGGAACGAAATCCTTCGATAACACGATTACCTGAAGCAACCATTGCAACGATTGGACCTGACATCATGAACTCAACAAGTGGTTCATAAAATGGCTTTCCAATATGTTCTGCGTAATGTTGTTCAAGTAATGCGCGATCCGCGTTAAGTAAACGTAACGCTTCGATGGAATATCCCTTTGTTTCAACACGAGAAATAACTTCGCCCACTAAACCACGACGGACTCCGTCTGGCTTAACCAGGATTAAGGTTTTCTCAATGCTCACCTGCCTAGTCTATTAGGCCTTTTCCCCTGCTTGTGCCACGAGAGCCGCACGCGCAGCTTCTCCCTTGCGGCCCACAATGATGGCTGCGGCCCATAGTCCTATGAAAATCACCCCAATGAGAAAAAAGGATGGGACGAAAAAGCCGAAACTGATCATGAAAATCTGCAAAATCGAGCCGATATATAAACCTGAACGTCGCTTGAGAATGCCGGCATTGAGAAAGAGAAGCAGTGAAATAACAGAGCCATAGATTAAAGCAGAGGTTGGTTGGTCTTTCGTTGCAAGCAAAATCGCAAAACCTAAAGTCAGGCTCTCCATGACAAGAACAGTTGCTCCTAAAACTTTCATTTAGCAAACTTCTTTCTCAAATAGGTTCGTGCTTCACCAACTGTAACAACCGATCCGGTCACAATAATCCCAACCGTGTCTTCACTTAATGGTCTAGTCGCATCCCCCACCGCGCGATCAAGGGCAGTGTGTAAATCCTTTACTTCAAATACTCGATCGTTACCAAAAACCGTGGTTGCTAGTTTTTCTAAATCTGATGATGACATCGCACGAGAAGATGAACTTTGAGTCACAATGACGTGATCAACAACTGGCTCTAACTCTTGCAATATTCCAAGTGCATCTTTATCGCCAAATACACCCACAACAGCCACAATCTCATCAAAGTTAAACTCACTCTTCAGCGTCTGCGCGAGTGCTTTAGCACCATGTGGGTTATGTGCAGCATCTAAAATTACTGTTGGATCACGGTGCACAACCTCACAACGCCCCGGTGAAGTCACTGCAGCAAATCCAGCACGCACTGCCTCAATATCTAGAGGTTGATCGCCAAAGAAAGCCTCCACTGCAACAAGTGCACTTGCAGCGTTAGCAGCCTGGTGTTTGCCGTGTAGTGGCAGGAAGATTTCATCGTATGTGTCATGCAAACCTTGAATAGTTAGAAGCTGTCCCCCGACTGCGATTGCTCTAGAGGCAACGGAATACTCAACGCCTTCGCGCACAACATCTGCGCCAACTTCTGCAGCTTTTCTAATTAACTCTTTAGCAGCCTCTGGCTCTTGCTGGGCAAGCACAACAAAGCCGCCTTCTTTAATGATTCCAGCCTTAGTTGCAGCGATTTCATGGAGCGTGTTTCCTAGATATTCCATGTGATCAAAGCCAATCGGCATGATGACTGATACATCTGCATCAACAACATTTGTTGCATCCCACTGTCCACCCATACCTACTTCAATAACGCCAACATCTACAGGATGTTCAGCAAATGCCACAAAGCCAAGTGCTGTGATTGCTTCAAAGAATGAGATTGGATGTTCAAACTTTTCATCCATTAAATCTAAATAGGCAGCAATATCGTTATATGCAAATATTAAATCTTTAGGATCAATAGGTTCACCATTAATAGCAATACGTTCACGATAGGTTTCAAGATGTGGGCTAGTAAAGCGCCCGGTGCGCAAACCATGGGCAAAAAGAAGTGAATCGATCATTCGTGTTGTGGTGGTCTTTCCATTTGTTCCACCCACATGAATTGTTGGATACGTCAGTTGCGGTGAACCCAAAATATCAACCAGAGCTGCAATGCGCTCTGTTGTTGGATCAATTCGAACTTCTGGCCAGCGCGCTAGTAGCCCTTGTTCAATGGCATCAACGCGCTCTTGATCATCAGGAGAAATAATCATGCGCTAGGAAGTGCGCCAAGTTGCGCAGTAAGTCGTTCGATATCAGAACTAGTCTTAGCAAGACGTTCACGGATTTCAACAACAACATTCTCTGGTGCTTTTGCCATGAAGCCATCATTATTTAACTTCACTTCTGCAGTCTGCTTATCCTTAATTGCTGCAGCTAAATCCTTTTCTAATCGAGCGCGTTCTGCAACAACATCAATTGATCCAGTTAAGTCGAACTCCACCTTTACTGAACCGATTTCAACCTTTGCACTTGGCGTAATATCCCCAAGCTCAAGGCGCAAAACAAAAGCCATGGCGCTTGAATAATCGGCAATTGCACCCTTTGCCACAAAACGTGCAGGAACCTTGAGTGAAGTCTTAATGCCTTGATCATTTCTAAACCTGCGAACATCAGTAATGATCTCTTGCATCTGGGTAACAAGCTTCTCTGAAGCCTTATCAACGTGGGCGGCATCTGCCACAGGCCACTTCGCAATAACCAGTGATTCTGCCCCAGTTAATGTTGTCCAGAGCTGCTCAGTAATAAATGGCATTACTGGGTGCAAAAGGCGCAGGAGTTGATCAAGAACATGACCCAGCACGCGCTTAGTCTGTGCTGAATCATCTCCAGCAAAGGTTTCTTTTGAAAGCTCTAGGTACCAATCGCATAGATCATCCCAAGCAAAGTGATACAAAATCTCACAGGCTCGAGCAAACTCATACTTTTCAAGTAAGGAATCAACTTCAGAGACAGTCTCTGACAATCGGCTCAGGATCCACTTATCAATAGCGTTGAGTGAATCAACTGCTGGAAGCTCACCTTGAACAGTTGCACCATTCATCATTGCAAAGCGGGTTGCATTCCACAGCTTGGTAGCAAAGTTACGTGAACCACCAATCCAGTCTTCAGCAAGTGCTTGATCTGTGCCTGGGTTAGCACCGCGGGCCAAAGTAAAGCGCAGGGCATCTGCGCCGTACTTGTCCATAAACTCAATGGGATCAATAACATTTCCGCGACTCTTTGACATCTTTTTGCCAAATTGATCGCGTACTAAACCGTGCAACATGATTGTTTTAAACGGTGGAACGCCATCCATGGCAAAAGTGCTCATCATCATCATGCGCACTACCCAGAAGAACAAGATGTCATAGCCAGTTACAAGAACCGAAGTGGGATAGAACTTAGCTAAATCTGCAGTTTTTTCTGGCCAACCAAATGTAGAAAATGCCCATTGACCAGATGAGAACCATGTATCTAAAACATCTGGATCTTGTGTGTAGCCGGCAGGTGCTGATTCACCTGGACCAACTACAACCACTTCACCATTTGGCCCATACCAAACTGGAATGCGGTGACCCCACCACAACTGGCGAGAAATACACCAGTCATGCATGTTATCTACCCAATCAAAATAACGAGGTTCTAACTCTTTAGGTTCAATTGTTACCAAACCATTGCGCACAGCATCAGCTGATGCTTTAGCAAGCGGTGCAACCTTTACGAACCATTGCTTTGATAAACGTGGTTCAACTGTTGTGTCACAGCGTGAACAGTGACCCACTGCGTGAATATATGGACGCTTTTCAGCAACGATGCGACCGAGGGAGCGTAGTTTTTCAACAACTGCCACGCGTGCTTCAAAGCGATCCATGCCATCAAACTCAGTTCCAGTGCCATCCATAACACCGTGCTCATTCATGATCACAACGAATGGAACATTGTGGCGAACAGCCATTTCAAAGTCATTGGGATCATGAGCTGCAGTTACCTTCACCGCACCTGTTCCAAAATCTGGATCTACTAATTCATCAGCAATGATTGGAATCATGCGGTTAACAAGTGGCAAAAGTACTGAAGTGCCGACCATGTGCTTATAGCGTGGGTCATCAGGGTGAACTGCAACTGCGCCATCACCCATCATGGTCTCTGGTCGTGTAGTTGCAACGGTAATGCTCTGCTCGCCTTCACCGTAGCGAACTGAAACAAACTCACCTGAATCATCTTGGTGCTCAACTTCAATATCAGAGAGAGCAGTTAGACATCGAGGACACCAGTTAATGATTCGCTCTGCGCGATAAATCAATCCCGCATCATGCATCTTCTTAAACAAAGTAACAACAGAGTTAGACATTGCTTCATCCATTGTGAAGCGCTCACGTGACCAATCTACCGATGAACCAAGGCGCTTCATCTGTTCAAGGATTGCACCGCCAGATTCAGCCTTCCACTCCCACACTTTCTTAACAAACTCTTCGCGCCCTAAATCATGGCGAGATTTACCATCTGTTGCTAACTGCTTTTCAACAACGTTCTGTGTTGCAATTCCTGCATGGTCCATTCCAGGAAGCCATAGAACTTCAAAACCCTTCATACGCTTCATACGTGATAAACAATCTTGAAGTGTTTGATCGAGTGCGTGACCAATGTGCAAAACACCTGTCACATTTGGAGGTGGTAGAACTATTGAGAATGCAGGTTTGCTCGATGATGCATCGGCCGTGAAGTAGCCAGCACTGACCCACTTTTGATACAGGGGTGCTTCGATATCAGCTGGTGAAAAACTGGAAGCTAGGTCGCCGGACATGAGGAGCAGTCTAGATTATGCGCTCTTCTCCTCTTGACCCTTTGCTGCGCGTGAGCGCTTTGGAATATCTCCAGTTCGTTTAATAAATTGCGGTTGCGCCCCATTTTCGATGCAATCTTTGTTCACAATGACTTTTGCTACATCGCCACGGCTAGGAACGTCATACATCACACTCAAAAGCGTTGATTCCATGATTGCGCGAAGACCACGAGCACCAGTTCCACGATCCAAGGCAAGATCTGCAATGGCATCAAGTGCTGGGGCATCAAACTCTAACTCCACATTATCTAGGTCAAAGAGGCGTTGATACTGCTTCACAAGTGCGTTCTTTGGCTCAGTCAAAATTTGCATCAGTGCTTCTTTATCTAAGTTCTCAACACTTGTTAGCACTGGCAAGCGGCCAATGAACTCAGGAATCATTCCAAACTTCAAAAGATCCTCAGGCATTACATCAGCAAAGATATCTTTGCGGTTCTTATCGGCAGCATCTTGCAATGTGGCATTAAAACCAACGCCAGACTTACCAACACGGCTTTCAATGATCTTTTCTAATCCAGAGAATGCCCCACCAACAATGAACAAAACATTGGTTGTGTCAATTTGAATGAACTCTTGGTGTGGGTGCTTGCGTCCACCTTGTGGTGGAACAGATGCAACAGTTCCTTCAAGAATCTTCAATAGCGCTTGCTGAACACCTTCACCAGAAACATCTCGAGTAATAGATGGGTTTTCAGATTTGCGAGCAACCTTATCGATTTCATCGATGTAGATAATTCCAGTTTCTGCCTTTTTTACATCATAATCTGCAGCTTGCAAAAGTTTAAGCAAAATATTTTCAACATCTTCGCCCACATAGCCAGCCTCTGTTAACGCTGTTGCATCTGCAATAGCAAAAGGAACATTGAGCATGCGTGCAAGAGTTTGAGCCATCAGAGTCTTACCGCACCCTGTTGGGCCAAGTAGCAAGATATTTGATTTAGCTAATTCGATTTGATCTTCACGGTTGCCACTTTGCACGCGCTTGTAGTGGTTATAGACTGCAACTGAGAGAGACTTCTTTGCACGGTTCTGTCCGATGACATATTGATCTAGGAATTCAAAAATTTCTTGCGGTTTAGGAAGTTCTGCAAGTCCAAGGGATGAGGCTTCAGAGAGCTCTTCAACGATGATCTCATTACAGAGTTCAATGCATTCATCGCAGATATAGACGCCAGGTCCGGCAATGAGTTTTTTAACTTGCTTCTGAGTTTTTCCGCAGAAGGAACACTTGAGCAAGTCGCTTGTTTCACCGATTCTAGTCATGGGTAAATTTTAGATTCTTTAGCGGTTTTATGTGCGGCTTTTTACGCTTATCTCTGTTCGCCGTGAGAATAATTAGTGGGCATCTTCATGTCTTTCACCCCAGGAACTCGAAGAATTGCAAAACATGCAATCAGATGGAAAATTGATGCACCGATCAGTAACTCTCTTTCGCCAAACAACGCAACAGCAGGACCAACTAGCGCCATTCCGATCGGCATTAATCCAGTTGAACCCATGTGATCAATAGAAAACACACGACCTTGCAAATGCGCGGGCACTTCGCGTTGCACAGCAGATGACCACCATGCCTCCCATGGCCCAACTGAAAAACCTGCTAGTAAGAAAGCAACGACGACAAATGTTTCAGAGATTGGATAAGCCAACGACAAAGGGGCCATGATGACAAATGCCCACATGAAAATTGAGACATATCCTTGATGCTTTACTCTAATTTTCACACATAAGATTGCCGACACAATCGCACCAATTGAAAAAGCTGAAGTTGCTATTGCAAAAGGGGTATTGGAATTAAATTCACGCCTAGTAATGATTGGCAGTAGTACCTCTTCGGCTGCAATAACAGCCATTAATTGAAATGAGACCATAAGAATCATGGCGCCAATCCAGGGAATGTCACGCACGGTTCGTAGACCTTCACGAAGCTCAACCAAGAAACTTTCTTGCGGCTTCTTGTCACCATTAATATCTTCTTGAATTTTGCTCAAGAAATAAGTTCCGAGTGCGAAAGAGAGTGCTGTAAATAAAAACGTAAGTCGTCCACCTATTAAGAAAATTGATACTCCACCAATTCCTGGACCAATAATCGTTGATGTTCGAACCACAATATTGCGCGCAACATTTGCAGCTGGCAATTTATCTTCAGGAACCAAGCTAGGCATAATCGCACCAGCAGCCGATGCACCAAATGCATCGCCAATACCAACTAGAAGCACTGCAAGACCCAATATGTAACTAGGAAGAGTTGGAGCAGAAACAAAAACCATTGAAAAAACCACAGCTGCTCTAAAGAGATCTGCCGTTATCATCACTTGTTTGCGTGGCAATCGATCTACCCAAACCCCGGCAATTGGAGCAAATACAACGCTGGCTAGAATTCGTGCTCCAAGGATTAAACCTAAAGTTGTTGCACTTCCACCAGCATCAAGGATTGTTACGGCAAGTGCAATTGGAAATGCAGAGGCACCTAGTACGAAAATAGTTGTAGAAAACCAAAAGAGACGGTATCCCTTGTAAGAGAAAAGGGAGCCCGCCTCAAATAGTTTCATAGAAAGATTACTTAGTTGGCTTGGCCTTACGTGATGCCAAAACCTGATCGATAATTCCGTATTCAACAGCTTCTGCTGCTGTAAGAATCTTGTCGCGCTCGATGTCTTTGCGAATCTCTTCAGATGATTTCACAACGTGGCGAGATAGGAGATCTTCTTGCAAGCGAGTGATTCGATCGATTTCGCGAGCTTGAATTTCAATATCAGATGCCTGACCGCCACCTTCTGATGAAGGTTGGTGAATCAAAATACGTGAGTGCTCAAGGGCATAACGCTTTCCCTTTGCACCTCCCGCAAGAATGACTGCGGCAGCAGATGCAGCTTGACCCAAGCAAATAGTGCTGATGTCTGGGCGCACAAACTGCATAGTGTCGTAAATAGCAGTGAGGGCTGTGAAAGATCCACCAGGTGAGTTGATGTAAATCATGATGTCGCGATCTGGATCCATAGATTCCAGAGTCAATAGCTGAGCCATAACATCGTTTGCAACTGTGTCATCAATTGGCTGACCCATGAAAATGATGCGCTCTTCAAATAGTTTTGTGTATGGATCTTGACGCTTGTATCCATAGGCAGTTTTTTCTTCAACAGTTGGAAGAACGTAGCGTGAGCTAATCTCTTGAAATGTCATTACGCTTTCCCTCCTGTGATTTGTCCCAGTGAACTCACTACATGATCCACAAAGCCATAATCCTTAGCATCCTTGGCATTGAACCAATTATCGCGATCTGAGTCTGCAAGAATCTTTTCTAGGCTTTGGCCGGTGTGCAAAGCGTTTAGCTCTGAAAGAGTTTGCTTTGTAATCGCCATCTGTTCTGCCTGAATACGAATATCAATTGCTGTTCCACCAATTCCACCTAGCGGCTGGTGCATCAAGATACGAGAGCTATTAGTTGCATAACGCTTTCCCTTAGCACCTGATGTGAGAAGGAACTGACCCATTGATGCAGCCATTCCAAAGGTAACTGTGGCAACATCATTTGGAATTAACTCCATAGTGTCATAGACAGCCATACCTGCAGTTACAGATCCACCTGGTGAGTTGATGTATAAGAAAATATCTTTCTTTGGATCCAAAGAGGAGAGAAGAAGTAGTTGAGCACAGACCATATTGGCCATCTCATCGCGGACTTCACCTGACAAGAAAACAATGCGCTCTTCAAGCAAGCGGTTGTAAATCTGGTCTTTCATTTTGCCGTCTAAATCCACGTGGGTATTCCTCCTCGTTGCAATGTATTACCTGTAGTGACCTTAACAATGTTGTGGACTAAATGCTTCCCAATAT
>Ga0194055_10002329_pt1 | contig 15149 bp, 1 predicted proteins | sample SepL449m_MetaG_FD_155482 | JGI IMG/M metagenome (GOLD analysis project Ga0194055, IMG submission 155482) | Anoxic zone freshwater microbial communities from boreal shield lake in IISD Experimental Lakes Area, Ontario, Canada - Sep2016-L442-9m | ecosystem: Environmental > Aquatic > Freshwater >... | reverse complement strand
AGTTACATTAGGGTTCAGCACAAATAATGAGTCAACCTGATTAAAATTCGTGTCATAAAGATTTACTTGAGGGCCACCGCCAGGGCCTGCTGCAGCCATCAGATAATTTGGGGTAGTTCCAGCTAAAGTAGTTGAAGAAATGCCTACCCTGACCCCGCCTGTAAAGTTACCAAAAGGATTCAAGTAATGAATCCCACCAGAAGGTGCGCCAAAAGCTACAGCGACAGTAGCTTTAGTACCAGGGCCGGTACCTACGAAAATGTCATCAAAGGTAGAATTGGTAAACCTGCCCCCTGCAACATAAATACCACCCGTAAAGAGCGTATCAAAAGCAAAGAAATTTTGAATCACAACTTGATTAAATTGGCCAGGTGCAGTTTGTTGAAGCTGGAAAACTGTAACATTAGGGCCACCACCAAAACCTGCACCCGTTACAATTTCATCAATTCCATCACCAGTACGATCCGCTGCTGCTACAGTAACACCGCCAGTAAACTGGGGGGCGTAGGCAAAGAAATTAACTAAGACTGTGCTTTGATTGATTGCAAAAGCTTGAGCTCCTGCAAAAGCGGTAATTCTGGGCCCGCCACCAGGGCCAGCGCCTACGATGATGTCATCATAGACCTTACCTGTTGTAGGATTTACATCACCGTTCAAATTTCCGCAGGCAATATAAAGCCCACCAGTAAAGTTGGATTCAAAAGCAAAGAAGCTAGCAACCTGCATTGGGGTACCAGTACGAAGATCCCAAACCTTGATGTGAGGCCCGCCCCCAATACCAGTAGCAGTTACAAGATCAGAAAATCCATCACCATTGATGTCGCCCATTGCGATACGAACACCACCGGTGAAAGTGGAAGAATAAGCAAAGAAAGAGCTAGTATGGCCATCAGAATAATTGACGGTAACTAAAGGGCCACCACCTGCATCCGCAGCGGTGGCAAAAGTTTGTTTGACACCTGGAACAATAACAACGGGCGGGGAAACGATACTGGTAACAGTAAGAGTGACATCATTGCCAGTGCCACCGATATAGGAAATGCGGAAGGTATAATTACCAAAGTTATATAAACTACCTTGAGGTTGGTTAAGGAAGGTGCCATTAATTAAATCAGTACCATCATTTTTAAGAATGGTAAAACTATTACCCACACTTAAAACTTGTGTTGAAGGTAAGGTAACTGAAACAGAAAGCACAGAGTTATTAAGTAAAACGGATCCATTAACAATAAGTGAATCATTAGTACCACTGGGGATGGTAACAATACCAATACCAAGAGTCGTCAATGAATTCAATGAGAGATTATTGGTGGTTAGAGCACCTACTGTGTCACCAGGAAGAATAGAACCTGCAAGTCCAAATACTTTGCCTACGCTACCTGCCCCTGAAATTGACCCACCAGAAACGGTAAGGTTATCCATGCTAGAAAAATTATCAGCAAAAGTAACATTACCTTGGTTAATAACCATGGTACCAAGGAATGTACTACCAGTATTAGAAACCAGTCTGAGGCCGCCGACCCCATTTTTGATAAGGCGCTCATTGGCTTGAACATTAACATTACCATTAAAAATACTTACTGCACCGGTATCAATGGTAAGAATACCAACATTATTACCGTTGATAGTTAAAGGACTCTCCAAAGAAATGCCACCTAATGAACCAGTGACGATACTACCTTGGGAAAAAAATCCTGCGCCACCTGATTCAATAATGCCATTGGTAAAGACAAAAGAGGCAGCGTTATTATTTCCTAAAGTAATAATGCCGGTATTTGCAAAGATACCAGTACCGCCAATTTGGTTATTTAAACCAAGCAAGGTAAGAGCATAAGAATCAGAAACAACATTGGTAGTTAAACTTCCTAATAAGGTTAAATTATTATTAAAAAGAATAGAGTTTTGACTGTCATTTACCGTAAAAGAGCCTGCATTGAGGGTCGAAGTAAAAGTAACACCACCCCCCGATGTAATCACAATATTATTTAGGGGGCTAGTCAAGCCAACCGCCTTGGAGAAAACAAAGGAGCCTTGGTTTTTTAGTAAACCTTGCAAGGTAAGATTTTGCGGCGTCGTAGTTGAGTTACTGTTTAAAGTATTTTCAAAGGAAACAACACCATTAGAAGTGGTGATAGCAATAGAAGAAAAAAGTAAAACAGGATTCTTTACAGTAATATTTCCTGAAGTTGCATTAGTAACTGTAGAAAGGTTTGAAAAAATATAAATATTACCACCGCCAGAACCACCAAGAGTAATTGAGCCAGATTCTGCAGAAAGATTAGCTCCGGGGTTTAAAAATAGGAAAGCTGAATTATTAATATTAATCTGGGCAACACCAGAACAATTAACTGGCTGATTAAAGGTAATATTACTTAAAGTGCCTGAAGTGGTGATGTTAAGGCCCGCACTTTGGCTATAACTTTGTGACCCATTAAAGATTACTTGGTTACTTGCTTGCGAAATAGTAAGGGAATTAGCAACAATACTATTTGAAGCAGTAAACATATTGACGTTATTGACCAAAATAGATCCAACAGGGGTAGTAGACCCGACTTTTCCAACCAAGGACATATTACCAATTCCAGCTACGAAGGTGACGGGATAAAGGCCATCCAAAGAAGAAGAAAAAGTAATATTTGCACCTTGGCCTAATGCACCCGAAACATTAGTGGATATAAAAGCGCCTTGATTAAGTGTAATAGCAGATGTAAAAGAAATAGAATCAGAAGAAGTGGTCATTTGAAATTGAGGAACAACTCCACCAGAAGCACCCGCATTAGTACCCAAAGTTACCAGACCAGAACCAGATTGAGTAAAACTTCCATCTAAAGACAAACCACCATAAATTTGAAGGGGGCCCGCATTCTTAATTATAACTGAGCCATTATTACTGGTGTTTACCGTAGAAGCAACTGCAGTGCTGGGCCCAAGGGTAACAGTTCCAAGGGAAGTAGAAGTCGTAGTGATGTTCAAACCATCAATGTAATTAAGATTAATAATACCAGTGCTCAGGAAAGCGCCCTGAGTAGTAGATGTGATCGATTTTGCAAAGACATTAGACATAGTTAAAGCTAAAGGGTAAGCGTTAGAACTGAAGGTGCCAACATTAATAGAGCCAAGAGATAGGTTAATATTTCCTACATCGCCAATAGAGATACTACCGGTAGTATCAAGAGTAAGATTTTGGCCAAAAGAACTAACTCCCTGGATGGTCTTTAAGTAAGTGATGCCTGCGGTGGTCTTTGAAAAAGTTATACCAGAAGTAACATCGCCAAGGCCGGTATTGATTGCAGTGGAAGATTGCAGAATGACATTAGAAGCAAGTTGAACAGCACCACCCTCGGTAGAAATGGCATTACCATTGAGAAAGAGATTCCCAGTATTTCCAGCTTCTAAATAAACAGAACCCGCGCCAATATCAATAAAAGAACCTTGGCTCATAAGAATATTGCTGGATTGAAAACCATCAGCAACCAAGCGAACCGAACCCGTTCCTAAAGAAGAAATTGAACCTGAAGTGCCAAAATTAAGGATTTCAAGATTAAGGTTTGGGATGATAGAACTAACAGAATCATTAGTAAATATCCCAGCACCTTTAAGGACAATAGCACCATCAACTTGAAGAGAATCGATACCAAAAGAAGCCCCCCCCTGGGTGGAAGAAGTAGTAATTTCAATTCCAAAATCAGGAGAAGAATTATCACCCAAAACATTACCATTCATGCTACCAAGAATAAAAGTATCATTTCCCTGTGAACCTGAAAAAATCATTTTACTGAAACCAGCAAGATTTCTGGTATCCACTTGAACAGTGCCACTACCATCAGTAAAAACATCAACAAAAATATTAGGAGTAACGCTTGTAAAAGTGGTTGAAAAACCAGGAGAAGCAGTAAAATTCAAGATTTTTTGTTGAGCAAGAGTACCAGTAGACTGAAAAGATTGGAATGAAGCATTTTCATTAAGATTGGCGTTTGATTGTAATAACAAAACACCTGTAGCGGTATTAAAGCTTACAGAAACAGTGCCTAAAACACTAGCAACTTGAACCGGAGGAGCACTTGAACCACTCGAATTTGTTACAACAGCAAAAAGTTGCCCTGCAGAAGGTTGAACAGAAAACGATACCGTTAGCTGAGTGGAAGTGGAAGATATAACCGTACCTGAACCGCTACTTAGCGTGACAATATTATTAGCAGCAATACTGTCAAAACCACTTCCGTTAATTATTAAAGTAGGGGAACTATTTGTCAAGCTGGCGGTACTGGGCGTAACCATGGGAGCTGGATTAACCCTTTGCTCAAGGGAAACCAACGCCAGGGAAGCATAATTATTTTTATTCTTTGCCTTGGATTTGTTCCAACTATTGAGGTTTAAACCAAAACAAGAATTAAACATAGCCATCTCCTTTAATCCTTTCAAGCCTTGAAAGGTGTTTCCTTGTACCCGTTTAGTTTCACCCCCAGCCAAGAGGTGCTAACTTTATGTTTCATACAGAAAGGTACTCACTATGTATGTAAACCCTAAAAGGCCTTAGAGCAAAGGAAGTGCTAATTAAGAACGGTGAATTTAAAATATTGTTCCCATGCATCCAATAAAGATAAAACCGCTTTCGCCATTGCCAAAGTCGGCAAGCAAGAAAAAAAAGAAAAGACCCCGATAAGCCTAAAGCATATCGGAGTCTTTTTTAAAAATAATTGAATTAGATTAAAGTGTGGTGTTGAGATATAGTCCGCCACCAAACAGGGAATTAATAGCAATGAAAGAATCAACCGTAGCCAAGGAGTTATTAAAGATGTTAACCTGAGGGCCACCACCAGGGCCTGCTGCTGCTGCAAAAACTTCTTGTCCAAGTGAATTTAAGGCAATACCAACCCTTGCGCCTCCAATAAAACCAGGTACAAAAGGAATTGCGGTTGGCCTAGCCCCAGTAGAGAAGAAAGCTGCAACCTGGGTAGGCGTACCAAATCCGGTTCCTGCAATAATATCCGCAGTAGCATCAGAATCCACATAACCCGCAGCAACAAAAATACCGGTGTTAATATTTGGGGCAAAGGCAAAAAAATTGTCAATCATTTGGCCAAATTGGTTGAAGGATCTTATATTAGGGCCCCCGCCCGCCCCAGCGCCAGTAATCACTTCATCACCTGGATTTAGGTCTCTATTCCCTGCTGCAACAGTAATGCCACCCGAGAAACTTGGATTATAAGCAAAGAAATCCATCAAAGGGGTAACAGCATTAATGAAATAACTAGAATTTCCAGCAAATACCTTAACCCTAGGGCCGCCGCCTGGGCCTGCGCCAACAATTATATCTGCCAGGTTATCATTATTGATATCGCCAGTAGAAATATAAACTCCACCCATGAAGTTTGGTTCGAAAGCAAAGAAACTAGCAATTTCAACTGGCTGACCACCCTGAAGATTAAAAACCTTGACATGAGGTGCGCCACCAATGCCAGTGCCTGTGATCAATTCATCAATACCGTCGCCATTAATATCGCCCAAGGCAACCCGTACCCCCCCTGTATAGGCTGCACTGTAAGCAAAGAAGCAAAGATTTGTTCCATTGTTGTAATTAATTTGAACAACCGAGCTACCACCGTAATCAACACCAATGGCTTGAGTGGGAAGTAGGGTTCCAGGAGGAGCGGTATAAGGACTGACAGCGGTGACGGTAAGAACAACATCATTACCATCGCCACCGCGGTAATTAATGCTGAAAGCAGTGGTAAAACCATTAGCGGTAAGAGAAAAACTGCCACCTTGAAGTAGAGGTGCACCATTAAAGATAAAATTCCCAAGCGCGCCCGTACCAATATCTAGAAGGGTAAGTTGATTTCCAACTTGCAAATTAGCATTAAGAACAAAGGCTAAGTTTGCATTGTTAAGGTTTACAAACCCTTTGATTTTAGTTTGGCCATAAGTTCCCTGAGAAGAACCATTAATGGTGGTAAGGTAAGTGTTAGTGGAAGCAAGGTTAAGTTGATTATCTACGGTTAATTTTCCTAACGGAACGCCGGGGTTGATGGTACCACCTGTGGAATTATTAACATTTAAAACTTTACCAGCACCAGTAAGTGTGCCACCGTTTAAAGTCACGGAAGCTTTGCTGTAATCAGCGCTAACCTGTAATACTGAAGGAACAAGAACGGAATTTACCAAGCTACTGTTCAAAACAAAATTTCCTGTAAATAGTGGAGAATTACCGGAAAGAACAAGGGTTCCACCATTATTAAGGGTAACTTGAGAAATTCCACCTGTAACTGTTGAGCCAAAAGTATTATTAGGACTAGTTAAAAATAATTGCAGGGAGTTGGATATATTCAACGGTCTCTGTACATTCAAGGAACCATTAACAATTATGGTGCCACTGGCATCAAGGGTTCCAGCGTTACTAAAGAAGGCAGAACCATTAAAGTTGGTGGTACTCGCTAGAGTTACTTTGCCACCATTAAAAAAGTTAGCATTCGTGCCAACGGTAGTAATACCGTTAAAAACAATGTCATAAATATTAGAAGTAGTAGTTATGGTGTTCGAAATATTAGTAACACCATTGAAAACCACCCTGCCGTTGGCATTGGTGATAAGAATGTTGCTACTATTAATTCTTTGCCCTGATGAACTATTAAACTGAACAGCAATCAAATCAAGGGAATTAGTAAATCCAGCATTGACAATTTCAATGGTAGAAAGGGGATTTAAAAGGCCGATATTACCGAGAAAGAGAACCCTACCCGTTGCCTCAAGAGAAATGCCGCCCAAGCCATTGACATCATTTTGGAAAATGATATCAGCCTTAGTAACAGGGTTGGTATTAGTATTATTTCTAGCGCTAAACAAAGGCTTCCCAGAGAAAGAAACCGGTCCAAGAAAATTAATTCCACCTAAAGTGGTAGTAATATTTCCTGAAATAAAGGAAGAGCCTGATCCAGTTTGACTAAAACTTCCTGTGATTACAAAATCAGCATTATTGGAAGTAATAAGCGAACCTGCATTTTGAATGACAACATTTCCAACTGAAGTATTTCCACCTGAAGTAATGCTGTTTTGTAGTATTATCAATCCAGAAGTATTGATTGTTTGAAGACTTACAGACCCAAGGGAGTTTAAATTACCAGAAAAAGTAACAGAGCCATTTGCTCCATTCACAATCAATGTTTTAGCTATCACATTTCCAATTATTCCGAAATTATTAGGGTTGTTTACTTGGATATCACCCATGCGACTGATACCAAGAGTGCCCTTAAGGAGAACATTACCACTTTGCAAACCCTGGCCTGAAACACCAGCAATAATGGTCAAATTTTTGTTCGTCAACGAATCTACGGTATTATTAAAAGTTATTGCGCCGGAAGCAGCACCATTAATGGAAGAGTTAACTGTGAAATTGGCTTGGACATTGGCAAAAGTATTAAAGAAGACATCACCACCCGCGGTATTCAAACTGATGTCAGGAACTGGATTTACCGCAGTATTCCCAATATTCACTATGCCTGTACCTGATTGAGTAAAATTACCTCTGGTATTAATGTTTCCGATTAAGTTAAGTGCGCCACCATTATTAACGGTTACCGAATTAGATTCCTTTGCCAAAACGGCAGTAGCATTCGCACCTGAACCAGAAGTAGAGGTTAAAGTAATAGAAGGAATCAAAGTATAACCGGTGCCACCGTTGGTAATAGTCACCGCATTGACAAACCCTTTAGCGGAAATAAAACCACCCAACCCGGTACCGCCAAAGCCACTTACAATGACACGTAAATTACCAGTTAAATTAGTTGGATCATAGGTTAAATCAGTAAACCCGCTACCGCTGGTAAGCATTAAAATATCTAAAATCCCACCAATTGGATCAACGCGAGTAATTTGAGCAATCGCAGAACCAATTATATTGCCCATACTTAATTGAACTATTTGAACTATTTGATTGACTGCATAACCTGAACCAACTTGTTGAACAGTCAGTGTTCCATCGGAATTTGATCCCAAAGTAATCCCAAGGGAGGAAGTGGCGGTGGCGCCTATTCCATCGCCTACAATACTTACCCTATTGGGGTTAATAATAGGGGGAACGGCAGTGGGATCAATAAATTCGTTACCTGTTGGCGCAGTTAAATAACCGCTACCTCCTGAATTAACAATAACCGAGCCAACCGCTCCGCTAAAATATTCCCTAGTGGTAACCGTTCCCAAAGTAATTGCTGAACTATTATTAATATTGGAAAGATTCAAACCAAATACAGCACCATTAGCAAGGGCAGTACCAGTATAAATCTGAGGTGCGGACAAATTAATACTATTGGTAGCTGAAATACTTAGGGAAGCAGCATTGATGCCTAAACATGCAGAACCCGAAAATGCAGATGTTGCAATATTGGAAGAAGCATCTATCGCACCCAAGGGGTTGGTAGCCCCAATGGTTCCATTAAAGGAAAGAATACCTCCTGCGACCATAGTGATGCTAGGAAGCAAAGAGAGGGAACCCCCTTCAACAGGGCCAAGTGTAATATCAGAAACTATTTGAGAGCTGGTATTTAAAGATAAATTTTGATTTAAAGTCATCGGGCTTGTAAAAGTGATATCTCCAGACAATCCAGCATCAATGGTAATGGTAGCGCTATTACCAAGATTACCTATAATAACTTGGCCAGTACCGGTAAGAAAGTTTGCTATGGCAGTTGCGCCAATCCCAGAACCGCCATTAAAAGAAATAGTTGGGGCACTGGTATAACCACTACCAAGAACAGTTAAATTAACTGCGTTAACAAAACCAGTTGCATTTAAAGTAGCCCCTGTTCCAACACCCGTTGCTGAAACAACAGTAAGTCCGATTAAACCATTAGGGCTACTACCAATACTGTATTTACCACCATCAAGGAGCTGCAAGCCAGTAATAGCTCCCGTAGCTGTCACCGAAGTTACAGTTGCAGTTGCGAAATAAGTACCATTAGGTCCAACGGTACCTGTAAGAGAGATAAGTGAGACAATATTATCATTCCCATTAATGCCAGGTACGTTAGTATAACCGATGCCCCCCAGATTTGGAAAAAGGCTAACGGCAGGGGTTACAGAATATCCACTCCCAGCATTAGTGATAGTGATAGCTGTAACAACCCCATTAGAAGAAATGGTTGCAACTGCAGTTGCCTGAATACCACCTGGTAATGTTGGGGGAGCAATTGTGACAATTGGCGCAACAGTATAACCAGAGCCACCATTAACTATAGAAATTGAAGTTACAGCACCTAATGTAAGAGTTGCAGTTGCAGTGGCCGCTAAAGTAGGAACAATAGCGGATCCAACAGCCAAAAAGCTTTGAGCGACTGCGCCAGAACCGCCACCATTATTAACGGAAACAGTTGGATAAGTGGTATAGCCGGTTCCGCCGTTAACAAGAGTAATGCCAGTTAGCAAAGGCCCTTGGGTAAAACTTCCCCCTACTACAATATCATCATTAATAAATAAATTACCAGCATTGCTAATGCTTACACTAGCAGAACTTGAACCAGTTCCATTTATTTTCCCTAAACGAATATTCGAAGCACTACTTAAAGTTACCAAGTTTAAACCAGAGCCTAAATAGACCTGATCATTGGTCATATTAACATCACCCTGAATCGTTGCGATGATCGAACCAACTTTTAAGGTACTATTAAAAGTAAGAGAAGCAGGATTGTTGGTAGTAGTGGAAATCGCCCCAACCGTAGAAGTAGCCCCAACGGTGCCATTAAATAACAACGGCCCAGTAGAATTCACTGTCAATCCAAGTGGGCCATTCAAAGTGTTGTTGAAAGTGACACCTTGGCCACCGCCAGTTTTAAGAGTTAAATTACTAATAAGATTAACCGGGCTGATGAATGAAATTGCTGCATCTGAAGTGATAGATACATCTGCATTCCCACCGATGTTCACAATGGGGGTAACGCCTGAGGTGGTGCTAGGTACTTCGGTAAAATTACCGTTGGTAATATTGGCATTAATATTTAATGCACCATCATGTGCCAGATTAAGGGTAGCGCCAGAAACCATGGTAATAGCGCCATTTAGGGTGATATCGCCCGGAGCGCCAGTGTCCACTAAAGTTGTACTGCGTTTGGTTGCTGCAAGATTTAATCCAGTAGTAGTGTTATACTTTTGGGTGCCACTAAAAAGAATATTGCCATTCACCCCGCCCGAAGTAGTAAAGAAGGAATCTGCGTTTACAGAAACCGGATCGGTACCATTATCGGTACCATTGGCATCGGTACCTTTGGCGCCAATAACATTGAGGCCTGTAAGGGACTGGGTTGTGATATTTCTAAGTGGAGTTGTAGCCCCAACATTACCTTGAAAATTCAAACTTCCTGTTGAATTTACGGTAAGGTCAAATGTTCCATCAAGCGTGCTTGCAAAAGTAACATCTGCCTTGTTGATTCCAGTGAAAATATTGGTGGCCCCGGTAAGGATAGCCGCTGAACTTAAATTAATAGCTCCGCCATTACTTTTTAATGCATCCCCACTAATATTAATTGCTTGCCCAGCAATCAAGTTGATAGAGCCTGAAGAATTGGTGGTGGTAGTTGAGGTTTCCAGATTATAAAAAGCAGTGGTTATAAAAGGATTAGCACTTGCAATACCACTGATATTAATATTGCTGGTTCCGCCCCGGTTTGCAACAAGCAGAATATCTCCAGATCCAATAGCTTTAATTTGGCCCGCAGCATTAATGGTGATTTGGTCAAGATTTTGCGTTGGGGTGGAATTTGAGGTAGTAAAACTTCCTGTTCCAATCACCCTGATTGCACCATTAATGGTAAGGGTATCCTGATTATTGGCACCTGCAATTGAGGCAGCATCAATGGTAACGCCAAAAGATGCAGCAGTAGTCAAAGGATTGGATGCTGAGTTAAAATCACCAAATGTATAACGATCCTGACCAACATTGCCAACCATCTTCAGGCCCAAAATGGCATTACCCTTGGTTCCAATCGTAGCAATTTGCACAGCAGGAATGCTTGCAGAAACAGTCAGGGCACCATTGGATTGATCCTTAAACTCAATAGTATTTCCCACCCCAGCATCAAACGATATTGTGGTTGAATCTAAATTAGTAATGGTAAGCGTGTTAGCATTAGCATTAATGCCTGTGCTGGTAAGTGCAACCTCTATGGTGCCGTTGTAAAGAACATTGGCGGTAAAAGCCACTGGGTTGACCCTAGTTTCTAGAGCAAGCAGTTCAGGTGTGTAGAAGCCTTTTCTCAAAAAAGAGGACTTTTTGGATTTATTCAAAGATAAAAAGTTCAAATTCATGGCTACTGCCTCATGTAAACAATTTGAAGAATCACCTCGAAGGGTTTATACTCCTCCAAGTAACCCAACTTTAGCTTTCTTTTTGATGGTTCATCTGAAAAGTAAGCGCATCATTTTACTTATATTTGCAGGTTTTCAGCTTTAACTATTAAGAAATGCGTTAATAGAACAATTGGCAGTTCCGCTACTTCCAAAAAAATAAGACGACAAGCATTAAAGCTTATCGTCTTATCAACTATTTTTAAAATCTTTCGATTTTGACTCAACTTATCGAGGTGCTGACAAACACACCACCGGTGAAGTTAAGAGGGAAAGCAAACAAGCTATCGATTGCGATCAGGTTCCTATTGTAAATTTGAACCAGTGGACCACCGCCAGGCCCTGCTCCAACAACCATGTATTGGTTGTTATTGCTATCCTTGGCAACACCCACCCTAGCACCACCTGTGAACTCGCCAAAAGGATAAACCACAGCCTGGTCGCCATTGCCATATCTTACATTAACCATGGTTGGTAAGCTTGAGCTCGAGTTGGTACCCGTGAAGATTTCATCGAACCCATCAGCATCCAAATCGCCCGCGCCCACATAAACACCGCTTCGGATTACAGGATTAAAAGCCATGTACTCAAGAACCGAGTTAGGGTTGTTTGTGTTGCTTAACTGGAATGCTCTAACATGAGGGCCACCACCAGGGCCTGCACCCGTAATAAGCTCATCAGCACTGTTGGCCGCACCGAAAACATTGCCCGCTGCAACTGTTACCCCACCGGTAAATGAGGGAGCATAGACAAAGTAATCGCAAAGCTGATTATTCAAGTTCACATAGTTTGCACCACCCGAGTAAGCAATCACACGAGGGCCACCACCAGGGCCTGCAGAAACAATCAAGTCTGCAATGCCTTTTCCAGAGCTGGAGACATCACCATTCAAATTGCCCGCTGCAACATAAACCCCACCGAGGAACTGAGGTTCAAAGGCAAAGAAGTTGGCAACCATAGTAACGCTACCGGAAGAGGTCACAGTAAAAACCCTAATATTCGGGGCACCACCAGGGCCGGTGCCGGTGATGATTTCGTTGTTGCCATCGCCGTTGAGATCGCCCATGGTTACACGAACACCACCCGTGTAAGCATTGTCGTAAGCAAAAAAGCTAACCGAGGTGCCATTGGTGAAGTTCACTCTAACTTCAGGGCCACCGCCTGCATCAGCACCCGTTGCAAACAAGACATAAGGCCCTGTTGGTGTGGGAGTAGGTGTTGGGCTTGGCGCAGGGGGCGTAGGCGTTGGAGCTGGGCTAGGGCTTGGGGTTGGGGTTGGGCTTGGTGTTGGTGTTGGTATGACACCTGAAACCGTAAGGGTTACATCATTACCCGTACCGCCCACATAAGAGATTTTGAAAGTAACACCGTTAGCGGTTACCGAGGCGCCCTCAGGAAGATTTCCAAAAGTGCCGGCTACGCTACCTGTGCCAGTATTGTTCACAATCGTAAACACCTGACCTGGTTGAAGAGTTTGGGCAGCGGATAGGAAAAGGGCAGCGGAATTAAGCACTACAGAGCCAGTCTTAAGCTGATCAAAACCACCTAAAGAAGTGCTTGCCAGTTCCACAGAAAAAGTGGATCCACTGCTGAAAACCGAATCAGTAGTAGTTATTATTCCAGGGCTGTTGCCTGGGGCAACCGTGCCACCAGTGGAATTTAATACCTTGGTTGCACCAGTACCACTAAGGATACCGCTGGTAAGCGAAACATTCGATTTACTGTAATCAGCGTTAACAGCCAGGTTACCACCCGTAACATTTAAAGAGCCAGTATAATTAAGTGAGGAATTCCCACTAAGGTTTAGTGTGCCTGTGCCCCCTAGGGTAAGCGAGGAAGTCCCAGAAAGAGCCCCCGAGATGGAAGATGCGGTCGCCCCTGTAAGCGCCAGAGTCGTATCCCCCGCCAAGGCGGTGTTCTTGATAATGGTAACCTGCCCACCAGAATTAATAGTTCCATTCAAGGTAAGCGAAGAAGCCGTAGTGACAGAAAAACCATTGGTAAAGGTGTTGGAACTGGACACTTTTCCAATAGCTAAAGTTCCAGAGTTACTAAAGGTAGTAGAGGAAGGCCCGGAGATAACATTGGTGGCGCCATTAAGTACTAGATTATAACCCGACGCAGTTTTAAGGCCGCCCGTTAAATCAAGATTATCTGCAAAGGTGATAGTCTTATTGTTAGCGGTGCCATTCAGATTAATCTGAGAAGCAGTCACTGGCCCATTAAAGTTTACACCAGCCTGGCTATTAGTGATGGTAACATTGCCTCGGGTATTGTTACTGCCCAAGGTGCCAAAAGTTACCAAACCACCTGCATCTCGAACTGTTAAACTACCAGCCAAGTTAATGATCGAACCAACACCAATGGTAGAGCCAACCACTGTGCCTGAATCAAGAGTCATGGCAAAGCCATTAAGAGTCAAATCGCCGGTGCTGATCTGGCCTGCTGCTGAATTGCCTGTATCAATTTCAGAAGTATTGGTCAAATTGATCGCACCAAACTCGGCTTTGGTTCCAGTAGTAAGAACTTTGCCTGCAATACTTACAGGGTTCAAAGCTTTTACTCCATTAACAAAAGTAGTCTGATCGAAAATATCGTTACCAATAATGGTGGTCCCGGTATTGTTGAAAATCGTTGAAGGGCCACTGATAATATTCGAGGCACCTTGAAAAGCAACACCATAAGACTTAACAAAGGTAGTGATGCCTGCAATATTCACATTCCCAATGAAGTTCACTTGGCCGCCATTACTATTTGTGGTGTTATCCATCAACACCAAAGCCTGCTTATTGGAATTAGGGCCTTCAACAAGGGCTCCGATCTGAATCAAGCCACCACCAACTGAACCAGCGCTGGAAAGTGTGGAGTTTCCGGTTTGCTGTGTCAGGGTAACATTGCCCAGAATCATAGAATCACCCGTTGTCAGCAAACTACCCGCAAGATTAATACTAGGGCTGGTTGCTGTAACCCCTGCATCAAAAGTAGTCGTACCATTGAAAGTCACCACTCCAGTATTACTGAAGCTAGAAGCATTCTTGATGGTATTGGTAGTTGCAGGTGCAAAAGTAATAGCATAGCTACCAGTGGAGGTAACCAAAGAGCCAACTGTAAGATTCTTTGCAAACAAAACAGACCCGATTGCATTGGGAGTTTGCAATGTCAGAATGTAATTAAGTATGCCACCATCGGTGACTATGCCATTAAAATTCAACGCACCATTACCCGAGCCAATCTGGGCATTATTTTTCAAAGTGACACTCTTAGAGCTAGACCCAAGATTCATATCGCCCTGAAGCGTGTTCAATGCGCCTGCAACTTCCACCGCAGCAGCACTAATCAAATTCCCCGTGCCGAAGGTAGTACTTGCACTTGCAGAACCGCCACCAAATGCGACCGTGTTGGTGTTATTAAACACTGAAGAACCGGTCAGAACATTGTTCAACCCATTGATATTTACATTGAAATTGTTGGAATTCGCAAAGATGGAATCAATGGTAAGGTTGCCCATGATCGACACATTCCCAGTACCGGTACCTGGCTGCAAGCTAAGCTGAAAAGCAAAAGCCCCATCAGAAACCGTACCACCAAAGGTAATTGCTCCGGTATTAGAACCTACCGAAGAACTTGAAATCAAAATTACAGGAGTATCACTATCCCCAAAAGTAAGTGTATTAACACCTGTGGTTGTAATTGCAGCACCCAGATTGATCACACTAGGCGAAGTTGCAACCATGCCACCAGTAAAAGTGATGTTATCGGTCGAGGCATCACCCAACTGTAAAATGCCAGTGTTATTGAAAATAACCTTGCTCGTAATG
>Ga0194055_10002328_pt1 | contig 15150 bp, 10 predicted proteins | sample SepL449m_MetaG_FD_155482 | JGI IMG/M metagenome (GOLD analysis project Ga0194055, IMG submission 155482) | Anoxic zone freshwater microbial communities from boreal shield lake in IISD Experimental Lakes Area, Ontario, Canada - Sep2016-L442-9m | ecosystem: Environmental > Aquatic > Freshwater >... | reverse complement strand
AAGCCTTAGATAGAGCAATTCCCTCTTTTGTTAGATAGGCAATTTCAGGTTGCAAATCATCAGGATCAGGCGGTGCTACTCGCGCTACTGTATCAGCAATGCGCACCTGTGTAGGTTCCATTTTTAATGCAAATATGCGACTTTCTTTTTCTCCATGGGATCCCGCATGAGCCACCCCACGCAGATGACCCCAGATGATAATATCTCCTCTAGCTACGACAGAACTACCTGGATTAACATCACCTAAAACAATCACTGTTCCATTATGACGAATCTCTACCCCAGATCTAATTGTAGCTTTGAGATAGAGAGGCTCTAAAATATTGTTTTGCTCCTCACCAAGAGGAAAAGGAACAAGTAGATTAAACTGTTCAACTGAATAGCCTGCTGTTGCTGCGGCTACTGCTGTTTGTCTGCGACTTGTTTTAATTACCGCTAGTTGAAGCCCAAATTGTTTGAGAATATCTGCCAGATTCTGGAGTTGTCTTGAATCAAGAAGATGATCTCCTGCTTGTAATAAAACTGACTGTTGAGCTGACCATTTGCGATCACTATGTTGAAGAAAGTATTTTAACTCTTGCCATAGCTCTTGCCACTGATTGGAACTATTGATAACTTGATTAGGGAGAGTCAGTATACATCTGCCTCCCTCTTGTTTCAACTCAATACGACGAAGCTGGGGAGGTGATATCGATTCAAATTCAGAACCAGAATTTTCAGAACTCATGAGCACAATAATTTTAGTCGAGCTGATGAAACAACATTGAATTCTTTAGAACAAATCTCAATAGTGTTTCAATCTTAACTAATTCTAGCCTTAAGAGAAAAAAAAAGCAGAAAGAGAAACTCCCTCTCTGCCTATATTTAATAAACAGACCAAAAACTAGAAAGAATAGGTTGTCCGGATTACCCCAATCCAAAGATTATCAGAGGTATTATTGGTACCGTAGTTATTTGGATTAAAGATCACATACATAGCTGGAGTGATCTGGATATACTTTCCAATGGGGAAGGCATATTGGATCTGAGCGATGTAAGACGTGTTGCGATCTTGAGAACCACTACCAGGGTAGGTTTTAGGGAAATAGTTACCGGCTGTACCTGCAGCATTGGTGATACCATCAACCCCAAAAGCGCTTGGGAGCAAACCACCACCAAAGCTCAACACTGAACCGGGAATACCTAAATCCAGAACGTTTAAAGCAGCGTTCCAGGTCCAGACACTACCATTGCGGTTGTTGATATCGAGGCTGGGATTACCACTAATGTAACCTTGACCGTGAACTTGAGCAGTACCACCCCAAGCAGTAAAGTTAAATCCTTTAAAAGGAGTGATGGTTGTTTCAATACCAAATCTATCAGCAGATACAGATCCGCCGTTGAAAGGATTATTACCAATAGGACTTCCTACAGTAAAAAGGTTGGGTGAAACTGCATCATAGGTGTGAACATAGGTCAAACCAAATTTAAATTCTTTAGCTGGGGCTATGTTTAGCTGAGTACCTGCAGTAAAACCACCACCAAAGAGTCCATTGGTTTGTCCTTTAATAGGATTAGGGTTAGAAGCAGTAGAAGATTTAGCCAAGTAAAAGGCATCCAAACTAATTTCTTTGATGAATTTGTAGTTCAAAGCCAAACCTGTACCATCAGAGCTAGAGCGATATACCATGTTGTTGTAGCGCTCAGCACGTGAGACTGAACCAGTTCCACTAGATTGCAGGTAGGGGTTATAGGTATCCATAACATCATCTAGGTTGAGAGAGTTGGCACCGATGGTTACGGTTAGGTTTCCGACCGGGAATTTATACCACAAATCATCAATAACTAGATTGTTATTAGTACCATCATCATATGCCAGACGAGCTGCAGGTACTCCTGTAGCGGTAAATAGAGCTTGGTTACCGTTGCCAGCTTGCAGACGAACTTTTAGTTGATCTTTACCACTAAAGCTAGTCAAGAAGTTCAAACGAACGCGGTCGGTAAACAGCACATTGTCACTGAAGCTGTAGGGCTTGCCGGGAGCGCCGTTATTTCTCCAGCTTCCGTAGGTGCCTTCAATTCCAGCCCCACCAGAATAAGCTTCAGCAATACTGAAAATCACCTCACCTACAAGCTTGGTAGTAGTGGAGAATTGATGATCTTCCAAGAAAGCGACTCTTTGCTCTAGATTGTCGATCCGCGCGCCAAGGGCAGCTAGTTCACTTCTGAATTCTTGAGCTAATTTTTTGAGTCTTTCTACATCTTCAGGACTGACAGCATTCTCACGGATTAGACGCTCCATGCTATTCATACAAGCGTTCAAACCGGCTGCGAATTCCCAACGAGTTAAAGGCTGATTTCCTCTATAAGTGCGATCAGGATAGCCTACAATACAGCCATAGCGCTCAACTAAACTTCTGAGAGCTTCATAAGCCCAATCAGTTGGAGCTACATCGCGTATTTCATTGACGCTGGTAACCTGAGCAAAAGAATTATTTTCAAAATTTGTATCGATGGTCTTGCTATGAGGATGCTGAGCCTGCTGAATCTTTTTGAGGATGTCTTGGTTAAGATTATCATCAGCTTTGGCTTGAGTTGCTACAGTTGCCAAAGCAAGGCAACCCAGCAACATAGGCAGGGATTTGACTAATGGTTTCATATCTTGTCTCTCACACCTAAAAATAAGTTAATTATTCAGAGAAATAACTCTGCAAGCTATTCTAATGTCTTTTATAAAATTAAGTCAACAAAATACCTAATCTTTTTAGATTTTTTGTGAATTTTTATACAATAAAAGGTTAAGAATAGGTTAAGCTCAAAACATTAATTTTACTTTTTAGGTCCATTGACTATAAAAGATACTCTCTTGCCAATATTGGTGGCATGATCTGCCATACGCTCTAAATATCTTATAGTTAGTCCCATCAACAATATTGGTTCTACATATCCTTGAATATCCTGCTGAAAAGCAAGATTATTGTAAATTCTGCTGTAGGCATCATCAACCGTATCATCTAAAGTTTTGAGTTGGTTGCCAATTTCAGAATCGAGATCAGCTAAGCCTACTAGACTTCTAGCTAGCATTAATTGGGCATGAAGCGACATTTGCTCTATTTCTTTGAGACAATCAAGAGGTGGATAGGCAAAGGATCTCACTGCTATTTCAGCCAAATCTTTAGAGTAATCACCAATTCGCTCCAAATCACGCACTAGTTGCATATAGGCGCTCAGAAAGCGAAGATCTTGGGCTACAGGAGATTGCATACTCATCAGCCTAGAACATTCATTCTCGATCTGGCGATAATAACGATCAATACGTTTATCAAGCAAAGAAACTTTCTCAATTGCATCGAAATTCTGCTCAAAAAGAGCCCGATGGCTCAAGCGAAAGGAATCTTCAACTAAAGTTCCCATTCTTAAAACATCTTGTTCAAGTTCTTTAAGAGCGCGGCGAAAATAGTTCAATTCCAAGGGATACTGTGATTGCACGGCAAACTATAATTACTGAGAAAGGACTTTCTTATAATTATAATTTGCGCTTTTAAAAGTTTAAAAAAAACGAAAAATTATTTCAGTCAAAAATTTAGTTAGGCTCTCTTGGGAGGATTATTTTTAATAGCGCTCCACCGGTGGTGGGATGATTTTGGGCAGAAATAGTTCCTTGATGAGCATGAACAATTTTTTCTACTATTGAAAGACCCAAGCCATTTCCTTGATCTGATTTGTTGTGACTACCTCGGTAAAAACGTTCAAAGACATAGGGAATATCTTCTTGAGAGAAGCCATCCCCTTGATCTAGAACATCTATCCCTATGGTTGTAGAAGAAGAAGTGACCTGCACATCGATATTGCCATCAGAAGTACTATGTTTGATCGCATTATCAAAAAGATTAGTAAAGACTTGGATGAGCCTATCTTTATCGGCTTTAATATAAATCTGCTCTGGTCCAGTATAAGAAAAAGTGATCCTGGATCTTGAGGCTCTTGGCTCTAATTGCTGCCAAGTACTTTCAAGCAAATCATGTAGCTCAACCTCTTGGTAATTTAGACTTGGAGCTTCGTAAAATTGACTTAGATCTAGCCACGTTCCTACCAAAGTCATCAGACGGCTGGTTTGAGAGAGAATTAAGCCTGACCATTTTTTATCTTGCCCTTGTAAACGCTCAAAGAGATTTTCAGATAATAGAGAAATAGAAGTTAAAGGCGTCCTCAATTCATGCATTAAATCTGACATTGAGCGCTCCCAGTTTTTGCGCTCTTGACTGAGGGTTTGTTGATTTTCCAAAAATACCCCCACATCTCCGTTTTCCAACACATAGGAGGTAGCCTCTAAGGAGATCTTTTGATCGTTAGTGGTGTAATAGATTGGATAAAATACCCATGAAAGCTTGAGCGATTCATTGAGAGCTCTGGTTTTTTCAATCAACTGATCCAATTCAGAAGAGCGGACCAATTCCAAAAGTAAACGCACCTGTCCATTTTGCCAACGATCAATAGAAAGGGTTTTTCTGGCATATTCATTGCACCAGATCAAATTATTTTTGCTATCAACTTGCAGGTAACCTACTGGAGCTTTTAAGAGCAAATCTTGCCATATTTGGGATTCTCTCAGCAAGGATTTGTTTTTTTCTTTAAGATAAAGTATCTCTCTGCGCACTAGAGAGGCAATAGAAAGCTCAGCTCTTTTGCCTTGGTAATCTGAGAGAGAATCCAGAATATCTTTGAGCTGAAAATTGATCTCCCTTTGGCTTAAGTAACTAATCAGCCAACCAATTGCAACGCCACAAAGTAAAATAAGCAAGGACATAGCATCAGCCTATGCGATAGCCAAAACCTCGCACAGTAGTAATGTATTCAGGTTGACTGGGATCTTTTTCCAGCTTTTCTCTCAACCAGCGGATATGGACATCTACAGTTTTAGTATCACCTAGAAAATCAACTCCCCAGACCTGTTCAATGAGCTGCTCTCGAGACCAGACCCTACGAGGAGAAGCCATGAACAATTCCAATACACGAAACTCCTTAGGAGAGAGGCTAACTGGCTGTCCGCGCAGAAAAACCAGATGTTCCTTGGAAAGCAAGGTTATCTCCTTAAAACGATAAACCGAGGAGTTAGTAAAAGAATGAAATGTCTGACGGCGCAGTAAAGCTCGGGTGCGAGCCAGCAACTCTTTAGTACTAAATGGTTTGGTTAAATAATCATCAGCCCCAGCATCTAGCCCCAAAACTCGATCAGGTTCAGTGACTTTGGCACTAGTAATCAAGATAGGCACAAAATTACTTTGATAGCGCAGCAATCTACAGATATCCAGACCACCAACCTCAGGCAACATCAGATCTAGAATAATCAGATCAAAAATTGATTCTAGAGGGCGCTTTCCTACTGGCTGGAGCAATTTTAGAGCTTCATCACCGTTACTGACACTGACAACATCATAGAGGCCCTCTTTTTGCAGAGCGATAGTGGTCATATCCCTGATGATTTCTTCATCTTCAACCACCAAAATCCGCGCATTCTGGGTTGAAGCAGGGAATGTGGGATTTTCGGGAATCTCAACTAAATTCATAAAAATCTTGGGAAAAATTATTAAGTTAACAAATCTTGAGCAAAATCTTGACAAAACTATAAGATTAGAGACCACATAGTGGTAGATTGTCTTAGGGATTGAATCAAGGATATTGCTATGCGCTGGAGTTCACTTAAAAAAGTTTTGCTTGTTGCCAGTTGTATAATTTTGCCATCAACCTCGCTCAAGCTACCTGCCAGTGCCCACAACCACGGTTTAATCATAGCACAGCGCATCACCAACTCAACCCCAACCAATAGCGATGAAATAACCTCTCTGCAAGAGGCATTAGAGAATTTAATTGCCAGGGTTGAGAGCATTCTCATTGCCTCTAAAGCCAAAAACCCTGATAAAAATCAAACAGCAACCGAGCAGGCTATTGCTCAATCTAAAAGTAAACTGATAGATTTCAAGCAACTGGTTGCTCAAAGAGATTATAAACAAGCTAGAGAAGTTTGGTTGCAAGCTAGACGCCTCCTCTGGGACAACTATCCCACAGATGCCAGATATAACCAGTCAGAAATCAGAGCAATCTGGCTTGATCGTGGTACTTTAGTCAATGCCAGAACCGAGAAGGATTTAGCAACTATATTTGATCGCCTTGCTCAATCGGGAATTAATACAGTTTTTCTTGAAACAGTCAATGCCTCCTATCCCATTTATCCCAGCCACATTGCCCCTGAACAAAACCCCCTCACCAGAGGCTGGGATCGCCTAGCTGTAGCTACGAAACTTGCTCACCAGCGCAATATGGAATTGCATGCTTGGGTGTGGATCTTTGCCGCGGCCAATCAGGGACACAATAAAATACTGAACCTGCCCAAAACTTATCTAGGCCCAGTTCTCTCACGCCATAGAGATTGGGCTAATTTGAGCAGAAGTGGTGATTTTTTTGACCATAGTAGCCATAACAAAAAGGCTTTTTTTGACCCAGCCAATCCCCAGGCGCAAAAATATCTACTTGCTCTTCTAGAGGAAATTGCCACCAACTATGATGTCGATGGAATTCAACTAGACTATATACGCTATCCTTTTCAATCTAAAAGCGTAAATGGTTCTTTTGGCTATGGCCCATCTTCACGCTGGCAATTCAAAAACAAAACCGGCGTTGATCCGCTCAAATTAACCCCCAAAAGTCCTCTTTGGAATAGCTGGTTAAATTTTCGTATTGGTCTTGTAGATAGCTTTGTAGAAAAAGCCTCAACCCGACTCAAAGAAAAAAGGCCAGATCTAGTAGTGAGCGCTGCCGTTTTTCCCTATGAGCGCAGTGAACGGCTCTGGAAAATTCAACAGAATTGGGAGCTTTGGGGCAGCAGCAACTGGGTCGATATGTTAACTGTAATGACCTATGCGATGGATACTGATTCTCTCGGAGAAAAAACTCAGCCTCTACTGGGCAATATCTCGGCTGGCTCGGCTTTGATTATACCGGGGCTGAGAATTCTCAAAGTGCCAGATCCTGTAATGCTAGATCAGTTTCAACTGATGCGCAATATGCCATCTCTTGGCTATGTTCTCTTTGCCGCTGAGGGATTTAATAGTAATACCAATTTGCAAGAAATCCTCAATCGCACTCAAGGTTCAGCCCTTGAAAATAAAGCTGAGCCCATACCCTATCGTCATCCTTTCAAATCGGCCTATTGGCGCTATCAATCACTCCAGAGTGAATGGAATTTACTCATCACTCAAAATCTAATTAAAATAAGCCCCGAGGATCTTAAAGCTTGGCAGAAGCAATCCCAAGAGATTTCTAGTCTTTTAGAAAGTCTAGCTAAAGTTCCCACCAATGAGAAAGTTAAAAAAGCCCAAGATCAATTGGTTGATCTTAATAGTAACTTTATGCTTTGGCTAGAGCACCAAAAGAGTATTTCTAGCTACCAGATAGCCGCTTGGCAAAGCCGCATGGCCTCAATTGGCAGATTAATTAGCTATGGTGAGAGAACCGTCTTGGCTGAAAATAGGCTCAAGCTGGGCTCTAATAAATAAATCTATGTTATTATTCTATATACCCGGACTCATGCGATTGCAACGCCTTAACCTTGTCAGAATCGGAAGGTAGCAGCAATATGGGATGCTTGTGATAGGCGTGAACTCCGGGCCTTTAGCGAGCATTTATGGATGAAAATCAAAAACTAGGTCTATTTTTGTTGCTGATACCCATTGGCGGAGTCCTATATATAGGCTTGATCTTGCTAGTGATGTTATCTTCAGCCTGGGCTAGAGAACATCCCCTATTAATGGGAGCGCTTTTTGTAATCCTACCTTCATTACTCTCAGGTTCAATTTGGCTCAAATCCTCTCTCCAATTTAAAAGCCAACTGCCTGATTCCCAGAAAAACTAGATTAGGATCGTAGATAAAATTTGCCCTGCCTTGGCTAATGAGCTTATAAAGATATTCTCCATCCCCGCCAGTAAAGATAATATGACTTTGGCTAAATTGAGATTGCCAGTTTTTTATAAATTCATTTAATCCTGCCAATATAAAATGTATGATCCCACTTTGGATCGCCTCGCTAGTGCTATTAGCCCAATATGGTGGCAATATTTCAGGGATCTTTACCTTCGGTAGAGCTCCTGTGGCTTGAGTGAGCAAATCAAATTGTAAACCCAATCCAGGTAAGATTGCTCCTCCTACAAATTCTCCAGATTTAGACAGCGCGCTTAAAGTCAAGGCAGTTCCCGCATCAATAACTAGAGCTGGAGTGCCATAATTGGCCATTGCTCCTGATAAAGCCAAAGCCCTATCTATACCCAAAGTAGGATAGCTATTTTTTAAGTTGATATGATGTAGCTCAATTATTTGGGAGTTGGGATAATTTTGCCAAAGCAAGGTTTTTTTAGGGACCACTGAGGCAATCAGCACAGGAGATCCGGCAAAATCAAAACCAGCTTGCTCATCTTCGCTATGCCATATCTTTAATATTTCTCTACCTTGAAAATGGGCGCAATGAGAGCGGCTGTTACCCAACAAGAGCCCATACCACTGCGAAGTCTCAGAAATATTCAAATTTATCTGTAAATCCTAATATAGTAATATTAACTGATTATTTTAGCTAGTTTATGTCTGAGCAAGAGTTAATAATTCAAACTATTCAAACCAAAGCGCTTGATAGGCTCCAAGAGCTGCTCGATAGAGGATCAGATCCTGACACTCTGGTGGAAAACTCAATGAGCGCTCTACTCTACGCTCTAAAAAATAAAGACATAGCTATTGTCAAAATCTTACTAGAAGCAGGGGCCAATCCAAATTTGAGTCAATCCCCTCCAGGGCTGAGCCCCCTGATGCTGGCCGCTGCAACCGAGCAGGAACAAGCTCTAGATCTTTTACTGAAATTTGGCGCTCAGGTCAATCAGGTCAATGAAGATGGCTCCCCTGCTCTAATGGCCGCTGCTTATCGGGGCAATATCCAGATTCTCTCAAGTTTACTTAAAGCAGGCGCACTGCCCAATCTAGAAGATAAAGATGGTGATACGGCTCTCAATATTGCCATCAAGCGTGGACATCTTGAGGCAGTTGGAGTTTTGCTAGAAGCAGGCGGTGATCCTTATTCTGGTCTGGGCGCTTTGCAGATTGCTCTAAGGCAAAAACAACAGAACATTGTTAGGCTGCTAGTTGATCGACAAATCAAGATTAATCAACCAAACCGTCAGGGAATCACAGCTCTAGATGTGGCAATTCGTACTCATCAGCATAGCTTCCTGGATTATGCTTTAAAAAAAGGCTACTCTCAAACCCTGGGCCATATTTTTTTAGGCGCAGTAGCTGAAAGGGAAATTTCTGTTGTTTTGCTTTTACTTGAATCAGGAATAGATATTGAAACTAAAGATGAAGATGGCTCTAGCGCTTTGCATTTGGCTTGTTTAGAAGGTCATTTTGAGATAGCTAGAATTCTCCTGGGCGCCGGGGCTAATCCCAATGCTAAAGATAATATTGGCGATACTCCTTTAGTTTTAGCCAGTTTGCACGGGCATGGTTGGATTGTGCAAATTCTCCTAGAATATGGCGCAGATGCCAGCTCTGGCAATCCCTTATCTTTAGCTCTATCGCGCGATGATTGGCAAGTGGCTACTATTTTATTAATGGGAGGAGCTGATCCTGATATCATTCTGGAAAATGGCAAAACTGTTCTAGCCCATGCCGTGACTACTGGCAAAATAGAACTAGTCAAGCTTGTTTTGCAAGCTGGCGCCGATGTCAATCTTGTAGATCATAGTGGTTCAAGCCCGTTGATGTGGGCTAGCCACCAGGGCAATCTGGCGATAATTAGACATCTACTTTCGATTGATGGTATTGCTTTGGATTTAAAAAACCGCGGTGGTTATACAGCCCTTGGCATAGCCACTTCTAACAAAAATCAACAAGTTTTCGAGCTTCTTACACAAGCAGGGGCTTGACTAGCCATTCTCTCTCTTCTAGTTCTTTTTGGGGTAGAAATAGAGTTTGCTCGATTGATTCTCTAACAGCCGGGGTGATCTCAGAGGCACTATTGAGACATTCAATCAAAAGCAAATTAGCTTGATAATAACCATAAAGTAATCTTTCTTGATCGCTTGAGAATTTCCATTCCTGTTCAATATTGCGATATTTGTCAATGGCACCTCTCAAGTTTTGGAACCAGGTAAAATAGCGCTCATTCCACCAAGACTGGAATTGTTGTCTGCTTTGGTTGGGATTTGGCAGTTCATAGAGCAAATCTTGCAGCGATTTTTTTAATAAGGGATCTTGGATAATTTTGATGGCATTGCTCAGAGATTGTATACATAAATAAGTGGAATTCGGCCTAGCTGGATCAGTTGTACATTCAAGACAAATATGATCCAAGACAATATCCAGAATTACTCCTTGATCCAAACTACAAGATAAGGCAACTTGAGCGGCAAAATCAGGCTTGGTGATCAATGCCAAATAAAAACCCCGAGTAGCCGGAAAATTAGGATGAGTATCAGCTACCTTAGATGATCTGCGTTCTGCCCAGCTTAAAAAATCCTGAATATAGGAATCATGGGCAACTAGGGAATCTATCTTGCGCTTCATCAAAAACAAGAGAGGATCCGCGCTTTTTAAAATAGCAGAGCCGAGGAGAAAAATCTCTCTCCAACGGGGATCTGCTATATGTTCGACTAATTTTCTCAAGGCTTCATCGGTTCCTTGAAGATTGTAATCTGCTACGATTTTTCTGGCAGTTAAATATTCTTGAAAAGCAATATAGGAAAAAGAATAGATACCTTGGGCTCTCTCGATGAAGACTCCATGCTGAAATTCGATTGATTTAAAGATTCTTTCGCCTTGGGCTTGCAATTCTTCAGGCTCAATTGAACCATTGGGTAATTTAGCTACATATTCGGATATAAATCTCTCAATGACCTGCTGTTTGAAAAAATAATCGTCATTTTCAAAAGTCAAATAAGCAATCTCAGAGAGTAGTTTTAGCTTTTGGGGCGGGCGCAATGACCTATAGAAAGGATCTCTTTGCAGATTGCGCGATTGATCCCATTTGACTAGCAGAATATCCAAACATTGTTTATAAAATTCGGCTTGCTGTATGGGAAATACACCACGATAGTCAAAGATCCAACAAGCCAGATGTAAAAACAAAGGGGTCATTACCAATGATCTAAACTTGAAGTTTTCCGGCCGATTAAGGCTTTCGATCATTTGTTCTGCTTTTTGGGCAGAATTTTCTAGCTGACCTTTGGACTTTGCCAGACCAACGAACCATTTACGGACAAAATTTTCAATCTGCTCTTGGCTAAAAGGAGCAATCTCTACATCTACAAAACCCTTGAAGCTACTGATTTTAGAAGCGCTGCGACAGTTGGTGAGATAGACATTATCTGGATATCTTTCCAAAAACCGGCGTATTTCATTAAGTAGAGTCGCAGTATCTTTTCTATGCACTTCATCGATGCCATCTAGCAAGAGAAAAAAACGTCCCTCGCGCAGTAGTGGTTCGATATCTTCTTGGACTTCGCAAGAGAGAAATTCCTGCTTGATATAACCAAGTAGACTATGTTGTTCGCCTGAATCTTCCTTGATTCCATCTATATAGTCCCTTACAGGTATAAACACAGGAATCAATTGCGCTAAAAAAATATTCAAGTTGCACTGATGAGCCAACGATTGCAAAAAAGTGGTCTTGCCTGATCCTGGTTTACCAAGGACTCTGACTTTTTTATATTTCTCTACGATGCTCATACCAGCAATCTGTCTTTGGTAAATATCTCCTAAACCCAAGCGGTCAAATTCTTCTATAGTTCCGGTTTTCAAGTTTTCGATTTCCAACCAACGCCTAGAGCTGATTTCTTCTAGAACATTGAGATCTACATAGACATCATCCATGCTGACTGAGCGACTGGTATCAAGCAGATGAAGAGTGCCGCATTGTTCTATGAGTTTGGGTTTTCTCTTTTGTTTAATCAATTCAACCAGATGATCAATATCGAGCCTTTTGCGCTCAGCACTCTCAATCATTTCTTCTGGGGGATTAAGAGCAATTGAGCGCCAATCCAGACCTAGTACTGAGCAAATTTCCATAAAGGTATATCGCTCTACTGGTTGACCTGTAAAGAATCGCCATATTGGTTGACGAGTTTTTAAATTCACATCTAGCGCCAAAGCTTCTTGAGTCCAACCCTTATTAGCAAAAGATTTTTTAGCTTCTTTTATTCCCGAAGGTGACGCTTGTATTGATCTTTTAGCCATACTGAAAAACTAATTCCGATTTTTATAAATTTTCTGTAACAAAAAGCCCATAACAATAGAGCACGTTAGATTAATCCGTATAATTACTCCTTATCAAAATGAGTTATCCTTCTATTACTCACCTAACAATGTATAAGTTAGTGTTGCTTTTGTTTGATTGTGAAAAGACATCATAAACTTTATAGCAAAAACGACAAAACTATACTTATTTTGAAGTGCCAGTACATTAATAGCACACACAGCCAAGCTGTTGTATAGTATAAATTTTGTCTAATTATAAATCCTCTATCTTAGAGAGAATATATTTTATTTCACATTGTTTTTCATGATTCATTAATAGGTATATCGCTCAAGTTTCACTTTTTGTGTTAGTATCAGGTAGCCAATTTTGTGAAGTTATTTATAAATAAAGATTACAAAATCAAGCAAATTATACAATTCAAACATAAGCGATATTTTCGAACTTATACACTCTCATCATAGTCTGATTAACGATATGCTATATGTAAAGAATTAAGCTGTTACCTTACAAATCAAACACTTTAAACAACCAAAGCACGTAATCTGCAACAAAACAATGTCAATATAGATGGTAATAGGTATTAATTACTAGTTAACTTCACCCCGGATGGAACCATGCCTTACTTGTTATCTCTCCTGAGCGATCAATTAACTGATACTGTCAACAAGGTAGATCAAGGGCTCTGCTACTATATCAACAAGAGTAATTATGTCCAGACCATACGGGCTACCAATCAGGGGATATGTTACCTTGAATGTTTGGTTTTTCCTGGTGAGAGGGTTATCTTTGCCACATTGGCTGACTCTTATTTGGAGATAAGTTCTGACGGATTGCAAGGCGATAAGATCGAATGTGAACTTCTCTATATCTAATCTATCTTTTGTCCCAGTTGAGACTGTTTGATCTAATATATTAGATAGTATCAACTGGGTGATTATGGGATTTGATCCAGAACTCTATCAACATAAGCAATGGCTAGGCTTGGTTCAGCCAGTAGGTTTGGTGGTCTCTCCTCCAGCTCTGGCTAAATCGGGAGCCTATGTAAATCGTCAAAGATCTATTGAACTGCAGCAAAGGTTCAAATCTCAAATCGAGTTTGGAGATTTTGCCAGCTTTGCCATTGGGTTTCTCGAATGGCTCAGCGAGGATCTATACCTAGATCCCAAGATAGAATTTTATTTACCCGAGTATGGTGAGCTTTTAACCCCGAGTTACACAGTAAAAGATCCTGATACGGGCTTATATATCTTGCTTGTGCAGGAATTAGCTTACGGACAGGATATAGATGCCACAGATCCCACCGGTTGGAAAGTCAGCTTTCATCAAAAGTTTGAAAGGTTAATCAGAGAAAGCCAGATTGATACTGGTTTAATTTTCAATGGACTAGAGCTCAGGTTAATCTACGCTCCTAGGGGAGAATCTGCTGGCTATATAGTTTTCCCAATCGATGTGATGCAGCATATAGACGGCAGGCCAGTAGCTGGGGCTTTGGATATGCTGCTGGGAGCAGATCGGCTCTTTAATGTACCAGTAGATCGCCGTTTATCTAAAATCTTGAGCGATAGTAGGGCTTTTCAAGCTCTAGTTTCTACTAAACTTGCCTCCCAGGTGCTCGATGCTCTTTGGGAGCTCTTGAGGGGTTTTCAACATGCCAATGATATTTCCAGAGGCAGATTATTAGCAACTATTAAACCTGAGGCGATCTATGGGGGCTTGGTCACAACTTTAATGAGAATGGTGTTTTTGCTCTATAGCGAAGATTCATCTTTAATGCCAGATCAGGCGATTTATCAGCAAAATTATTCAGTTTCCGGGCTCTATGAAAAGCTCAAAGAGGATGACAGTAAACACCATGAGACGATGGACGCGCGCTATGGCGGCTGGGGTCATCTGTTGGGTTTGTTTCGTTTGGTTTATCAAGGCATTGATCAGTTTTTGCCGGCAAGGCACGGCCAGTTATTTGACCCTGGGGAATATCCTTTTTTAGAAGGTTGGGATGAGACTCCTTTTGTGCCAGATTCTTCGATCTACCGCATTTTAGAGAATTTATTAATTCTAGATACCGAGAGGCTATCTTATAAAAGCCTAGATGTAGAAGAGATTGGCTCAGTCTATGAAGCTCTCATGGGCTATGAAATCGAGCAAGCCCAAGGCCTTTCTATTGCCCTAAGGCCAGAAGATATAGTCATAAACATTGAGCAGATCCTCTCAAGTAAACCCAATGAAAGAGCCAAGTTAATCCAAGAGCAAGCCCTGTGCAAACTATCTCCTAAAGAAAGCAATGGTGTTAAAGAAGCGACAACAATAGAGCAGTTACTCTCAGCAATCAGCAAAAAAATCTCCTCACGCACCAATAATCTTTTATCCAAGGGAGATTTTTATCTCCAACCAGGACAGCAAAGAAGGCGCAGCGGCTCACATTACACACCAAGAGAGCTCACAAGACCCCTAGTATCCAACACGCTTACTCCCATCATTTCTCAACTGGGAGCCCACCCAGTCCCAGAAGCCATTTTAAGCCTCAAAGTCTGTGATATAGCCGTAGGCTCTGGCGCTTTTCTAGTAGAAACCTGTAGATTTTTGGCAGAGCAATTAGTCAAATCCTGGGAGCATCATGACCAACTGCCCGAGGTAGAAGATCCTCTCTTATTAGCCAGAAGATTAGTAGCCCAAAGATGTCTCTATGGAGTAGATAAAAATCCTTTTGCTGTCAATCTGGCTAAATTGTCTCTTTGGCTTATTACTTTATCTAAAGATCAGCCCTTTACTTTTGTAGATCATGCCATCAAAGCTGGTGATTCTCTAGTAGGTTTGATGCAATCCCAAATTACTGCTTTTACCTGGATAGCCCAAGATGATCTCAGCGTAATGTTTGAAT
>Ga0194055_10002327_pt1 | contig 15152 bp, 24 predicted proteins | sample SepL449m_MetaG_FD_155482 | JGI IMG/M metagenome (GOLD analysis project Ga0194055, IMG submission 155482) | Anoxic zone freshwater microbial communities from boreal shield lake in IISD Experimental Lakes Area, Ontario, Canada - Sep2016-L442-9m | ecosystem: Environmental > Aquatic > Freshwater >... | reverse complement strand
GAAAAAGTAGAAAGAATAATAGAAACAAAGCAATAAAATATTGTGGAGCAAAATGCTCTAAATGTGGTGTTAAAGATAATGAAGTATTAACTTTTCATCACAAAAACGAAAAGACAAAAAAATTTAATTTGTGTCAAAATTGGAATTGTGCATGGTCAATGATCTTATCAGAAATAAAAAAATGCGAACTACTTTGTGCTAATTGTCACATGAAACATCACAGAAAAGAAATGCTATGATTTTTGATCACTGGAGAATGAAATTGAAGGATATAGCGTTAGAAACGAAAGAGCAATAAGCGACATAATAAACTGTGTTGCAAAAGGCAAAAAAGACGATATAATCAAGGGGATTGATGCCAGCTTATGCTATGGGGCATGAACAAGGTTATGATGTTGGATATTATGACGCTAATGAGACTTATTTATTTGAGTGTTTAAAGAGAAATCTTTAAAATAGAACCTGTCAAATTCGGTGAAGGCTTAACTGCTAATACCGAGCCAAGCATAGAAATATGAAGGTGTAGAGACTTGACGGCAGGAACCTAAAACATAAAGTTATGGTTAAGGTAAAGTCCAGACCACAAACAGAAATGGTAGTGAAAACTATAGTGGTAAGAAAATCCGTTGCCTGCAAGGGCTTGTCGGTTCAAGTCCGACTAGGGGTATTTGTTCTTGCCAATGTATTGGTATAATTATGGAAAAACTAAAATTTTTAGCAGAAGAAATTTTTGAAGACATTCCTGGAGATCCGGATAATGTTATGATGAAAATTCCTTCACAAATATTAGAACGTAATGGATGGAAAGAAGGAGATGAGCTGAACATTGAAGTTGAGGATGGCTCCATTGTAATTTCAAAAGCAACTGGAGTGGTTGAAGAGTTGCCTGTTCAAATTCCGCCTTCGGTAAATTAAAAAAATATTATGAGTGAAAAAATATTAATAACCGGCATCGGTGGATTCTTAGGTCACCATTGTTTAAAGTATTTTCTTGATCATACTGATTATAATATAATTGGTTTGGATAGTTTCGTTCACAAGGGTACTTGTCAAAGAATTGAAACGGTCACAGGTCCTAATCCTCGTGTTAAAATTTTTAAACATGATCTAACTGTTCCAATAGACCGTCAATTAGAAAATTTGTTATTAGATAGAAAAATTGATAAGGCAGGCAATATTGTTGAGGATAGAATTGATGCCATAATCAATATTGCAAGTGATAGTGCTGTAGAACGGTCTATATCAAATCCGTCGCTTTGTTGGAAAAACAACTGTGATTTGATGCTCACAATTTTAGAGTTCGCCAGAATTGCCAAGCCAAAAATATTTATACAGGTATCTAGCGACGAAGTGTATGGTGAAGCCAAACCACTACCATCAAAAGGACACGAAGAATGGTCAACTATAATGCCAAGCAATCCTTATGCGGCGTCAAAAGCCGCACAGGAAGCATTGTGCATTAGTTATTTTAGATCATATGACATACCAATTGTAATCACAAACTGCATGAATCTTATAGGGGAATGCCAAGACCCTGAAAAGTTTATTCCAAAAATCATACAATGCGTAGCACAAGGTCACACTGTTCCCATTTACGGTGATGCAGACCAATCTGGAAGCCACACTGATTCTAATGGAGTGCGGTGGAATATTGGTAGTCGAGTTTATTTAGATGCTCTCAATAAAGCTGATGCACTAGTTTTTTTAACAAAACAAAAGGTTTCTAAATATTCACAAGGATTTAAGTCCCCAGACCGGTATAATATTTGTGGTACAGAATCTCTTGATAATTTAGAAATTGCAGTATTGATTTCAAATATAATGCAAAAGCAATTAAATTATAAATTAGTAGCATGCGAAAGTGCTCGTGCGGGTTATGACAGACGATATGCTTTAGATGGATCGAAATTAGCGTCAAAAGGTTGGGTTGCACCAATACCATTTGATAGTACAATTTTGAGAATAGTTAATTCAAGTTTAAAAAATGCTCAATGGATAATTTGATTGTTTCATTCTTCTAATTGAACCTTGCTAACATTCCTTTGATTTCGCAAGGACTCCAGAAATAATTTTATATTTTTAAAACCATTTATTTTTATTTTAACAACATAAATATTTGAAGTCGAAGGCGTTACGCTTAAAACAGTCGCACCATACTGATTGATCAATCCAGTCACATCATTGCTGCTAAGGTTTGTTGTATCCATTATTACTGTAATATTTGTGCTAGAAAAATTTCTATATGTGACAATAGATCCAGACGCTAGAAATAAGCATAGAGCACAAATAGCCGCAAAGTTGGATAAGGTGCGAAATCCACGATTATTTTGTAATGATCCCATATCAACAACAACATCATTATCAGGAGGCGTGCCGCTTCTTAAAGATTTTAGATATTTTGGCAACTCATTAATGGGCATAATTTTCATATTAACCTTTTTTAATATTTAGGGCATAAGATCAAATTTTCATAAAATTCCATAGCGACTAATTATGAATTTACGCAAATTGATATCAAGAACTTCATTTGCCCATAAAGGGTCTATATCGTATTTTAGAATTTTATCAATATATTGTTCCAAATGCTCATATCGAGATGCTCGATATAAACCGACTAAAAGTCCACTTTCAATGCGTGGGAAAGATGTCGTAAATCCGTAAAATTGATCGTAGACTTGCACATTAATCTCATCTTTTGTTAATAGCGATATGTAAGTGTGTAGGTACTCATCAGATGTAAAAAAGGGTATACCTAGTGTTCCATGAAAACCATAAGTTGGATATTGGTTACATTCCCTATCAAATAGATCATAATTCCAGCTTAAAGCTCCATTCTGTACTGCTAAGCCCAAAATTTCTGTACTAAATGTGCGGGCTAATTTGGCAGGAGCATATCTAACACCAAGACTCGTAAACAAATCATGGTAGCATATGCAAATACGAGTATCTTCAGGCTGCTGCGGATCAAAGACAACATCATCACTTAAACAAACATCAAGCAACAACCGGCTTCGTATGCTAAAGCCACCATTTCCAACATTATGTCCTTTAATGCAACGATCAGAATGATACCCTGTATTAAACATACAGGCACCACATTCAAAGCACGCACCTATATAATCGTAGTACAGAAATTCATTGTTCCAACGTGAAGAGCACGCTGGCATTCCATCATATTGAACTATCATGAAGTGATTTCCCACCACATGTTTGCCCAACTCTTTTAATATAAATCTTGAATAATCTTCACGATTTTTTAAACGATCTATTTTAAAAAAAATGCTACCAGGATAAAAATCTATGTCACTAAAAACATAAACTTTTTCACATCCTGTACACCTTATAGTGTGATCCAAAACTAATTTACATAGTTCATGTTTAAACGTACTAACCATCACAATGGACAGTCCGTTTGTTTTACAGCTAGGATTCACTGTGTCGCTTTACAAAAAACCTACAAGGTATTTTCGCAGATCATAGGCATATTCAGAAACATCTGCAAGACCGCCTCAACATTCTTATTCACTAATGACATTCTAACAATATATAGGATATTTCAAGCAATAGCTAGTGTAGATTCATTCACTATGGAGGGTCATCCATGTTGCTTAAAAACATAATGCTTATTTTCACCAATAAAAAAGAAGAAGAAACAAAAGAAGCTAGAATAGAGCGAAAATATTTCAAATATTTAACGAAAAAAGCCGATAGGTCTACGAAAAAATATGGAGGATTTAATCAGAGCTTGGGGAGATAAGTTCGCTTCTTAAAACGGTAATCTCCTTGTCTGCTTCAATTCCAATTCGAACTTTATTACGGTTGTCGATTCTGACAACCGTAATTTTGATATCGTCCATATTTGGACCTCTCAATATTATCGTTTCGTCTTTTTTCCTGCTTAAAACCAACATAAGTATCCTTTCTTTTCCTTGTTGTTCTGTCAAGTTAAATGAGTGCAATTTCTAAATAAATGCATAAATATTTCAAAATATTTAAAAATTTTTTTTGCCTATTTTAAAGCGTTTTTTGTGTATATTCCTGTAAATTCTTATGAGTATGACTTTACAATCAGAATGCTTGGCGTATACTTGTATGGAGACTTGTTCAGGACCTTTTAAGAATATCGCCGTTATTTTAAGGTCTTTTATTTTGCAGGCGTTAGGAGAGATGTCATGTCCATGAAGAGTGTTTCTAATAGAGTAGAAAAGGAGTTGTCGAACACAGTCAAAGGCTTTGAAAACCTTTTTCAGGCAATGACTGAGTATGTTGAATCTGCGATGGATCGGCTTGTTGATACGTTTGAGAAGTGTGGCAATTTAGTTGAAAGCAAAACAATTAAATTGGCAAAGAAATCCACACAAACAAACCCAAAGAAGACTTCTAAGAAGTCTATTAAGCCATCCAAGAAGACTGCTGCTCCTAAAAAGGCTAGAAATGTTGGTGGTTTGAAAAAGAGTCTGTTAGATATTTTGCAAAATGAGAGTAATCCGCTTACAGAAGAATCCATTGCAAAGAAGCTGATGGAGAATCCTGAAAAGTATAAGTGGAATAAGAATGAAAGTACTCTTTACCAAACCCTAAGAAGGGCTGTAAAAGAGCAGTTGATTTCGGAGTCAGAAGATAGAAGTAAAGAGTCTAAAACCTACAAAGCTAGCAAGGTTGCTTAAAGAAAGGATTGAAAATGGATAATGCTAAAAAGCCTACGAAGGCATCTACTGCCAGAGAGTTCATGGAGAAAATAGGAGCTTTTCAAAAAGTACCACCAATAGGATGGGCGAAAAAAGTTGAAGACCACTTGGAGGAGAAGGGATTTAAAACCTCACCGTCAGGTAAGATGCAAGTTTATTCCATTCGTTGGCAGGCGATGAAGGACAAACTGGGCAGCAGTAAGAAAGACGGTAAAGAAGCGTCCATTGAAAAAGCGAAAAAGAATCCCGGAAATAAAGTTTCTGTTGGAGATCTTGCTTCTGCCAAGAAGTTTGCTTTTTCAAATGGTGGCATCACTAAGTGTATTGAAATTTTTAAGGCATTAGACTCTTTAATTAATTCCTAAAGATTCCTAGTTCTTATTATTGCAAGCCCGCTTGGAAGTTTTCAAGCGGGCTTGCGTCTTTTTTATAAGGCTGTGTAAATGAGATATGCATTCGATATAGATAATACTTTATTGCATACTGTTGGAAATGACTATGAAAAATCCACGCCTATACAACATCGGATAGATCGAGTAAATCGTCTATTTGATGAAGGGCATATCATCTATTTGTTCACGGCAAGAGGTATGGCTTCTGGTAGGAACCTATACTCGCTAACAGAAAAACAAATAAATGAATTCGGCATTAAAAACCACGGGATCATAATGGGCAAACCAGATGTTGATGTGTTCGTAGATGACAAGGCTATTTCTGCACACGAATGGGATAAGCAGTGTGACAAGGTCATCTAGCATTGACAAGTTGCTTTGTTTGCTGTAGTATGTCTGGCACCGTGATTCACACGGTAGTTAATCGGACACGATTCCTAATATCTGAAAAATAGGAAGTAAAATGCGCCTAGACCATATTGCGTACAGAGTAAAAGACAGAAAAAAAACATCAGAATTTTTTATTGATGCTTTTGGCTATAAAGTTCAAACGGAATTCGACATAGACTTTCCAGACGGAAGTCAGGCAAAATGCATAGCATTAGAGCCTCCAGAAAAACCAAAAATTGAAACATTGCACTGGGTAATCAATCAGTATGTAGGAAACCCTTTCTTAGAGAACATTCAAAAAGAAATGTTTGCTCAATTCCACATGCCGCCAGAAATATTTATCTCCGATGGCACTCCAGATTCAATCGTTGGAAAGTGGGTTGAAAAAAGAGATAATGTTGGTGGGGTTCACCACATGGCTTATCAAGTACAAAGTGTTGAGAACACCATGAAGGAGTGGAAAGACAAAGGATACGCAGAATTCGCATCAGAAAAACCTTTAACTTGTCCTGGACTAACGCAAGTTTTTACTCGTCCATCAAATTTAACAGGAGTAATTTTTGAATTCATAGAAAGAGGAGCCAAAGGATTTTGTGTGGCTAACGTTAAAGAATTAATGGAAAGCACAAAAGAAAACATTTAAAAACAAAGTTGCCAAAAAATAGACAAACCATTTTATACAGGATGTAATTATGAACAGAAACAATTTATGTTGCGATTTTTGTGGTCAATCAAATAAGTTGGTTGGCAATTTAATAGAATCGCCTAATATCACGGAAGAGACTAATGGAAGAAAAAAGGGCACAAGCTTTTTCATTTGCCACGGGTGCGTGGAGCTTGTTTCCACTATGTGCAAGTCAGGTAAAAAATATAAAAAAGAAAAGAGCAAATACACGCTTGATATTCCAAATCCTAAACATGTAATTGAGTACATGAACCAATATATTGTTGGTCAAGAAACAGCAAAAAAAACTTTGGCTGTTGCTGTTTGCAACCATTACAAAAGGATATTCGCTCCTAGCATAAGCAAAGCTATGAACGAAACAACTATTGAAAAATCTAATGTTCTTTTGGTTGGACCAACTGGTTCTGGAAAGACTTTATTTGCAAAAACACTTGCACAATATTTGGATGTCCCGTTTGCGATAGGGGACGCAACCACTCTCACCGAGGCAGGATATGTTGGCGAGGACGTAGAAAACTTAATCCTAAAGCTTTTGAATAATGCTGATTTTGATGTAGAGGCGGCAGAAAATGGCATCATCTATATTGATGAAATAGATAAAATCGGCAGAACAAACCAAAATGTTTCGATCACTAGAGATGTGTCAGGCGAAGGTGTGCAACAATCTCTTTTAAAGATTATTGAAGGCACTATTTGCAATGTACCTCCAGCAGGAGGTAGGAAGCATCCAGAACAGCAGTTTATCCAAGTAGATACCACCAATATTCTTTTCATATGTGGCGGCACGTTTGTTGGTCTAGATAAGATTATCAATCGTAGATTGTGTAAGAAATCAATTGGATTTAACCCAATAGAGTCTAAAGAGTGGACAGAAGAAAACTTAATAGAAGAGGATCTTGTTCAGTATGGTTTAATTCCAGAGTTAATCGGTCGCCTTCCTTGTGTCGCTCCACTGAAAAAGTTTGATGTGGAATCTTTAGTTTCTGTTTTATCTGAACCTAAAAACTCCATTATTAAACAATATCAAAAATTATTTTTGTGTGACAAAGTCAAACTAGAATTCACAAAAGAAGCGTTACTTTTAATTGCTAAAAAAGCAATTGATAAAAATACGGGAGCTAGAGGACTTCGGAGTATGATAGAAAAAATTCTTTTGGAAATAATGATAGAATCCGCAGATAATCCAAACGCAACGGTTACTGTTACCGATAAAATCGTATCTGGCGAAGAAAAGCCTACTTTTAAAAAAAATAAGGCAGCGTGAAAAAGTCGATCATTAGAGCATGATTTCTACGACTTTTAGATCTTTGCTCTGCCAGAAATTTAATTTTTTTGTGGCAAAGTACTATATTAATTTAGACAAAAACGGCTATCATGATTTAGCAAGTTTTGCTTGATCGTTTTTTTGCCATGTTCTCTTATTAATGGAAATTTTAATGTATATAGCATCTACTTTTTTTAATGAAAAAACATGGGAAGACTTGGGCAGCAATTGGCTCAATAAGGCAAAAAGACTAAGACTTTCTGGTATAATAATAGTATCAAATTTTAGCGAAGAAAATAAAAAAAAGGTGCAGGCTGCTTGTTCTTCAAATAATTTTTCTGTTGTGGAATCGTTATCAGGAGATCCTGTTGATATTTTTTGTAGTTTAGCTTCAAACCTAAAAAACGAAAGATGCCTTTTCTCTTTGCCTAACATAGACCCCACTTTAAAGCTATCAGAAACTAGGGATGCACTTTGCAAGACTGTATCTGCTGAGCCTATTAAAATGATTCGTTCGATTATGAACCTAAACGACAGAGTAAATGCGATTCATTCAATAGATGAAATAAAAAAGAAATATGGAGGAATTCTTTGCTCTGATTCTATTTTGGGAACCGCAGATTTTTGGAAAAGCTTTGCCGGTTTTCAACTTTACCTTAAAAAAAGAAGTTTTTTTGAAAGCTATTTTGACCCTTTCTATATGAACTTGTCTTTAAACTTATTTTTTTCTAATGCAGACTCTTTTTCTCTAGAAACATACGAGTCCTAATGGTATATTTTATTACTATATTAGTGCTTTTATTTCCATGCTTTGTTTTTTTAATTTACTATTTTTTTTCATCAAGAAAAAAAATTAGCGATCTTGAAAAAAAGTCTAAAGTAAACATAGATGAAAGTTTAGAGCTAGCCACAGCAAAGCAGCTATTCAAAGAAATTAGGAAAAGAACGAATATTCCGTTTGTTCTTTTGCTTCCAATAAAAGAAAAAGATTTTAATGGGCTAACCATTGAAACACATAGCATGAGTTCTTCTGCTTGCTTGGCTGTGGTTCACTTGGCAAAAGCTATTATAACGCATAATTTTCGAGTTAAAGGTGATAGCATACCACAACTTCCTCCATTAGATGACTACTTAGCTTGAAGTGCCTTTGACAATGCCGTTCTAATTTGGTATGATGATTTTTTAATCTCAAAAAGAATTATTTACAATAGCATGATAAAGATTTGGCCTGACTCCCTTGATGCCAACTGGCACCGCCCAATGGGTTCGTTCCTGTTCTGCAAAGACCTCGTTACTTACAATCCTGAAGAGTTTGAAATAGCTTCAAGCATACAATCCTGTGATTGTATAATGTTGCCACAGTTTAGCAATTGCCCAGTTTCTTATATATTTGATTTCAATAAAGCTGATTATATAGAAAAAATACGAAAACCAATTATACTTCAAAACGATGGGGGCGGTATACCGGCTGGGTGGGAGCAAAGTGAACTTGGCAAATATATATGGGGGACATTTTGTAGTCTGATAAAGGTGTTCTTTTCAGTAGAGTGCTATCCGTGGCATAGGAAGGAGTTGCCAGATGGGATTAATTATGTACCGTTTGACTTTGTTGGTTATTCTGATTTTGGCTTAGGATTGCGGGAAGTTCCACCACTTCAATCAAAGGAAGATTATCTAAAAAGACCATTGGCAACATCAGTCGCCATGAGTGTATATCCACCAACAAGAGATGTACTGTGGGAACTGTTGCACGAAAACCATTGGAGTCATTATAGCTTTAACACAAACCCGACGTATAGCCCATACAGAACACAAAGAATATCATGGGAGGAAATGGCTAACCAAATGAAATCATCAAGGATTAGCTTTGCTCCGGATGGAGCAACCGCAAAAACAGAACGCCACTTATTTGTACCAGCATTCTCAGCAATGATGCTTCAGGAAGATAGTGTTGAATTTGCTTTCCCTTGGATTGATGGAGAAAATTGTTTTAAATTAGAACATGATTTCTTTGAAGGGTTTGAACGAGAAAAAGAACAAGAGTACAAAATGAATGGTCACAACATAAGAGTATTGAATAAAGAAAATACAAGAGAGAAAATACTCGGGCTATTAGCAAACCCAGACCTTCTTTATGAAGTTTACAAAAACGGGTATGAAAATGCAAGAAACTATGAACTTCCAAACTACTTCAAAAACCATATTGGAACAACAATAAAAAAACACCTATGACATGGCATTTAAAAAACAACGAAACGAATTTCTTACAGTAGAAGAATATTACCGTGGCTTCATCGTTTGATTCAAGAAAAACTGCACAAAGTTAATTGAAAAATTTGGGGGTTCATATCAATGAGAATAAAAAAATACAAGGTTAGCAGCGGCAACTTTTCAATAATTACCTACAATAAAAACGCAAAGTGTGCAGCCAATCGTGCTATGAGATTACATCATGAAAGCAGACATCATAGCGTTTTGGGTAAAATAACAATGGTAGAAGACAGCCTGTGTATTGAAAAAACACTATTTTTTTCTACAAAGACGTTAATTTTAGAACATGAGTTCCTACTGCAAGTTATTTAATTCTGGTACCGCAGTGTCCAGTAATGACGGAAAATAAGGAGCCTCTGTGCTAATTTGTTCTTTTGTAAGACGTAAGTCGTTCCTAACAAAGACTTTACGTGCTTTTCTTCTAAATTCATGCCGTAAGTCGTTTCTACCAAAGACTTTACGTGCTTTTCGACTTGATTAACGCCGTAAGTCATTTCTAACAAAGACTTTACGTACTTTTCGACTTAATTCATGCCGTAAGTCGTTTCTAACAAAGACTTTACGTGTTTTTTCATGGAATTACAGTCAAAATTTAATTGTACCTTATGGTATTGTGTGCTATAATTAGAAGTGTGGTAACTAAGGAATTTTTGGAAATTAAAAAAATGTCTAAGTCTAAAAAGATCACTGTTAAATCAGACGATGTTGTAAAAAAGGCAGTACAGATTGTTCGTGGTATGAGTTCGCTTCCTCGTTCTTCCGATGTCATGGCGAACTTAAACAAGACTTTGCAACAGCATGGTCTACAGGTAACGCCACAACCAAAAGGCAAGCAGGATCGCTGGGAAATGGTACTAAGCCCAGAAATGACTACGGTTGCTAAAAACTGGGTTGAAGCTAAGACTGTTTATGATTCTGTTCTATCCCGTCTTGAAAATACAAAGGCTCAACTTTCTGAATATGCAGAAGGTCAGATGATTGATAAAATTTTTGAGAACAAATCTAGACCATCAAATCCACAAATCGTTATCAATGACAGCGATGGTAAAGTGGATCATCAGTTCATATTCATTTTCCAAGACAAGTTCAAAGTTGAATTTAAAAAGATGCCAGAGAACGCTGACCCTGTTGATTTTTTTAAGGGGCTTTTTGTATCGTTAGGGCTTTCTCAATCGAATGCTTCTGATCTGGTAAACAATGAACTTGATTTCAACCCTGTTACAGGAATCAGAAGTTTATCTGAGTTGCTTGATGGTCATTATGGTGCTGGTCGTGAATGGTTCGAATCTAGCATAGAAGAAAAAACCGCCGGTGCAAAGCTATCTGCTCTCTTGATGTGGGATGGAACAACGCATGTAGAGGCACTTACTCCACAAGAGAAAGCAACGGTCGTAAAAACGGATCCTGGTGTTGTTGTAAAAACAGATTTTTATGCGAGGGTAGCATCGTACTGTGAGACAGCAGAACAGCTTTCAGCCGTATTTGCTGTGATTAAGCCGATTGCATATCCAAGTCATGTAAAGTTTGCTGTTGGAGATAGTGATGTAGAGAGGACACAGAGAAAAATTTCTGCTGCCTCTGACATTATGACAAGAAATAATTCCGATGATACGAAATAATTAACTTCTAAATTTAAAAATAGGTTTTATAATGAAAAAATGCTTTATATCGATTGTACTGTTCTTTTCAATGTCCTCTTTTGCTTTTTGTGTAGACAAAGCAGTTGAACAAAAAGTCAATGAGGCTATGCAAAGAAATTTTGATGCTTGCAATAAAGAAGATGTTCGTGCTGTTATGAACTCTTGTTCAAATGAAATGCCAGATAGAGATAAGTTTGAAAAAGAGTCAGTTTCCTTTTTTGCAGAAAAAGACATACACTATAGCCTTGTAGAGTGCGAACTTATTGAAATTAAGTTTCCATATGCACTAGCTAGAATAGTGCAAGATACATATGTGCAAAATAGGGATGCTCCAACGAAACCACAAAAGGCATATAGGAACTCAAGTGCTCTCTTACCGGACGAAAGAGTAGAGTACCTTAACACTTTTAAATTTGAAAATGGAGTTTGGAAGCTACTTGTTATTGTAAGCGAAATGAAACAAGTTAATGTCGATAAAGCTGAAGCTGAATAGAATTACCTGAAATAATCTAGGGCATAATAATGAAAAAAAAATTAAGTAAAAAAAACATAACTTCTGCTAAAAAGAAAGCTATAGCTTTTGCAGCAGAAAAAAAATGCTGGAAAAGCCCTCCGCAGGAAGTTGAAAATGTTTTTGAAGAAATGAAAAAGAGAGGAGCGAATAAGGCTGTTTTAAAATATCAAGGAGGAGGAGAGGAAGGTTGTTGCTACGAGGCAAACCTATATAAAGGTAAAAAGCTTGTAGAAGAACTAGATTCTTTTAACCATAAAGACCCATTCATTGGTTTGCTCACTCAGCCTATATGGGAAAGATATGGAAATTTTGACTGGTTTGAGCGTGTTAATGGTATTCTAACTTGGAATGCAACGAAGAAGAGCTTTCAATGGAGCGGAAATTGTGAGCCTGTAAACAGTAAAAATAGCTAGATATGGATATTTAATAATGATAGAAAAAATGAATGCATCCGCCTCTTTTGAAGATAAATGTGGTGTTGTATGGGAACATTATGTTTCAAGAAAATTGAAAAATAACTTTGAACCATTTTGGACGCATTACCCTTATACATTAGTGCGTAAATTTCTTGATAAAATCAGTTTAAATCAAGAAGAGGGGTTTGTTCTACAGGAAACAATTAAAAGCCACCAGCAAATAGATGGCACAGAAGTTCCTATAAAAAGTGGATTTCCTAATGAAGGAACAAGACTAATGCATGATTGTTGGAAAGCTGGAAGTTTTACTTGGATATTCATGGGCCGATCTTTTGTTGAAGCAACCCAATACAATGATTTTGTTGTTGTGAGCCGAACACTACCAAATGAAATATATAAAATGATAGACACAAACGCACCACAAACATTATATGGAGCATATTTAATAGATAAGCCTTCTATCGTAGGTCCAGCCGTTGACACAGAGTCTCTTTTTGAAGCAATTGATAATTCGTCATATTCGACACATAATAATTTTGCAGGGAAAAAATGAATAAATTACTTTTTATATACGTTTCTTTGTTTGCTACCATTGCAATTGCAGATAGACCTACAATGTCTAGTATAGGTGGCGATCCTTCATCAAACCCATCAAAGGAGGAAACAGGCATAAGACAAACTATAGAAGGAATCGCAAAGGCGTTGAATGCACAAGATTGTGTAGAATACGCATCATTTTTTTCTAAAGAATTACAATCAAAAGCAAGAAGAGATTCTGGTTTATTTTTTGCTAAAAATAATACTTCTTTTAATTTGTTAGAACAACACATACTTTCACAGGAAGAAGATTCCGCAGAAGTTGCTATTTCTTATGAAGGATCGGGCAAAGAAACGGTTTCTAGAGTATTTCTAAAACGTGAAGATGGATGTTGGAAAGTAATAAAAGAAGTTCCTGTAAAGACAGAAAATAAGTTTCAGCAATCATATCCAGAAAGAATACCAGTACAAACTACCTCTACACCGAATAGATGTGGAAGTAACAATACATGCGGAACTAGCAACCCATTTAATGTGATATCAGCGTGTAGAGATTATGGGCTTTCTCCAACAAGCAGTTGCTCAGGCGGATCATGCCGATAGTCAAATTAACTTAATCTCTGTTTCCATCCTGTCGCATTCCGCTTGAATTCTAAGAAGTTTAAAAACCATAATTCCACAAAAAGCAGCACCTTTTTTGTCTTTTGTCTTTTTTGAAAACGATTTAATCCAAAAGTGTAAAACAGGGTTTTCCTTTTGAATAATTTTTAATTGTTGCTTTATATATGCTGCATCTTTTTTGCCAGTAAGTTCATGCTCTAAAGAAGCACTAATCTCAATACTAACTCTTGGCAAAAGATCCTTGTTCATTTTATCGATTGTAAACTATTTTTTATCCATAAAGAATACCATTTATGGATTAATTACAAGTTTTTAAACGTTGTAGCCGACATCGCCCCAGCACTATCTAACATGTTATTAAATAAATCTAACATTGCTGGATTGCGACCAACAAATGCAACTAATGGTCTGTATTTACCAGAATGCTCACCAGTTTTTTTAGAAATTTTATTCAATAAAGAAGATGTGTCTCGTGCTGTTCTGGGATCAGGACCTGCCTGATCAGGACTTCCCGGATCTGCCTGTTGTGTGCTTCCTGGCTTCGCCAGCGAGGCACTCCTCGTGAATGGTGTGCTTCCTTGGCCTGGCATTTGACTCTGACCAGCCCCTTGGCCTGGCATCCTTAAAAAATTTGGAGTTTCTGTAATTATTTTGTTCAAATCATGAAAATTCATTTTCGTTTCCTTTTTTTAATTGTTTAATGACTCAAGATATTCAATGTCTTTATTTGTTAATTCAAGATATATTGGACGCTGATTTAATGTCCAATTTTTATTTAAATTGAGCATTTCCTTCTTACTTTTTCCCTGTTTTAAAATAAAAGTATTTTCATTGGTAATTAGACCTAATAAAAAAGTTTTTTCTTCTTGTCGCTTTATTCTTTCTTTTATTTTTTCCAATTCATCTGATGAGTATGGCTCTGGTGGCTTGCTTTGGGATTGATCCAAATATATTTGATTATTGTTGTTTTCTTTAATGCTAATAAATCTAAAAATGTCTGTTTTAATATCTAAAAAGAAAATAAATGATAAAATTAAAAAAACGAACATAGAAATATAAAATGTAAAATCATTCGTTAAATTAATTGCTTTAATTTCTTGAATTGCTTTAATTTCTTTTTTTACGGATTGTACGTTTTCTAATTGTTTTCTTAAATTAATTTCCCATTGTTCTAATGCCATTTTACCTCTTTCTGATAAATATATATGAAAGATTAATGAAATATTGATGAATGTGCTTTTAAATCTTATAACATATATATAGTGATTAATTTGCCTGTTTTATAAGTGAAAGAAAAATATTGTCTGAAGAACTGTTCGTTAAATTAGATGTGGGAACTCAAGGAGTTCAAGGAATTCAAGGAATTCAAGGAATTCAAGGAATTCAAGGAATTCAAGGAACGCAAGGAACGCAAGGAACGCAAGGACCCACAGGTGCTCAAGGAACTCAAGGAACTCAAGGAATTGGGTCACAAGGTATTATTGGACTTCAAGGCATCCAAGGCATTACTGGGTCGCAAGGCATCCAAGGAGTCGCTGGATCACAAGGAGTCTCTGGTTCCCAAGGAATCGCTGGTTCACAAGGCATACAAGGTCGGCAAGGAATTAATGGATCACAAGGAGTAACTGGTTCACAAGGAGTCACTGGTTCACAAGGAACTCAAGGAACTCAAGGTGCCACAGGAAACCAAGGAACTCAAGGCACTCAAGGTATTTCTGGATCGCAAGGTACTCA
>Ga0194055_10002325_pt1 | contig 15154 bp, 6 predicted proteins | sample SepL449m_MetaG_FD_155482 | JGI IMG/M metagenome (GOLD analysis project Ga0194055, IMG submission 155482) | Anoxic zone freshwater microbial communities from boreal shield lake in IISD Experimental Lakes Area, Ontario, Canada - Sep2016-L442-9m | ecosystem: Environmental > Aquatic > Freshwater >... | reverse complement strand
GTGGTGGGGACGTCGCTGGCCGCGGCGGCACCGCCCGACCCGGGTCCCAAGCTTCCCGCGCTGCCGACCAACGGGGTGAGCGGGGTGCAGATCGGGCACTCGCAGTTGACGATGCCCGGTTCGTTCATCGGCCCCACCGTGCCGGCGGACTGGTATTTCCCGACCAAGGTCGACGGCTCGATCCAGGCGCAGGGCGTCATCTGGCTGCAGCACGGGTTCGGCGCGACGAATGTGTTTTATTCGGCGCTGGCCACGGACCTGGCGACCAAGACCAACAGCATTGTGGTGGCCCCGACATTGTCATCGATTCCGTTCACCTTCTCGGGGAGCTGGCTCAACGGCGCGGGCAGCCAGGAGGCGGCGGCGGCGATCATGCTTGATCCCAATCGCACCGATCTGGTCAAGAGTGCGCAGGCGGCCGGTTTCGTCGGCAACACCGATCAACTGAAGGGCAAGTTCGTGCTGGCCGGGCATTCGGCCGGGGGCGGGTTCGCGTCGGCGGTGGGTGCGGACTACGTCAACGAGGGCAGCGCGGCGCAGGACGCCAACCTCACGGGCGTGGTGATGTTCGACGGGGTGTCGATGGGGACATTCACCGACGAGGTCAAGACGCTGGTGGGTGCGGGCAAGCCGATCTACCAGATCGCCGCCCCGGCGCAGATCTGGAATGCCTTCGGCGCCACCACCAATCAGCTGCTGGCCGCCAACCCCGGCAAGTTCGACGGCGTCGTCCTCGTCAACGGATCGCACGTGGACTCGATGCTCGGGGTGAACTGGATCTTGGACACCGTGCTGCAGTTGGTCGCCGGGAAAGTCCCGGCGGGCAACACCGCCGCGACCTACGCGCTGAGCACCGGCTGGATCAACGACTTCTACGCCGGGGCCACACCGCAGGCTCCGCAGTACGGGCTCTACGCGGGCGCCAATCAGCAGATCATCTTCGGCAACGCCGCCGGGATCGCGCTGCCCACCCCGACCTTGAACCAGATCGGCCCGATCGGCGGGGCGCTCAAGTCGTTGACCGACGTCGTCTTCAAACTGTTCGGCATCCCGCCCACACCGGAGGTCAACACCGGTTCCAACGGGGTCCTCGGCTACACCGCCCCGCCGAAGACCAACGGGGTCACCGGCGTCAAGACCGGGACGTCGGACCTGGTCATCCCGTCCGGCAACGGCTACAACGCCCCGTCGGACTGGTACTTCCCCACTCAAGGGGACGGCACCGTCGCGGCCAACGGCATCATCTGGCTTCAGCACGGCTTCCTGGGCTTCAAGGGCTGGTATGCCGATATGGCCGAGGCGCTCGCGCAGGAGACCAACAGCATCGTGGTGGTTCCGCAGATCAACTGGTTCGACCCCGCATTCTCCGGCGAAGCGGCCGCTGCGATGTTCACCGGCACCCGGCCGGCGCTCAACGTCAGCGCCAACGCTGCCGGCTTCCAGGGCACCCTGCCGGACAAGTTCATCTTGACCGGTCACTCAGCCGGTGGGAACTTCGCCACCGTGGCCGGGGCGGGCACTGTCGACAACGGCGCCGCGGAGGACCTGCTGGGCGTGGTGATGTTCGACGGCGTCGCGCGTGCCGGAGTATTCGCGCCGTCCATCGCGAAGCTCGACAGTCTGGACATCCCTGATTACCAGATCGCGGCGCCGCCGCAGAGCTGGAACGCCTGGGGCAACACCACCGAGGAACTGGCCCAGCTACACCCGGGTCAGTTCATCGGGACACTGATCAATCAGGGCTCGCACACCGACTCCATCGGCGGCGACTCGCTGTGGGGCTGGCTGGGCGAGATCGGCAGCGACCTCTTCGTCAAGCCGTCGCCGCCGGGCGGCAAGGAGGCCGTCCGCACCTTCGCCACCGGCTGGGCCAACGACCTCTACAGCGGTGTCTACGGCCCGACCAAACCGGGCTACGGCATCTACGGCAACCCCAACAACGGGACCTACCAGGCCAACCAGACCATCGTCATGGGTCAGGCAACCAGCCGGACGCTGCCGGCGCCACCGCCGGTCGACGTCAACAAATACGCCGGCCCCTGGTTCGAGCAGGGCAGCGTCAAGCAGTTCTTCGCCATCGGCCTGGTGAACACCAAAGCGGTGTACACCCCGCAGCCCGACGGCACCATTAAGGTCCAGAACTCCGGCAACTACTTCGGACCCAACGGCCCGCAGTCGAACATCACCGGCTCGGCGGTGGCCGTCAACAGCCCCACCAACACCAGGCTCAACGTCGGCTTCTTCTTCGGCACGCCGAACGACAGAGAACCGGGCAACTACTGGATCCTCGACTACGAACCCAACTACAAGTGGGTAATCGTCAGTGACCCCTCATATTCCAGCGGCTACATCCTGACCCGGGACCAGACAATCCCCGCGGCCGAGTATCAAGCGCTGCTCGACCGCGCCAAGCAACTCGGTGTGAAGGGCCGGATCACGCCGACTCAGCAGTTCCCCCCGGGTTCGGCTGCGTCCCAGACGTAATGCTGGCGGTGTCGTCGGCTACGCCGGAAGCGGCTGTCTCCGAACCGAATTCGTCATCTGTGAGGTGTTAGGCCTGACTCGCCGGCCCCTCCGTGGTGTCCTGGGTTAAGGCTCCCGTTGCGGCGTCCGGGCAGTAGTGCTCCTGGCTCTTGAGGCCCGATTCGAGGTGTGTCCGTGCGGGGGGAGTCCCCCGACCCCGGTCGGCCCCCCAGCAGATGGTTGCGGAACGGAACGGCACGGCGTCGAGAGCAGCCGAGGACTTTCGTGCTCATTTGTGCCGATCGGCTCACGATCCCCGGCGGAAATTGGTGTGGGGCAAACAGTCGATATCGCTTGACGGAACGGCGTTCACGGTTCAATCTGTGTCAAGCATGCGTGCAGGGGTAGAGGTAGCAACATTCGCCAGTCAGCGCCAGCCGTTCCCCGGCATGCGTAGGTTGAGCACGGCGCCGTTCTGAGGTAGGCTCGGACGTTGCGCTGGCTCTCCCCTGCCTACCTTCAACCCGACCTGGACATCGTGGTCTAGTCTGAGCTGTTTTACCTCAGCCCAGATGCCCGTTCTCGTGTGTCTTGGGCGTCGGTGGATCCGGACAGGCGGACGCCAACGTGTACCGACGCAGATAAAGCGGCACGGGTCCGGCGAAGCCGACACCCGGCAGTCCGCATGAGGTGCTGGAAGGACGCATCTTGGCAGTCTCTAGCCAAAGCAAATCGGCAACTAATTCCGCTAACTCAGTTCCGGGGGCGCCCGCGCGTGTCTCGTTCGCCAAGCTGCGCGAACCGCTGGAGGTTCCGGGCCTGCTCGACGTACAGACCGACTCGTTCAAGTGGTTGATCGGGGCCGACGATTGGCGTCAAAAGGCCAAGGCCGCCGGCGACCCGAATCCGGTCGGCGGCCTCGAAGAGGTGCTCGCCGAGCTCTCGCCCATCGAGGACTTCTCCGGCTCGATGTCGCTGAGCTTCTCCGACCCGCGCTTCGACGAGGTCAAGGCGCCGGTCGACGAATGCAAAGACAAAGACATGACGTACGCGGCCCCGCTGTTCGTCACGGCCGAGTTCATCAACAACAACACCGGTGAGATCAAGAGCCAGACGGTCTTCATGGGCGACTTCCCGATGATGACCGAGAAGGGCACCTTCATCATCAACGGCACCGAGCGTGTCGTGGTCAGCCAACTGGTCCGTTCGCCCGGTGTCTACTTCGACGAGGCGATCGACAAGTCCACCGAGAAGGTGCTGCACAGCGTCAAGGTCATCCCGGGCCGCGGCGCATGGCTGGAGTTCGACGTCGACAAGCGCGACACCGTCGGCGTCCGCATCGACCGCAAGCGCCGTCAGCCGGTCACCGTGCTGCTCAAGGCGCTCGGCTGGACCAACGAGCAGATCCGCGAGCGCTTCGGATTCTCCGACATCATGATGTCGACGCTGGAGAAGGACAACACAGCAGGCACCGACGAGGCGCTGCTGGACATCTACCGCAAGCTGCGCCCGGGCGAGCCGCCGACCAAGGAGTCGGCGCAAACCCTGCTGGAGAACCTGTTCTTCAAGGAGAAGCGTTACGACCTGGCCCGGGTGGGCCGCTACAAGGTCAACAAGAAGCTGGGCCTCAACGCGGGTAAGCCGATCACCAACTCGACGCTGACCGAAGAGGACATCGTCGCCACCATCGAGTACCTGGTGCGACTGCATCTCGCTGCTGAGACCGGCCTGGCCGAAACCATGACGGTTCCCGGCGGCGTCGCGGTTCCCGTCGAGGTCGACGACATCGACCACTTCGGCAACCGTCGCCTGCGCACGGTCGGCGAGCTGATCCAGAACCAGATCCGGGTCGGCCTGTCCCGCATGGAGCGCGTCGTCCGGGAGCGGATGACCACGCAGGACGTCGAGGCGATTACGCCGCAGACCCTGATCAACATCCGTCCCGTTGTGGCGGCGATCAAGGAGTTCTTCGGCACCAGCCAGCTCTCGCAGTTCATGGACCAGAACAACCCGCTCTCGGGCCTGACCCACAAGCGCCGCCTGTCGGCCCTGGGCCCCGGCGGTCTGTCCCGTGAGCGCGCCGGCCTGGAGGTTCGCGACGTGCACCCCAGCCACTACGGCCGGATGTGCCCGATCGAGACCCCGGAAGGTCCGAACATCGGCCTGATCGGTTCGCTGTCGGTGTATGCGCGAGTCAACCCGTTCGGCTTCATCGAGACGCCGTACAGACGCGTCGTCAGCGGCGCTGTTACGGATGAGATCCACTACTTGACCGCCGACGAGGAGGACCGCCACGTCGTGGCGCAGGCCAACTCGCCGACCGATTCGGCAGGCAAGTTCACCGAGGCACGCGTACTGGTCCGCCGTAAGGGCGGCGAGGTTGAGAACGTGGTCCCGACCGAGGTCGACTTCATGGATGTCTCGCCGCGCCAGATGGTGTCGGTCGCGACGGCGATGATCCCCTTCCTCGAGCACGACGACGCCAACCGCGCCCTGATGGGCGCGAACATGCAGCGTCAGGCCGTCCCGCTGGTCCGCAGCGAGGCGCCGCTGGTCGGCACCGGCATGGAGCTTCGTGCCGCGATCGACGCCGGTGACGTCGTCACCGCTGACAAAGCCGGTGTGGTGGAAGAGGTTTCGGCCGACTACATCACCGTGATGGCAGACGACGGCACCCGCCACAGCTACCGGATGCGCAAGTTCAACCGGTCCAACCACGGCACCTGCGCCAACCAGAAACCGATCGTGGACTCCGGCCAGCGCGTCGAGGCCGGCCAGGTCATCGCCGATGGGCCGTGCACCGAGAACGGCGAGATGGCGCTGGGCAAGAACCTGCTCGTGGCCATCATGCCGTGGGAGGGGCACAACTACGAGGACGCGATCATCCTCTCCAGCCGCCTCGTTGAGGAGGACGTACTCACCTCGATTCACATCGAGGAGCATGAGATCGATGCCCGCGACACCAAGCTGGGCGCCGAGGAGATCACCCGGGACATCCCGAACGTCTCCGACGAGGTGCTCGCCGATCTCGACGAGCGCGGCATCGTGCGCATCGGTGCGGAGGTCCGCGACGGTGACATCCTGGTCGGCAAGGTCACCCCGAAGGGTGAGACCGAGCTGACCCCGGAGGAGCGGCTGCTGCGTGCCATCTTCGGTGAGAAGGCCCGCGAGGTCCGTGACACCTCCCTGAAGGTGCCGCACGGCGAGTCCGGCAAGGTCATCGGCATTCGGGTGTTCTCCCGCGAGGACGACGACGAGCTGCCCGCCGGTGTCAACGAGCTGGTACGCGTCTACGTCGCGCAGAAGCGCAAGATCTCCGACGGTGACAAGCTGGCCGGCCGGCACGGCAACAAGGGCGTCATCGGCAAGATCCTGCCGATCGAGGACATGCCGTTCCTTCCGGACGGCACCCCGGTCGACATCATCCTGAACACGCACGGCGTTCCGCGACGGATGAACATCGGCCAGATCCTTGAGACGCACTTGGGCTGGATCGCCAAGACCGGCTGGAAGGTGCCCCAGGAAAACGGGGTGTCCCCGGAGTGGGCCAAGAACCTTCCCGAGGACCTGCTGGAGTCCCCGGCGGACTCCATCGTGTCCACCCCGGTGTTCGACGGTGCCCGCGAGGACGAGCTGACAGGTCTGCTCGGCTCCACGCTGGCCAACCGCGACGGCGAGGTCATGGTCAACGGCGACGGCAAGGCCAACCTGTTCGACGGCCGCAGCGGCGAGCCGTTCCCGTACCCGGTGACCGTGGGCTACATGTACGTGCTCAAGCTGCACCACCTGGTGGACGACAAGATCCACGCCCGTTCCACCGGTCCGTACTCGATGATCACCCAGCAGCCGCTGGGCGGTAAGGCGCAGTTCGGTGGCCAGCGGTTCGGCGAGATGGAGTGCTGGGCCATGCAGGCCTACGGCGCGGCGTACACGCTGCAGGAGCTCTTGACCATCAAGTCCGACGACACCGTCGGCCGGGTCAAGGTTTACGAGGCGATCGTCAAGGGCGAGAACATCCCCGAGCCGGGCATCCCGGAATCGTTCAAGGTGCTTCTCAAGGAGCTGCAGTCGCTGTGCCTCAACGTCGAGGTGCTCTCCAGCGACGGCGCTGCAATCGAAATGCGTGACGGCGACGACGAGGACCTGGAGCGCGCTGCGGCGAACCTGGGAATCAACCTGTCGCGCAACGAGTCCGCGTCTGTGGAAGATCTCGCGTAAGCGGATCTGGCCCACAACCTCCGGTATCACTTTTCTAAACCCGCAAGGGGAAAGGGAGTTACGTGTTAGACGTCAACTTCTTCGATGAACTCCGCATCGGCCTGGCCACCGCCGACGATATTCGTCAGTGGTCCTATGGCGAGGTCAAGAAGCCGGAGACCATCAACTACCGCACGCTCAAGCCGGAGAAGGACGGCCTCTTCTGCGAGAAGATCTTCGGGCCGACTCGCGACTGGGAGTGCTACTGCGGCAAGTACAAGCGGGTGCGCTTCAAGGGCATCATCTGCGAGCGTTGCGGTGTCGAGGTCACTCGCGCCAAGGTGCGTCGGGAACGGATGGGTCACATCGAGTTGGCCGCACCGGTCACTCACATCTGGTACTTCAAGGGCGTCCCGTCGCGGTTGGGATACCTGCTCGACTTGGCGCCGAAGGATCTCGAGAAGATCATCTACTTCGCGGCCTACGTGATCACCGCCGTCGACACCGAGATGCGCCACAACGAGCTCTCGACGCTCGAGGCCGAGATGGTCGTCGAGAAGAAGGGCGTCGCCGATCAGCGTGACGCCGACTTGGAGGCCCGCGCCCAGAAGTTGGAGGCCGACCTCAAGGAACTCGAAGCCGACGGCGCCAAGAGCGACGTCAAGCGAAAGGTCAAGGACGGCGGCGAGCGCGAGATGCGCCAGCTCCGCGATCGTGCCCAGCGCGAGCTGGACCGGCTCGACGAAATCTGGACCACCTTCACCAAGCTGGCTCCCAAGCAGCTGATCGTCGACGAGAACCTCTACCGCGAGCTGCAGGACCGCTACGGCGAGTACTTCACCGGCTCAATGGGTGCGGAGGCCATCCAGAAGCTCATCGAGAGCTTCGACATCGACGCCGAGGCCGAGTTGCTGCGCGAGATCATTCGCAGCGGCAAGGGGCAGCGCAAGCTGCGCGCGCTCAAGCGACTGAAAGTCGTTGCGGCGTTCCAGATGTCGGGGAACTCGCCGATGGGCATGGTGCTCGATGCGGTGCCGGTGATCCCGCCGGAGCTTCGTCCGATGGTGCAGCTCGACGGCGGCCGGTTCGCCACCTCCGACCTCAACGATCTGTACCGCCGGGTGATCAACCGCAACAACCGGTTGAAGCGCCTGATCGACCTCGGTGCTCCGGAGATCATCGTCAACAACGAGAAGCGCATGCTTCAGGAGTCGGTCGACGCGCTGTTCGATAATGGACGCCGGGGCAGGCCTGTTACAGGCCCGGGCAACCGTCCGCTGAAGTCGCTGAGCGATCTGCTCAAGGGCAAGCAGGGTCGGTTCCGCCAGAACCTGCTCGGCAAGCGCGTCGACTACTCCGGCCGTTCGGTCATCGTGGTCGGCCCGCAGCTCAAACTGCATCAGTGTGGTCTGCCCAAGCTGATGGCACTGGAGCTGTTCAAGCCGTTCGTGATGAAGCGTCTGGTCGACCTGAACCACGCGCAGAACATCAAGAGCGCCAAGCGGATGGTGGAGCGTCAGCGCCCGCAGGTGTGGGATGTCCTCGAAGAAGTCATCTCCGAGCACCCGGTGCTGCTGAACCGCGCACCCACGCTGCACCGACTGGGGATCCAGGCGTTCGAGCCGCAGCTGGTGGAAGGCAAGGCCATCCAGCTGCACCCGCTGGTGTGCGAGGCCTTCAACGCCGACTTCGACGGCGACCAGATGGCCGTACACCTGCCGCTGAGCGCCGAGGCGCAGGCCGAGGCCCGGATCCTGATGCTGTCGAGCAACAACATCCTGTCGCCGGCGTCGGGCAAGCCGCTGGCAATGCCCCGTCTGGACATGGTCACCGGGCTGTACTTCCTGACCACCCACATCGCGGGTGACATCGGTGAGTACGTCCCCGCGGGCAAGGATTCGCCGGAACGTGGCGTCTACAGCTCGCCGGCCGAGGCGATCATGTCGATGGACCGCGGTTCGCTGAGCCCACGGGCCCAGATCAAGGTGCGTCTGACGCAGCTGCGCCCGCCGCACGAGGTCGAGACCGAGCTGTTCGGCGAGAACGGCTGGCGTCCGGGCATGGCCTGGATCTGCGAGACGACGCTGGGTCGGGTGCTCTTCAACGAGCTTCTGCCGCAGGGATATCCGTTCGTCAACAAGCAGATGCACAAGAAGGAGCAGGCCAAGATCATCAACGATCTGGCTGAGCGCTACCCGATGATCGTCGTCGCGCAAACCGTCGACAAGCTCAAGGACGCCGGCTTCCACTGGGCCACGCGTTCGGGTGTCACGGTCTCGATGGCCGACGTGCTGGTGCTGCCGGAGAAGCAGGAGATCCTGGAGCGCTACGAGAAGGAAGCCGACGGGATCGAGAAGAAGTACCAGCGCGGTGCCCTCAACCACCAGGAGCGCAACGACGCACTGGTCGAGCTGTGGAAGAAGGCCACCGAAGAAGTGGGTGACGCCCTGCGGGCGCACTACCCTGCGGACAACCCGATCATCACGATCGTGGAGTCGGGTGCGACGGGTAACTTCACCCAGACCCGCACCCTGGCCGGCATGAAGGGGCTGGTGACCAACCCGAAGGGTGAGTTCATCCCGCGGCCGATCAAGTCCTCGTTCCGCGAGGGTCTGACGGTGCTGGAGTACTTCATCAACACCCACGGCGCCCGTAAGGGCTTGGCGGACACCGCCCTTCGCACCGCCGACTCGGGCTACCTGACCCGTCGTCTGGTCGACGTCTCCCAGGACGTCATCGTCCGCGAGCATGACTGCGGAACCGAACGGGGCATCGTCGTCGAACTGGCCGAGCGCGCCGCCGACGGAACCCTCATCCGGGATCCGTTCGTCGAGACCTCGGCGTACGCCCGCACGCTTGCCGCTGACGCGGTCGACGCCGCCGGAAACGTCGTCGTCGAACGCGGTCACGATCTCGGTGACCCGGCGATCGATGCTGCTCTGGAAGCCGGTATCACCCAGGTCAAGGTTCGCTCGGTGCTCACCTGCACCAGCGCATCCGGAGTCTGCGCGATGTGCTACGGCCGTTCGATGGCTACCGGCAAGCTCGTCGACATCGGCGAGGCGGTCGGCATCGTGGCCGCGCAGTCGATCGGTGAGCCGGGCACCCAGCTGACCATGCGCACCTTCCACCAGGGCGGCGTCGGTGAGGACATCACCGGAGGTCTGCCCCGCGTGCAGGAGCTGTTCGAGGCCCGCGTCCCGCGCGGCAAGGCGCCCATCGCCGAGGTCTCCGGGCGGGTTCGTCTGGAGGACACCGACAAGTTCTGGAAGATCACCGTCGTCCCCGACGACGGGGGCGAGGAGGTCGTCTACGACAAGCTGTCCAAGCGTCAGCGGTTGCGTGTCTTCAAGCACGAGGACGGCACCGAGCGTCTGTTGGCCGACGGCGATCACGTCGAGGTTGGACAGCAGCTGATGGAGGGCTCCGCCGACCCGCACGAGGTGCTTCGTGTCGAGGGACCCCGCAAGGTGCAGATCCACCTGGTCAAGGAAGTCCAGGAGGTCTACCGGGCCCAGGGTGTGTCGATCCACGACAAGCACATCGAGGTCATCATCCGCCAGATGCTGCGCCGCGTGACGATCATCGACTCGGGTGCGACGGAGTTCCTGCCCGGCTCGCTGACCGAGCGCAGCGAGTTCGAGACGGCCAACCGCCGTGTCGTCGCTGAAGGCGGCGAGCCGGCGGCCGGCCGTCCGGTGCTGATGGGCATCACCAAGGCCTCGCTGGCCACCGACTCGTGGCTGTCGGCGGCGTCGTTCCAGGAGACCACTCGTGTGCTGACCGATGCGGCCATCAACTGCCGCAGCGACAAGCTGCAGGGTCTGAAGGAAAACGTCATCATCGGCAAGCTGATCCCGGCCGGCACCGGCATCAACCGGTACCGGAACATCCAGGTTCAGCCCACCGAAGAGGCCCGCGCCGCGGCGTACACGATCCCCTCCTACGAGGATCAGTACTACAGCCCGGACTTCGGGCAGGCGACCGGTGCTGCAGTGCCCCTGGACGATTACGGCTACTCCGACTACCGGTAGTCACCTTCTCTGCGCGAAGGCTCCCGCACGCATGGCGTGTCGGGAGCCTTTGCGTTTGGTGGGCAGCGTTACCCGCGCCAGAACAGATACGCTTAGCCGGTATCGCAACGGTAAAAGGACCACGATGACGATCGCCGACAATCTCCGTGCACGCTATCGAACGGCTCAACAGATTCGCGCTGAAGGTGCCATCGGGAATTTATTCGATGGACCAACGATCACCGCCCACGGTCTGGAGACCAGGCTTCTGGGCTGGCCCGGGAACGGGTACCAGACGCAGTCGGTGCATGTCACGAATGTTCCACCGGGCCGACAGAGCGATCAGTACACCTATGATCTGGCAGAAGAGGCAATCCTGTGCCGGCACGGCGTTGTCGAGGCGTGGCTTAGAGACCAGTGGGTGACGTTGAATCCCGGTGATATTGCGTACTTTCCCGCCGGCGTCGGACATCGGATCCGAAATCCCGTCGGCACTAACGAAGCCGCGATTGTGGTGAACCAGATCTGTCCACCCCAGTTCGACTTGTATTCCGACAAGGGCTTCTATAACAACCAGCTGGGTGTGATGAATTTCGATTCCGTCGAGAAAGCCATCAACAACGCCATCCCCGTTACCCCTCCGAAGCTTGACGAGATGACCTTCAGTGAGGATCAGCCTGCGGTGCGCGCCAAGAACCTGTCGCCCGATGAGGTGCGGCTGAAAGGCGCGTTATTCAATGTCCTTGACGGCACGCCCTTTACCGGACTCGGCCTTCCCATGAGGTTGGTCCTGTGGCCCGGAGCCGGAACGCGACTGACCGGTTTCAATTACGCCTACACCGGGATCGGGGTCTCGGACGTGATTCACAAGCACCCGGTTTCCGATGAGTTCCTGGTGATGTGGAGTGGCTCGGGGCAACTGTACAGTGGCGGATTCGGCTGGGTCGACGCCGAGGAGAACGACGTCATGATGGCGCCGTGCGGCGTCGCACACGGCCATCGCAGTATTGAGGGTCGAGGCCCGTCCATGATGGGCGGATTTGCTTCGCCGCCTCAATTGGATCTGATGATTCCGAGCCCCTTCTATGCGAATGGGATGTTCCAGCATCCCGCTGCTTCCGAACTGACCGATGACGAGATGCGAAAAGCAGACGTGATGTAGCGGTTGGCGCTACTCGCGGGGAACGGCGCGACGCGCGGCCCTAGACTGGCCGATGTGCTCATCGGTTCGCATGTCCGCAGTGACAATCCGCTCGCCGGTGCGCTGGAGGACGAGGCCGACGCAGTCCAGTTCTTTCTCGGCGACCCACAGGGCTGGAAGAAGCCGCCGCCCCGGGAGGACGCCGATCTGCTGCGGCGTTCGCCCATCCCGGTCTACGTCCACGCGCCGTACCTGATCAACGTCGCCTCGGCCAACAACAAGATTCGCATCCCGTCGCGCAAGATCCTCCAGGACACCTGCGATGGTGCGGCTGAGATCAACGCGACGGCGGTGATCGTGCACGGCGGCCACGCCGACGACAACGATGTCGAAGCCGGATTCGAACGGTGGGAGAAAGCGCTCAGGGCGCTCAAGACCGACGTCCCGGTCTACCTGGAGAACACCGCCGGCGGTAACCATGCGATGGCGCGGCACTTCGACACCATCGCCCGGTTGTGGGATCGCATCGGCGACATGGGCATCGGCTTCTGCCTGGACACCTGCCATGCATGGGCAGCCGGCGAAGAGCTGATCGACTCCGTCGAGCGGATCCTTGCCATTACCGGGCGGATCGATCTGGTGCACTGCAACGACTCGCGCGACGCCGCGGGGTCGGGTGCGGACCGCCATGCCAACATCGGCGCCGGTCAGATCGACCCGCAACTGCTCGTGGCCGTAGTGAAGGCGGCCGGAGCCCCGGTGATCATCGAGACGGCCGACGAGGGCAGACGCGAGGACATCGCGTTCCTGCGGGACAACCTCTGACGCCTGAGTCGAATACCGTTCAGGTCAGATAAACCTTCCGCAGAGTCTCGGTGACGGTCCACACCGTCCGGGTGCCCTCGGCGAGGCGGACCACGTCGCCGGCGGCGAGGCTCAATGGTGTTGTGTCGTCGTCGAATTCGACGATCGCCGCACCCGAGAGGACCACGAACACCTCCTCGGCCTCGACGTCGCGCAGCACGCCGGGCGTCATCTCCCAGACGCCCAACTCGAGTTCGCCGAACCGGCCGAGTTGCCCGATGCCGGTCCGGGGATGCCCGTCGACCACCTGGTCCGGCGCGACGTCGGCGTGCTCGACGAAGAGTGCGGCGGCATGGACAACGGTGTTCGGCTTCATGATTGCCAGCATCCCATTTGTTACTCATCTTGTGCGGTTGTCGGAGATATGTAACATCTTCTGTTATGCCGAATACCCATGTCGTCACCAATCAGGTGCCGCCGCTCGTCGACTACAACCCCGCGACATCACCGGTGCTTATGGAGGCGCTGATCCGCGAGGGGGGTCAGTGGGGCATCGACGAGGTGACCGAACTCGGCGCCATCGCCGGCAGTGCCACCGCGCAGCGCTGGGGCGACCTCGCCGACCGCAACCGTCCGATCCTGCGCACCCACGATCGCTACGGGCACCGCATCGACGAGATCGAGTACGACCCGGCCTACCACGAGCTGATGCGCACCGCGATCGCACACGGTCTGCACGGTGCCCCCTGGGCTGACGAGCGGCCCGGCGCCCATGTGGTGCGAGCAGCGAAGATGAGCGTCTGGACCCCCGAGCCGGGCCACGTGTGCCCGATCTCGATGACCTACGCCGTCGTGCCCGCGCTGCGCCACAACCCGGACCTCGCGAAGGTCTACGAACCGCTGCTCACCAGTCGCGTCTACGACCCCGAACTCAAGGCGCCGGCGACCAAGGCCGGGATCACCGCCGGCATGTCGATGACCGAGAAGCAGGGCGGCTCCGACGTCCGCGCCGGAACCAGCCAGGCCGTGCCGAACGGCGACGGCAGCTACACCCTGACCGGACACAAGTGGTTCACCTCGGCCGCGATGAGCGATGTGTATCTGGTGCTTGCCCAGGCACCCGGCGGGTTGAGCTGCTTCTTCCTGCCGAAGGTCCTTCCCGACGGCACCCGCAACCGAATGCTCATCGCGCGGCTGAAGGACAAACTGGGCAACCACGGCAACGCCTCCAGCGAGATCGAGTACGACGGCGCGACCGTCTGGCTGGTCGGCGAGGAGGGCCGCGGCGTAGCCACGATCATCGATATGGTCAACATGACCCGGCTGGACTGCACGCTGGGCAGCGCCACCAGCATGCGGCAGGGCCTGGCGATGGCCATTCATCACGTCGCGCACCGAAAAGCGTTCGGCGCCTACCTGATCGATCAGCCGTTGATGCGCAACGTCATCGCCGACCTTGCCATCGAAGCCGAGGCCGCGACCATTGTGGCGATGCGGATGGCCGGGGCGACCGACGCCGCCACCCGGGGCGACGAGCGGGAGACGCTGTTGCGCCGCATCGGCCTGGCGGCCTCGAAGTACTGGGTGTGTAAACGGGCCACCCCGCACGCCGCCGAGGCGATGGAATGCCTGGGCGGCAACGGATATGCCGAAGAGTCGGGTATGCCCCGGCTGTACCGGGAGGCCCCGCTGATGGGGATCTGGGAGGGCTCTGGCAACGTCAGCGCATTGGATACGTTGCGCGCCATGGCAACTCGGCCCGAGTGCGTCGAGGTGCTGTTCGACGAACTTGCAATCACGTCCGGGCAGGACGCCCGGCTGGACGCCCACGTCGATGGTCTGAGGGCTGGTCTTTCGGACGTGCAGGCGCTGGAGTACCGGGGTCGCAAAGTCGCCGAGGACATCAGTCTGGCACTGCAGGGATCGCTGCTCGTCCGTCATGGCCACCCCGCGGTCACCGACGCCTTCCTGGCCACCCGGATGGCGGGGGATTGGGGTGGGGCGTTCGGTACCCTGCCGCAGGGTCTCGACCTGGGGCCGATCATCGAGCGCGCCCTGGTGAAAGGCTGATCGACCGCGCATGGAACTGACCACGATGATCTACGAGGTCACCGGCAGGGTTGCGCGCATCACCTTCAATCGCCCCGAAAAGGGCAATGCGATCGTCGCCGCCACCCCGGTCGAACTGGCGTCGTGCGTCGAACGCGCCGACCTCGATCCGGACGTCCACGTCATCCTGGTCTCTGGCCGCGGGCCGGGATTCTGTGCCGGATTCGACCTGTCCGCCTATGCCGAAGGGCTGGGCGACGGCTCCTCGTTTCCCGGCGGGGAGGACCGTGCGGGCACTGTGCTCGACGGCCGCACCCAGGCCGTCAACCACCTGCCGGACCAGCCGTGGGATCCGATGATCGACTACCAGATGATGAGCCGATTCATGCGCGGCTTCGCCAGCCTCATGCACGCCGACAAGCCGACGGTAGTGAAGATCCACGGCTACTGCGTGGCCGGCGGCACCGACATCGCGTTGCACGCCGAC
>Ga0194055_10002324_pt1 | contig 15156 bp, 14 predicted proteins | sample SepL449m_MetaG_FD_155482 | JGI IMG/M metagenome (GOLD analysis project Ga0194055, IMG submission 155482) | Anoxic zone freshwater microbial communities from boreal shield lake in IISD Experimental Lakes Area, Ontario, Canada - Sep2016-L442-9m | ecosystem: Environmental > Aquatic > Freshwater >... | reverse complement strand
GCTCAACGAGAACCGCGACAAGTGGAACGAAAACCGTGACAAGTTGAGCGACGGGTTGAATGACAGGCGCGTTCGCCTCAACCAGACCCGTGACAACTGGAACGAAAACCGTGACAAGTTGAGCGACAACTGGAATGACCGGCGCGATCGCTTCAACAACAACCTAAACAATCTGGGCCAGCGGGTGGACCGCGCCTATGACCGCTACAACAACTACTGGCCCGGCTGGGTGAGGCCCGGCTGGAATGTGGCCCGACCCTGGAACTGGGGCTGGTATGGCGGCTGGAGCTCCCCCCCCTGGGGCTGGTGGGGGGTGAGATCGGCGGCGTGGGGTCTCAGCAGCCTGGCCACCGCGGCGGTGATCAACAACGCGGTGAACGATGCGATCGCCGCCAGTCAGACCACCATTGTGGTGCCTGATACCAACTACCAGCTCTTCTTCAACAGCGTGCAAACCAGCGGAGACCAGGTGGTGTATTTCGTGGTGAGCGATGGGGTCGAATCAAGGCAGATCAGTGCCGACTGCAGCTCCGGCACCCTGGGGGGTCAGGAACCCTCCGACGCCTCCGAGGCTCAGTTGCTCAACGCCGCCTGTCAGGTGGCCTTCGGCGCCTGATCTCCCCTGGCAGCAACCCGACCAGCAACCCGGTCAACAGCGCCCCTTTCCGCCTGCGCGAAGCACCTCCGCGGCAGGCGAAGCCCCTCAGCAGCAGGAGCCGCTCGTTGAAGACGTGACTGCTGTGGATGCCGGTGCGGGAGCGGTCTGCGTCGCGCCAGCGTCAAAGGGCAGGACGGATCCGCAACCTTCGAAGAGGCCGTAGTGACGGCTGCAATCACCGATGAAGCTGAAATGCGGCGCCAGACGGCTATCGGCGAGCATGCGGAAGGTGTTGCCGCACACCGGAAACACCTTGCCAGCCTCGATCCAGTGGTGCTTGTCGAAGGGCAGGGCGTGGGGGTGTTCGGCAATCGTGCCGCGGTAGATCACCGCCTGGCCGTGGTCTTCGCAGGCATCCTCCAGCTCGGGGAGATGGAACAGGCGGTAGGTGGCGGAGAAGAAGCGGATCGCGCCGGTGCGGGCGGTGAGCGCCGCATCGGTGATCTCCAGGGGCCGGTCGCTGACCAGGCGGGGATCGGCGAAGCCGGCCTGGCGGGCCAGGCGCAGGAAATCGTTCCAGTACAAGGCGCCACTGAGGCATTCGCCGTAGAGCACCGGATCGTTTCGCAGCACCTCGGGCACACGCCGGTCGGCATAGACATCGGCGAAGAAGAACTCACCGCCGCGCTTGAGCAGGCGCCGCACCCCGTTCAGTACGGCCAACTTGTCGGTGGAGAGATTCACCACGCAGTTGGAGATCACCAGATCGAAGCTGCCGGGCTCCAGCGGCAGCTGCTCGAGCTGCTCGATGCGGCCCTCCAGAAACTGCACGTTGGCGAAGCCAAATTGCTCGGCGTGGTGCTGCTGGTGACTCCGGGCCACCGCCAGCTGCTCCGGCGTCATGTCCACCCCCACCACCTCACCGCCGGCGCCCACCAGCTGGGCCAGTAGGTAGACATCGCGGCCGCTGCCGCAGCCCAGATCCAGCACCCGCAGACCCTCCAGCAATGGAGGCACCACCAGCCCGCAGCCGTAGTACCGCGATAGCACCTCGGGGTGGATGCGGGCCAACAGCGGGCGCAGGGCCTCGGGAACGCTGCTGGCGTCACAGCAGGCGTCGGTGCGCAGATCGGCGCTGCTGCTGAGGGTGGCGCCGTAGTACTCCTGCACGCCGCGGCTTAGGTCGGTGGACGTCGTCATGGCGGTGGTGGGGATGGAGGAACGTGGTCGGTGGGGCTCAGCCCCGGCCACAGCTGTCAGGAGCATGTCAGGTGGGCGCTTCGCCACGCCCTTTCGCCGGCGGAGCTTTTGCCTTGATGAGCCAGAACCTCCGCAGCTCGGCTCCGCTGGCTGCATCTCAGCTGGCTACATCTCAGCTGGCTGCATCTCAGCGGGCTACATCTCAAAGGAGTGGCTGCAGGCTTAGGCGCCAACCCGAAGCTCCAGAGCCCGGTGATGAAGTCATTGATGTCGACCTCAGCCGGGAACGGCTGGAGGAGCTCGATCAACAGGCGTCGTGAATCGGCTCCGGATAGCGTCCGAGCCGCAGGGCAGTGGCCTCCTGGTCCCTGGAGAAGCTGGTGAATCAACGGTTCCGCACGCTGACAGTCGGCTTGCAACTGGCGGTAACGAAGCTTCCCGTGGCGACCATCGCACTACAAGATTGGACTGGTACTCCCACAAAGGCTCGATGCTTCGAACGTCAATCGCCCCAGCCCTGGCCTTTTCTTGCCTGGTAGCGCTCACCATTCCCGCACAGGCTCAATCTGTGGCGAAATCAGATGCTGAGTGTCGTCTCAGCAAGAATGGTGAGATTGTTTACAGTGACGATTGCACAGTGAAGGAAAAAGCAGGTTAGGGCCGAGAGACCTTTGTGGTGAAGTTCGACAACGGCAAGGTCTTTCGATTCTCTGGTCCCAATCGCCAGAACCTGCGGATCGAAGACGACTTTGCCAACGCCTCCAATGTGTTGTTCGAAGACAAAGGAGCCAAGGGAATCTTTAGCTGGAGTGATGGCAATAGCATCTACAAACTCGTTGTCAAAACTGGCGGAGCCGCCAGTGGAGGCAGCAGCGGCAACGCTGGTGGCGGGCTGGTTCTGGGGCCACCGGTGCCCGATCTTCAGTACCTGGTTGGCAAGTCTCCGGGAACGGCAGCACTGGGCTTTGTGATCCGTGGCACCAAGTACGTCACAGAAGAGCGCTTGCCCGAGGGAACGCTTACTTACATGCTTGACAAGAAGCGCTGCGTGGCCTTCTTGAGCGCCAACAACATCTACAAGGCGATCACCTTCGCCGACGACAGCAAGTGCCAGCGGTGAAGTGCCCTCAGTAGGGATTTCGGCCGGGATGTCGGCACCGTCCTTCACCCCGGCCAGCGCCAGGCGGCCCGCTCCAGCACCGTCTGGCCTGGCAGCACCGTGGCCCCTAGCTCCCGCTCCAATCGCAGCAGCCGGCAGCCGGGGCTCTTCTCCAGAGCCGTGATCAGAGCCTCGGCGTGGGCCACCACCCACACCTGGGTGCGTTCGGCCACTGCGGCGATCAATCGCGCCAGTGGAGCCAAGAGATCGGGGTGGAGGCTGTTTTCCGGTTCATTGAGCACCAGCAGCGGCGGCAGCCGCGGACTGAACAGGGCCGCCGCCAGCAGCAGATAGCGCAGGGTGCCATCGGAGAGTTCCGTGACCTCAAGCGGTCGCAGCAATCCCGGCTGGTGCAGCTGCAGGCGGAAGATCGGCTGCGCAATGTCCACGCTCAGGCGGCAGGCGGGGAATGCATCGGCAATGGCGTCCTTAAAGGCATCTGCATCGCCGATCTCCAGGATCGTCTGCACCGCCGCCTCCAGGTCACCGCCATCGCCGGCCAGCGAAGGCGTGCGGGTGGCGATGCGACCGCTGCGGGCCGGGGCCTGGCGATCGGTGCGGAAGCTGTCGTAGAAGCGCCAGCTGAGGATGGTGTTGCGCAGCTGGAACACTTCCGGCGCTTCGAGCGGATCGGAGACAGCGGTGAAGAGACTCTCGTGGGGTGACACCTCCAGGGCCAGGGGGCGGCTGGGCCCGCCTTCCCCGCAGCGCTCGACCACGGCGCCAGTGCGTTGCACCAGCAGGCTGCGGGGATGGAATGGGCCGCCAGCCCAGATCCACTCCCGCTTGATCTCCGGATCGAGCACGAAGGCGCTGGTGTGGTCGTCGGCCCGGTAGCCGAGTTCGATGGCGTAGGAGAGGGTTTCACAGGCGATGCCCAGCCGCAGCCGCGCCGCCTCCCTCCTACCGCTGCTGCCCTGCACCGGCTGCTCACCGCGGCGCATCTCCCGCGTGGTGCGCTCCGGCCCGGCCCAAAACACCGCCGGCAGGCCCCCTTCGGCCGCCAGGGCCGCTACCAGATCCCCGCGGGCGGCGGCGGCAATCAGCCCCAGTGATCGATAGAGATTGCTCTTGCCGCTGCCGTTGGCGCCGCACACCAGGGTGAGGCCCCCCAGCGGCAGGGTGAGTTGCTGGAGGGAGCGGTAGCCCGCCACCGCCAGGTGGGTGATAGCTGCAGGCGGAGTGCCTGGGGAGGTGGGCTGTCGCGACACGGCCTTTACCGCTGGCTGGGGATCCTGCTCGCGTTCACGAGCATCAGGCGGGCATAGCGAGCCGCCAGATCGGAGAGCAGTTGCTGCCTTTGCGCCGCCGAACGGGGCAGTGGCTCGATCACGCTGAACGTGGTCACCGGCAACAAGGCCTGAGAGGGGCCGACCCGGGGGTTGAGGCCGAGGGTGATGGCCACCAGATCCTTGTTGGCATTAGAACCTGAGCACGCTGGTGGGCTGCAGGAGGAAGCCCGCCTCGCCGGCCTTGAGCTTGTAGCAGATCTGCCGTTGGCCGCCTGTGGCCTTGGCGTTGCTGTCGCCTGGCTTGTAGATCGGGAAGCGGCGTGCCAGGCAGCTTTCCACCACCTGGAACTGGTCGTGGCCCTGGTAGCCCTGGGCATTGGCTCCCGTGAGTTCCGGCAGGGTGATCGGGGAGAGTTCGGCGCCTTTGATCACGGCGAAGGCCACCACTTCGCCGTAGCTGCCGCTGCCGGCACCCTGCACGAACACGTAGATCTCGGGCATGCCGTTGCTATTGAGATCGGCCACCTCGGCACCGACCACCTGACCATTCACCGTCTGGCGAATCGGCTTGATCGGCGGCTTGGCGCCCGTGGTGGTGATCGTGAGCTGCTGCTGGGAGCCCTCACCACTGCTGTGCACCTGGAAGCTGATGCCCTGCAGGTTCAGGGTTTTGTGGAAGCCAGCGCCGGCCCAGGCGCTACCGGGGAGGGCGGTGGCCAGGAGCAGGGCAACGGCGGTGAGCTGGGGGAGAAGGCGCTTCAAGGAGGAAGGGGCTGGGCAGATCTTCAGGATGGCGTGGAGAATCCCTGGCGACGATCGGTTGGTGCGAAACGTTGCCCGGAGCGCCCAAAGCGCAACCCAGCACATGCGTCGGCGCCTCAACCATCAATGGAGTGCCATGGCGATCTTGAGGCGCTGCTGATGATTGAGGAAATGGTCGAGGTCATTGGCGTCCTCGCCCACATCGATCTGCACCCAGTTCACCTCGCCATTGAAACGATTGCTGCTGTAATCAGTGGTGACGCAGCTACCGGACTCGAAGCCAATATCGAGGGTTTCGTCGGCTGAAAAAACGAACGGTTCGGTTTGATCGATCCGACCCTCACCCACCTTGTTCCCATCCAAATACAGGCTCAGGCCACCGCCCTCGGCGATGCCGTTGCCATCGTAGGCAAATTCCACGCGCACCTGATGACGGCCAGGCGGGATGGCTTGCCCCTCCACAATCGTGGTCGTGAGGCCAAAGAAGTTGTAGGCGTAGCGAAGCTGACCCGCCTTGGCATAGAGCGCCCAGCCACCAATGCTGCCACCCACGGCAACGATCACGCCATCGGCCCCCTTGGCCGGCACCTCTAGTTCAGCTGTGATCGCATGGGAGGCATTTTTGTAGTCGATGATCGATCCTTCGCTGAGGCGCCCCATGCCGCCAAACAGGAGTTGGCGCTTGCCCTTGGCGAGCTGGGGGCGGCCGGCGAGAGTGGCATTGGCCCGTTCGGCAAAGCGATCATCCAATGGCAGCACGTTGTATTTGGTGGCCTCGATCAGCCAAAGGCGCTGCAGGTCCTTGAGCCTCTCTGGCTGGTCCTGGGCCAGATCGCGGGCCTGACTCCAGTCGTTTTTGGTGTCATAGAGCTCCCAAACGTCGTCATCGAAGGCGGGAAGTTGAACGGCGCCGGTTTTCCAGGGGGTGCGGTGACGGGTCACGGCGGTCCAGCCCTTGTGATAGATGCCGCGCTTGCCAATCATCTCGAAATACTGGGTTTCATGCCGCTCGGCTGCGTCCTGTTCATTGAAGGAATAGACCATGCTCACGCCTGGGGCTAGGTCGATGACATGGTGGAACTGGCTGCGCAACTCACCCTTGGCATTGATCCCAGCGGGCCAGTGCACGATGGTGCCATTGCGGGTACCGCCAAAATGAGAGGCCACCTGTTTGGTCCATTGGTAGGGCGTGCACATGGCATGGGCCCAGCCGATCCGTTCGCGCAGGTAATCGGCTGTTTCCAGGTGACCGAACCCCTGCAGGGTGATCACCTCATTGAAGGTGCCTTGCAGCGATCCTTCAGCAGAGGCACCATTGTCACCAAGAATATAATAAATTAGGGTGTTGTCCAGGATTTCAAGGTCGGCCAGGCCGTCTACAAGCTGGCCGAGGTGGTGGTCCATATGTTCCAGGAAGCCCGCATACACTTCTATCTGCCTCACCAACACAGGCTTCATGTCAGCGTCGATCTCGTCCCAGGCGGGAATTTCGCCATGGCGCTCGGTGAGGAGGGTGTCGGGTGGCACCACAGCGAGTCGTTTTTGACGCTCCAGAGTTTCCTGGCGGAGTTGATCCCAGCCTTGATCAAATCCTCAGGGGCGGGGCGTTGCCGTGAAGGCATAGCGGGTGTGGAGCCTCGTGCTCGCGCCGGGGCTCAGTTCGAGTTTGCGGTCGCCGCTCAGCAGGGCCTGCCGCGGTCCGCTCCAGGGTTCCATGCACACCATCGGTCGCGGTGGTTCGGTCCAGAGCACCACCAGATCAAGGGGGTGGCTCAGCTGCAGTTCGAGGCTGGTTCCGGCGGCCTCATCCACCAGCCGCACCGCACCCGTGGGCCGCACCAACAGGTCGATGCCACTGGCCAGTCTCTCCAGCTGGACTGCCGTGGACGCTTCCTCCATGGTGAGGTGGTTGAGGCACTGGAGCGGCAACCCCTCGAAGCGCACGCCCTCCAGGCTGGAGAGGTTGAAGTAGGGGTGCAATCCGAAGCTGAACGGCATCGTGTCGTTGCCGCGGTTTTCCACGATGGCGGTGATCTCCAGCGCCCCGGGTGCCAGCCTTACCTCCATCGTGAGCAGGAACCAGAAGGGGTAAGCCTTGAATGTTTCGTGGGTTTCGCCCAACTGCAGCTGCACGCCAGCGCCATCCTCTAGGGCTTCCATGCGCCAGGGAAGCTGGCGCGCAAAGCCGTGCTGGCCGAGGTTGAACACCCCCTGAGGCAGGGGCAGCTGATTGTCCGGCAGACCGCCGGTGATCGGGAAGAGCACCGGGAAACCACCCCGCACCGATTGGGCTGGGTCGAGGAAGCGCTCGAGATCGAGATAAACAACCTCGTGGCCAGCGCAACGCCAGCCGCTGATCAGCCCCCCGCGCTCGGGCACGACCCGCAGCAGATCACCGCTGGAAGGATCACTGAACTCCCAGTGGGGATAAGGAGTGTCACGTTGAATCAATGCCATGAAAAGCGCTCACGGGCCGGAAGCACAGTCAATCTGCTGCACTGGGTCAGGAAGGGAAACCCCCAATCGGGAACAGTGGGCACCGTCAGCGGCATGCGGTGGCGGCGGATCGTTTCAGTCGTCGTAGACGCGGCAGTTGATGTCGGAGGGGTTGAGGTCACAGAACACCTCAAACGGAGAGGGGGCCTCGGCCTCCTCGGGGTGGCGCTGCTGAAACTCCTCCAGTTCCTTGATCTGCTGCTCGATCTTGCTGGCGATCGCTGACTCCCCTTTGGCCTGGGCTTCTGCGAGGGCGGAGCGATAGGTCTGGAACTGGTCTGCAATGGTGGCCATGGCACACAGCCCCAGCAGGGGCCCAATGGGCTCGGTGAATGTAACCCTGCCGGATCCTTGGATGGGACACCCAAGCTTGCGATCGCTCGGCAACGGCAAGCGTGATTCCGTAAAATAAGTATTTCTTCTCATCCTCCTGGGCGCATCGTGTCGATGTCCGTGGATCGGGCAGGGTGGTGCGGCCCCGCAGGATGGATTCCATGGCTGACGCTCCTTATCTGGTTGCCCTGGCCTTGGTGGAGTTTGCGGGCAAGCGCGCCCTGCCGCTGACTGGCAAATCCCAGGCGGCCGCCGCTGCTGATGCGGTCGATCCCGGCGATGACGGGCGCACCCTGGCGTTGGAACTGCTGCTGCGCCTGTGGCAGCGCAGCGAGGAGGGCCCTCTGCAACGGGCCGCTGGGGAGGCCAGCCTGCTGCTGCTGGAACTGCCGATGGAGCTGATGAGCGAACAGTTGCCACTGCTCAAGGCGAACTGGATCTCCGGCGGTGAGACGGCATCCTTGCTCGACAGCCTGGAGGAGCTGGCGATCAGGGCCTGGCGGATCACAATCGCCAAGTACGAGCCGGTGAGCTTCATCGCCTGGCCCTGATCGGCCAGGAGACCCAAACGCTCAGGCAAGCATTCCCTTCACATGGCTCATGATCCCTTCGGGATCAAGACCCTGGTGGGGAAACTGCTCCCACAGCCCGCCGCAGCCCTCTTTGTGGGTGCCCAGATAGCCATAGCGGGGGGTAAAGCCACGCTCCAGCAGCCAGGAGCCGTAGCGGCTGCCCAGGCCAGTACGCCGGTTGAACGCTTCCACCACCAGCACAAACGGTGAGCGTCCCAGCTTGGCGATCATGGCTTCATCCACCACATTCAAGGTGGCCTTGTTGATCAGACCCACATCAAAACCATCGGCCCGCAGGCGTTCCACCGCATCTAGGGAGCGGTAAAGGCTTTCGCCGTAGCTCACCACATAGCCGGCCGTGCCATCACGCACCAGCTCGTCTTTGCCGCTCTCGAAGCGGTAACCATCACCATGCAGATCGTTGCCATCGGAATCCAGCAGGTTCGGCACCTTCGAGCGGGTGGAGAAGATGAAGCGCAGTCCCGGATCGTTGAACACAGCCTGCACGCAGGCCCGCATCTGGGCCGCATCGGCCGGGAAGTACACCCGGGTGGTCTGGTCTTCTTCGAGACCGTTATCGGCGAACAGGTTGTTGAGGCCGAAATGGCAGGTGTTGTCCGCCATGTCGTCGATACCGGCATGGGAGAAGTGGGCCAGCACATTGGCACCGTTCAGCCTGGCCATGGTGATCTCGGAAATCAGCATCTCCAGAAAGGCGCTGAAGGTGGCGAAGATGCCCTGGCGGCCCGCCTCCATGCCGAATCCCGCCGCTGCCGAGAAGTTGGCCCGCTCCATGATGCCGCCACTCACGAAGATTTCGGGGTAGGCCTTGCGGATCTGAGTCAGGCCGCAGGAACCCTCAAGATCGCTGTCCACCACCAGCACCTTGTCCTTGCGAACCGGCAGCGGCATGGCCGCAAGGAGCTCCACCACCGCATCGCCGAACATGTTGCGGTTCGCCTCCAGCCGCTGGCCTGAGCCCAGGAAGGTGGCGGGATTGACGGGCTTGATGATGCCCTTGAGGTAGGTGGCGGCCGCATCCCGACCGCGCTTCTCGAGATAAGCGATCGCCAGGTCCACCGGGATCACGTCGTGGCCGTGGGTGGAGCCCTCCAGCCCGTCGATTCCCACCGCCATCGGGCGCTTGTTGATCACCGCGACGGGACCGCTGTTGCTCACAGCCAGACAGAGGCGCCGATGGAGATCATCGAGATCCTCACCGTCGCCGCTGAGGGTGGCCAGGCCATGGCCGGACAGGGTGCGCTCCAGGTCGTAACCGGGCTGGTACTGCGAAGGATGCCCGGCAATGGTCACGTCGTTGTCATCGATCACGAGCTTTACATTCAGCCCATGGGCCACGGCAAAGCGGGCTGCCTCGGCGTCATCACCCTCCTGCTGAGCCCCGTCGGAGCCGAGGCAAAACACGGTTTTGCCGGGATGGGCCAGAGCCACGCCGTTCACAAACGGCCAGAGGTGACCCAGACGGCCGGAACTGAACTGCACCCCGGGGGTGAGGCCGAGTTCCGGATGGCCGGGCAGCCGTGAATGGGCGGCGCGATACTGCAGCAACGCCTCGGCTGGCAGCTGCCCTCGCAGCACGCTGATCAGATACTGGGTGGCCACGCGGTGGCCGGCCTCATCGAAGAACACCGGCAGGAAACGATCCGGTGCGCCGCGGAAAAAGGCATCGAGGATCATCACTTCCGGCACCGTGTCATAGGGACCGCCGCTATGGCCGCCAACCCCTCGGGCTGCCCCTGTGGCCGTGAAGAAAATGATCGCGTCTCGGCAGAGCTCAATGTTGGCCCGCAGGGTCGCCTTTTGATCGGGGCTGAGAACGGGCTGGTTTGGATCGAGGCCAAGGGGCTGAAAAGCAGCCAAGTCGATCGGGAAGGGCATGGTCACCGAGGCCATCGGCAGAGCTCAGGTCGTCCCCAAGGCTGGCCCCGCGGCAGCGCTTGGCATCGATCCGGCAATGGAAGGACATCTTTGCTGCTCCCCCAAAGGTGGGGATCATTCAGCGTCAGCGCATCGCCATTGAGCTGGAGGTACACCGCAAAGACACGCATAGCCACGCATCGCCCTTAGGGTGAAAGAGATTGAAACATTCCCAGATCCTTCGCTGCCTCCCATGCAAGTTCTCAATCGCACCCTGCGCGCAGGCGTCGCTGCTCTTTCGCTGAGCCTGTTGGCCTCCCCAAGCGCTTTCGCAGGCGGTTCCACGGTGGCCTCGAAGGACATCGTGGACACGGCTGTTTCTGCGGGCAGCTTCAAGACGCTTACGGCTGCGCTCGACGCGGCGGGGCTCGTCGAAACCCTGAAGGGGAAGGGCCCATTCACCGTTTTTGCTCCCACCGATGAGGCCTTTGCGAAGCTGCCTGAAGGCACGCTGAAGTCGCTGCTGAAGCCGGAGAACAAGCAGAAACTAACATCGATTCTTACTTATCACGTCGTGGCCGGAAATGTGAAAGCCGCCGATGTCATCAAGCTCTCGAGCGCAAAGACTTTGAATGGCCAGTCGGTCACGATCAAGACCGCAGGTGGCAAGGTTTTTATCAACGGCGCTACCGTCGTCAAGGCTGACATCGCAACATCGAACGGCACGATCCATGTGATCGACAATGTTCTGCTGCCGAGGTGATCCGCCGATGGGCGCTGTTGGGCAAGGCCTGCAGCGCCCCGGTTGATCCCAGGCCAGTGAGTCATCCCATATTCTTCGCTGCCGCACAGTTGAGCGCAGCAAAGCGATCCTCCCGGATGGGGGGATCGCTCCATGGCAGGTTCAGCCGCGCCAGGTTGGCAGCCCGCCGCGGATCAGGGTGCCGCGATGACGCCAGAGTGCTTCTGGTGACACCTGGACGCCGTGCTCCGAGGCCAATTGTGTTGCGGCCTCGGTGGAGGTGGTGGCGCGCAGGGCCTGGGCAAAGGCGGAGTCGCTCTGCAGCAACTCCTTGAGCTGATGCAATGCCGCCGCAGAGGGATGGACGGCCTCGGGGGCAGGCAGGTTGCAGGTGGTCATGGGACCTCCTTCTCAGAGTGATACCAGCTTAGGAATGGCGACCGATCACACAGTTGTCTTGGATCAAGCGCGCAATGAAACTCTCGATTTGATTGACCTCCAGCCAAAACACCCTGCAAGCGGAACAGGCAGAGCACCGCGCCATGCCTCCAACACCCATCGGTTCCAGGACCGGCCGCTTCCGAGGTCAGGGCTGATTGTTAGGGCTGATTGAAAGTAAGGTCAAGTCGCCCGTCCAGGCTCCAGTTCTGGTTGCGATGCTCCGATCCAGTGCTCATCCTGAGGCTGTTCCTGCCCGTGGGCATGCCTTGAGACCGCTGCGCTCGATCGCCATCACCACCACCGCCGTCGCCGCCAGCGCCACAGCTCTGGCGGCCCTGGCGCTGCCGCTTCCCGCCCAGGCCGGCAGCCTCTCCGGCACCGCTGCCTACCGGGAGCGCATCGCCCTGCCGCCGGATGCGGTGTTCGAGGCGGTGCTGATCGACGCCGCGATCGCCGATGCTCCGGCCCGGGAGCTCGGGCGGGTGCTCCTGCATCCTGCAGGTCAACCGCCATTCCGTTTCACGATCCCCTACCGCGACGGCGATGTGACACCTGCGGGGCGCTATGCGGTGCGGGCCACGGTGCGCCAGGGCGAGCGGTTGCTGTTCACCACCGACACCTTCACGCCGGTGCTCCGGGGCGGCCCCAACCAGCCGCTCAGCCTCAAGTTGGTGGCGGCGGGAACGGGCCGGCCGCCGCTGACCTCTTTCCCGCTCGGCCGCCTGCCGGCCAGCTGGCGCGGTGATCTGGCCTTTGCAGGCGGCACATCGCGCTGGCAGGTGGACCTCTCGGCTGACGGCAGCTTCCAGCTACGCCAGACCTTTCTGAACCGGCCGGCACCGAACCGCTTCGATGACATCGGCCGCTGGCGGATCGAGCCCGGCAGCAACCGCTTGGTGCTGCGCGGTGGTCGGGAAGCACCGGTTTTCTTCCAGCCGCTTGAGGGCGGTGCCGCCCTGGCCAAGCTTGATCTCCAGGGCGAGCCGATTCGCTCCCGCCAGCCCGATCGGCTGCAGCGCCTGGCGACCCCGCAACCGATCGATCCCCGCCTGCATCTGGTGGGGATGTTCCGCTACCTCGCCGATGCCGCCACCATCAGGCTCTGCGCCACTGGCGCGCGCCTGCCGGTGGCGATGGAGGCCGACTACCGGCGCCTCGAGCGGGCCTACCTCAAGGCGCAGCCCGCAGAGCGAAGGGGGCAGCCGCTGCTCGTGAACCTGGAGGGCCTGATCACCAACCGCCCCTCGGCCGAACCGGGCCAGCCACCGCAGCGCACCTTGGTGGTGGAGCGTTTCGTGGGGGTGCATTCCGGCCGGGACTGCCCGGAGCCGAACACTTCACCGAACGCGTCAGCGGCACGGACGGCAGCAACCGGCTGATCGGGGGCTTCCAGCTCGCCGGAGAAGACCTCAGCTCCTCCAGGACGCGGCTGGCCGCACGCTGCTGCTCTTCCGGGACGCTCCCTAAGGATCTCAAGATCTCGACTCCCAAGGGTTGGCGCCCAAGGGATTACGCCAATGGATGACGCAAATGGTTATCACCCGTTGGCCCGCAAGGGGCGGATTTAACGACCATGTGGTTCACAGCTTGTAATGTCATTGAGCTGGAACAACTCTGGGTTCACTATCTTAGGCGATGCTAAAATTTGATCAAGAACTCAAAGAAAACGTCTTGCTCAAGATCTTGCACACTATCTTGCTCAACACCTTACTCAACCGTGCTCTACAGACGTTGTTCGCAGGGCTCTCGCTCCCACTGATGGCGATCAGTCCGGTCCATGCCGGCGAACTTCTTTCCTTTTCTTACGGTCCGCTGATCCGTTCGTTGCGCATCAGTTCTCTACAAGCCTTCGCGAAGGATGGCAGCGTTGCTGAGGATCTGGCCTTCTTTCTGCAGTTCACTCCGGCCAATAAGCGAGCGGAGTTGCGCTCAGCCTTGGTGCAGCGGGCTGACATCGACCCGCTGTTGGTGTCGCAGTTCTTTAACAGCCGAATTGGCTCTGATGTGCTGGAGCGGTTAGGACGTGGCATCACCTTGCAACGGGGCGGCAATGGAAAATTTGCGCTGCGATCGGCTCTGGTTGGGGCAGCCTTCTCCAGCGACGGTTTGAGCCTGCTCAGTGTGCTCCAGCAATTGCCAACCAACATCCAGTTGCATGGGGAAACGATTGCCGGTGCCGCCAAGGCCGGAGAGAAGGCCATCGCCGCCACGGAGGCCATCACCTCGACCATGAGAGCTCTCTCGGCCAAAGAAGCCGCTGCACAACCACAGGTTAACTTCAACTCCTTGCCGAATCCCGCCAAGCCAGGGCCATTCTCTGTGCGTAAGGAGGTGTGGAACCTTGTGGATGCCAGCCGCCAGAGAACCTTCTACGTCGACGTCTACATTCCAGAGAAGAACACGGCTGCTCAGATCCCGGTCATTCTGTTCTCCCACGGTCTTGCCTCAAGGCCGGAGGATTACGCCGCAGGCCTCAAGCATCTGGCCAGCTACGGCTATGTGGTGGCGGCCCCTCAGCATCCAGGCAGCGACAAGATCTGGCTGAAGGCCATGCTGCAGGGCTTGCATCAGGACATCTTCGATGTTCAGGACTTTATCCAGAGGCCCAAAGACATCAGCTATGTGATCGATGAGTTGGGCCGGCGTAATGCCGGTTCCTTCGAGGGCAGGTTGAACCTTGCCTCCGTCGGGATTGCCGGTCACTCCTTCGGGGGGTACACCGCCCTGGCGGTGGCCGGAGCAACGATTGATTTCGACCATCTCCAAGCCGACTGCACCCGTCCCTATGCCGCCCTTGACATCTCCCTGTTGCTGGAGTGCCGAGCGCTTGAGCTGCCCCGCAAGTCGTATACCCTTCATGATCCGAGGGCTCGGGCGTTGGTTGCAGCCAATCCGGTGATGCGCAGCATTTTCGGTCCGAAAGGAATCGGTGCCATTGCCATCCCCGTGATGCTCGCCTCCGGCAGCTACGACCCAGCCGCCCCCGCAGCTCTCGAGCAGGCTCTGCCGTTCACCTGGCTGAAGGAACCCCAAAGGTACTGGATGCTGCTGGAAGGCCAGGCCCATGTGAATTTCAACGAGATTGATCCCGGCATTAAGCAGACAATTGAATCCGTAGGCGATCTCGCGCTACCCAGCCAGGGATTGATTGGTAATTATATTAATGCCACTACTGTTCCCTTCTTCGAGATTCATCTGCGCAATAACCAGGCCTATCTGCCACTACTCAGCTCTTCCTATGCTCAATATCTCAGTAAAGACCAAAAGTTTCAGCTTTTTCTGATCAGCGGCACCTCGTCTGCCGGTGTTGTCAACGCGATTGAGGCCTTCCTCAAAACCCATCGCTAGGCTTTCTTCTGCTGCGCTGAAGAGGCCTGCCATTGCACCGATGACGACAACCACCGCCACTCTTGCAGCCCTGCGCTCCGGTCAGCTGAAGGGGATCACGCGGTTGGATCTTGCCTGTGATCTGCAGGAATTCCCGCGCGAAATTTTCGAGTTAGCCGACACCCTCGAGGTTCTGAATCTCTCGGGTAATGCGTTAGCCGCGCTCCCGGATGACTTGTCGCGGCTCAGCAAGCTAAGGGTGTTGTTCTGCTCGGAGAATCGCTTTACCCAGCTGCCCGAGGTACTTGCCTCGTGCGTTCGGCTTGAGATGGTTGGGTTTAAAGCGAACCGCATTCGCGAGGTTGCCGCTGCCGCCATCTCCCCCGGATTGCGCTGGTTGATCCTCACGGATAATC
>Ga0194055_10002321_pt1 | contig 15175 bp, 14 predicted proteins | sample SepL449m_MetaG_FD_155482 | JGI IMG/M metagenome (GOLD analysis project Ga0194055, IMG submission 155482) | Anoxic zone freshwater microbial communities from boreal shield lake in IISD Experimental Lakes Area, Ontario, Canada - Sep2016-L442-9m | ecosystem: Environmental > Aquatic > Freshwater >... | reverse complement strand
TGGATCAGCCCCAGGGCGATCGCTCCGATCGAGTCGCCCAGATAGCTGTAGCGGGAGGTTCCGGCATTCACGCCCGGATAGCGAGCGGTGAGCAGCGGATAAAGCCAGCCGCTCAGCAGGGCCAGCGAGCCCAGGGACAGCCCCAGCCCCAGGCCTGCCAGCCGCCAGCGCCGCCGCACCGCCTGCTCAAGGGCCAGGCCCAGGGTCACCAGGGCCAGACCATCACGGCAGCCCAGGATCAGCAGGATCAATCCGGCCCAGGCCCCGATCCACTGGCGCCGACCAGCGATCACCAGGGCCACCAGCAGCGGCATGGCCAGCACCTCCGGGTGGAAATCGAAGAGGTTGGTGTTGAACACCACCGGCTGCAGCCACCAGAGCCCGCACACCGTCCAGCGGAGCCCTTGGGGCAGCCCGACATCCCGGGCCAGGATCCAGAGCGGCACGGCGGTGAAGGCCAGGCTGAGGGCCTGGAGTGCCAGCAGCCACTGCACGGTCGGCAGCAACGCATAAAGCGGTGCCAGTCCGTAAGCAGCCAGGCGCCGTGGTCCGTGAGCAGATGCAGATCGGCCGACTGACTGCTCACCGGCGCCAGCCCCCGGCTGATCAGCCAGACCCACTGGTCGAAGAGGCCCAGGTCGAAGGAATTGCTCTGCAGCAGGGCATGCCGCAGGGCGGCCAGGCCCCAGAAGCCGCTCGCCACGGCCAGGCAGATCGCCAGCAGCCGCTCCGGTGGCCCGCCGCTGGGGTGGGTCCGCAGGGCCAGGCCCCCCACGGAAGGTGCGCCGGAATCCGCCGGGGGTCTGTGGGATCGATCGGACAAGGAAGAAAGGGGGAAGGCCCGGGTGCGCCAACGCATGCTGACCCGCGATGGACTCCCTGTCGCGGGGCGATCCTGGGTAGTGTTGCTTCGTTCCGTCAGCAGTGGCGTGGGGCCTCCTCTTTGAGGAGATTCCGAATACGACACCGGCTGGCATCATCCAAACGGAGGAGGTGTCCATGGTTTCCAGTCATTCCACCAAGGGTTCGCAGATCGCGGAGAACGCCGCCTGATACGGCAGCTGTTCGATCACGTGGTTCCGCGGCAGCGCGGACCCGACGAGCGCCCCCGGCAGGCTTCCCGCCCGCCGGGGGCATCGTTTGTCTGGCCATGTTTAGCCCCCGGCTGATCCAGCTGCTGTTGAGATCCATCCCGCCGCCGGGCCGAGGTTCAGGACCGGGGCTTGGTGATGAGCTCTCGCTTCACCGAGGCGATTGCCTCCGGAACACTCACCCTTAGGGATTCGAGGGTCAGGGGATGGCCCGAAAGGCCACGGCTGAGTTGGAACAGGGCCCGGTTCACCGGCTGGCTGGCCACGGTTTCCGGGGTTTCGCGCAGCACATTGGCGGCAGATCCCGGACGCCAGTCGGCCAGCAGCACCACGGCGCGGTACGCGGCCGGCCAGGGGGACAAGGGATCGAGTTCCTGCAGTCGCCGATACCAGGGCAGGGCTGCCTGGGGTCTGTTCCTCAGGGTTTCGATCAGGGCCAAACTCCAAAGGGCATCGCGGTCGCTGGGGTTCAGCCGCAGCCGCTCCCTGGCCCAGGCGGCCACCCGTTGCTGATAAAGAAAGTGACCATCGGCCTGATGTTCGGCGCCGATCCGCTCAAACAGCTCACGGATCCCCGCCGGTCCCCGTTCCATGCCGCGGGCCAGACGGATGAAGTTGGCATCGAAACGTTCGTGGCGGAAGGGAGCGCCGTCGCGCCGGCGCCACAGTTCCACCTCGCGGCCGGCATTCCAGGGCCAGTGGGCGAGGCGTTCGAAGCGTCCGTCGCGGCGAATCCGCTCGCTGAGCTCCCGGGAGCCGGGGTGGGTGGTGCCCTGGTCGCCGGTGGCCAGCAGCAGCCAGTCGCTGCGATTGAGCACCACGGGATGTTCCTTGCGGCTCCGACCCAGCCGGCGGGCTTCGATCCGGCCGCCGCCGAGTCGGCCATAGGTGGTGAGGGTCTGTTCGTTCAGATCCGGGCTTCCCGGAACCACCAGCAGGGTGATCGGTGCTTCACCCACCCGCCGGCGCAGCTCGGCCATGGCCGCGGGAGCAGGGGAGGGGGCCTCCCGGCGCAGGGCCCGGGCCTGGATGGTGGCCAGCTCCCCTGCCCCCGCCAGCAGGCCGAAGGCCAGGGCTCCCGCCCCGATCGCGCCCCCGGAAACGCCTGACCGGGCTTGGAGCCAGAGGCCGATCTGCCACCAGCCCCTGGCCAGCAGCAGCGTGAGCAGGGGCAGCACCGGCGCGATGTACCGGTCGTCCTTGTTGGGGCTCAGGGTGGTGCACAGCCAGCTGGCCAGGGTGCAGCCGATCAGCCAGGCCCAGCCCGGCGGCAGGGCTCGCACCGGATGACGCAGCCAGCCGGCCAGCCGCTGGCGGTGCAGCCAGGCCGCCGCCAGGGCCGCGCCGAGGGCCGGGGTCAGCAGCACGATCCCCAGCTGGCTGGGCCACAGCCTCGGATACCAAAGCAGGGAGGCCAGGCTCAGCACGGGGGGATCCCCTTCACTGGCGGCGGATTCGATCACGGCCCGATTGGTGCCCCCCAGGGTGGTGATCCAGTTGTGGTGCAGCCAGGGCAGGGCCAGGCCGATCACGATCAGCAGGGCCATTAACACCTGCAGACTCCGCCGTGGGCTGCGTAACCCCCGGATCGCGGCCCAGAGGCTCGGCAGCGTGAGCACCAGCAGGGCGCTCTGTTTCACCAGCACCGCCGCCGCGATCGCCAGGGCTGCCGCCAGGGCCTGGCCCCAGCGTCCCCCGCCCAGGGGGCTGGCGGTCTGCCAACGTCCCAGCAGGGCGAGGGCCAGGGTGGTGCAGGCGGCGAGGGCGAGATCGAGGGTGTAATCCACCCGCAGTTCGGCCAGGGCCGGCACCAGGCTCAGCAGGGCCGCCGCCAGCAGGGCGAAGCGCCGGCCCCCCAGGGTCCGTGCCCAGGTGGCCACAGCCACCAGCAGCAGTCCATGCCACAGGGCCAGCGCCCAGGCGGCCTGCTGGGGTGTGTCGCCCGCGATGGCCATCACGGTGCCGTTCACCAGGGAGGCCAGGGGCGGAATCTTGGGTGAGAGATCGAGCAGGTGCCCCCAGCCCTGCCAACCGCCACCGGGCAGCAAGCCAAGGGCCCGGCCATGGTCGAGGGCGCTGTTGAGATAGTCGGCCTGATCCCAGCTGGGCAGGCGCCGATCCAGACCCAGCCAGAGGCGGTCCGCGGCCGTGGCCACCAGCCAGATCAGCCCCAGCGCTGCCCACCAAAACCCTTCCCGGCCGCCGCTGGCCGGAGGGGAGGGAAGAGGTTCCGCACCCGCTCCCCCGCGAAGCTGCCGGTCGGTTCCAGACTGGAGGACCGTGATGCCCAGGGGTTGGCCGTTGCCATTCCTGGCCGTGGGACTAATGGGCGGAAGGGCGTCCAGGGTCGGGGGCCTGCGGAAGGGGGCTGTGGTCCATCATCGCCTTGGCCGTTGGGTCTTCTGTCACACCGGCAATGGTGTTCTGCTTGACACGGGGCAGCATGGCTCACGGCGCATTGCGCCTTCCGTGTGAGGACCCCATGAAACTCTTCCAGCAACTGCTGCTGGCACCAGCCGCCCTGGGCCTTCTGGCTCCAGTCGCCGCCAGTGCCGCCGATCTGAATCTCTCTGGCGTGAACGACTACGCCAGCCAGGAGCAGGTCACCAGCATCACCCAGTTCTCTGATGTCAAGCCCACCGACTGGGCCTACCAGGCCCTCTCCAACCTGGTGGATCGCTACGGCTGCGTGGCTGGCTATCCCAACGGCACTTTCAAAGGCGGCCAGGCGATGACCCGCTTCGAAGCGGCTGCCCTGCTCAACGCCTGCCTCGACCGCGTCACCGAGACCACCGACGAGCTGAAGCGGCTGATGAAGGAGTTCCAGAAGGAACTCGCCGTGCTGCGTGGCCGCGTCGATGGCCTTGAGGCCCGGGTGGGTGAGCTGGAAGCCAACCAGTTCTCCACCACCACCAAGCTGAAGGGCTACGCCGCCTTTGTGCTCGGCGCCAACACCTTCGGTGGCAACCTGAGGACCACTCCGAACGTGGCTGCCTACGCCAACAACAACAAGTACGGCCCCAATCCCCCGGTGGCCGTGGGTGACAAGTACGCCACCTACGCCAGCCAGACCGCCGGCGCCCTGAGCTTCCCCTACGACCTGCGCCTCGACCTCGATACCAGCTTCACCGGCAAAGACCTGCTGCGTACCCGCCTGCGTGCCGGCAACTTCAATGGCAGCGCCTGGTTCGGCAATGCGCCTGTGGGCCTGCTCGGCATGGAGACCGCGTTTGAATCTGCCGCCGGTAACAACGTGGTGGAAATCAACCGCCTCTTCTACCAGTTCCCGATCGGCAGCGGCTTCACCGCCACCTTCGGCCCCCGCGTCCGTCAGGACGACATGCTGGCCATGTGGCCCTCGGCCTATCCGGCTGACACCGTTCTCGACATCTTCACCTACGCCGGCGCCCCCGGCACCTATAGCCTCAACCTCGGCGCCGGTGGCGGTCTGTGGTGGAAGGCTGGTGGCTTCAGCCTCAGCGCCAACTATGTGAGCGCCAACGGTGACAACTCCAACCCCTCCATGGGTGGCATCGGCACCGAGGGCGCTGCTCAAACCGGCACCGTGCAGCTCGCCTACGGCGGCGCCAACTACGGCCTTGCTGCGGCCTACACCTACTCCAGTGGTGCTGGCCTCTATGGCGGCAATGGCACTCCCCTCGCCGTGGCCGGTTTCGGCGGCAACAGCACCAACTCCGTGGGCCTGAGCGCTTACTTCTCGCCGCTCTCGGCCAGCTGGTTCCCCTCAATCAGCGCCGGCTGGGGCATCAACACTTACGTGGGCGGCTCCACTGGCGCCGGCTCCACCTATTACACCACTGCCACCAGTGGCTACTACGACACCATCAACCTTGGTGGCGATTCCAGCCAGTCTTGGTATCTGGGCTTCCAGTGGGGCGACTTCCTGCTGAAGGGCAACACCATCGGCTTCGCCTTCGGCCAGCCCACCTTCGTGACCAGTTCCGGCTTCAACGATGGCAACTACGCCTGGGAAGGGTGGTACAAGATGCAAGTCACCGACAACATCAGCGTGACTCCCGCCATCTACTACCTCAGCGCACCCCTCGGCGCTCTGCAGAAGGACAGCGGCCAGAGCTTCAACAGCTTTGGCGGCCTGATCAAGACCACCTTCAAGTTCTGATCCTGGCTTTCAGATTGGCACCGCTGCCATCTCCACGGCTTTCGCTTTGGAGATGGCACACTTTCCTATCTGTCTCACTCCATTCACATCCTTCCTCTCTGATCCCGGCTGCAATGCAGCCGGGTTTTTTGTTATTGAGTTCATGGGGATGTGTTCTGCGACACCACGGCCTGTGACTGGGAGGCAGGGGCAGATCTGCGTCTTTCGTTATTCTTATCAAACTTCCAAACATGGAAGTCCTCTTTTTTGGTGTGAGGATCCGATGAAACCCTTCCAGCAACTGCTGGTCAGCTCCGCTGCGCTCGGCCTTGTGGCTCCCATGGCGGTGTTGGCCTCCGAGACCGATCTCAATCGCTACGCCCCTGTCACCAGCGATCAGATCACGAACATCTCCCAGTTCAGTGATGTGCAGCCCACCGACTGGGCCTACCAGGCCCTGAACAATCTGGTCGAGCAGTACGGCTGCGTGGCCGGCTATCCCAATGGCACCTTCAAGGGCGCCAAGCCGCTCTCCCGTTTTGAGGCGGCCGCCCTGCTTAATTCCTGCCTCGATCGCGTCACCGAGGCCACCGATGAACTCAAGCGTTTGGCTGAGGAATTCGAGAAGGAGCTGGCCGTGATCCGCGGCCGCATCGACGGCATCGAGAAGAAGATCGGCAAGCTGGAAGCTGCCCAGTTCTCCACCACCACCAAACTGCAAGGTGAGGCCACCTTCGACATCGGTGCGGTGTCCTTTGGCGGCAGCCAATACGGACCCAGCACCGCCAATGGTGCTGGTGCGACCACGCCCAACAACGGCACCACCAACGCCACCCGTTATTCGGGCAACAACAACCGTAACTGGGGTGCCCTCACCTTCAATTACGACCTTCGCCTCAACCTGAACACCAGCTTCACCGGCAAGGATTTGCTGTACACCCGCCTGCGGGCCGGTAACTTCCAGAACAGCGTGTTCAACGGCAACCCCTATTCCCTGCTGGCGCTCGATAAGGCGTACTTCACTAACACGGGCAGCACTGGCAACGGCAACAACGTTGTTGGTATTGATCGTTTGTACTACCGTTTCCCGGTCGGCAAGTCCTTCACCGCCTTGGTGGGTGCCCGCGCCCGGAACACGGAATTCCTGGCGGTCACGCCTTCGTTCTACAAAGCTGACATCCTTGATGTCTTCACGCTCAACGGCGCTCCGGCCACCTACAACAAGGCCACCGGCGGCATGTTTGGCTTGATGTGGAAGCAACAGGTGAAGAAGGGGCAGCCCTACTTCGCCGCCTCCACCAGCTACGTGGCCCCCAACGCTGACAACAGCAACCCTGCCGCTGGCGGGATGATGACCAGCAGCAGCGGCGGCAGCTTCCTCACCCAGATCGGCTGGGCCGGTCCCCAGTTCGCCCTTGCCGCCGCCTGGCGCTACGGCCAGTGCAACCAGAACCTCACCCGTCGCGGCACCCAGTTCGCCACCCAGAACCTTCCCTGCAGCGAGGGTGTGGGCACCACGGGCGTGAGCCCCTTCTGGAGCGGCAACAGCTCCAGCAACAACTTCGCCCTGAACGCGGCCTGGCAGCCGATCAACGCTGGTCTGATCCCTTCGGTCAGCCTGGGTTGGGGCATCAGTGCGATCAGTTCAGCTAACTACAACGGTTACAACGCCAGTAGCGTTGTACCGGTCAACGGCAGCAACACCCAGCCGTTCCCCAACTACGGCGATGTTCGCAACATCAGCCAGATGCAGTCCTGGCAGCTGGGTCTGCAGTGGAACGATCTGTTTGCCAAGGGCAATGCCGCCGGTTTCTCCTTCGGTCAACCCACCTATGTGAGTGGCCTAAGCCAGAATCGGATTCGTAAGCCCTACGCCTTCCAGGGAAATGGGAGGAATCGTACCCAGACGGCCTACAACGGCTTCTACGATTCCCCGAATGGCCCCAACGATGGCAACTTCGCCTTCGAATGGTGGTACAAGTTCCAGGTGAGCAACAACATCAGCATCACCCCGGCGATCTTCTACCTCAGCGGTCCCAACGGCCAGTTCAACGCCAACGGCGAGACCAACAACGCCTTCGGCGGCCTGGTGCAGACCCAGTTCAAATTCTGATCCAGCCAGCATCCGCTGCCTGATTCAGCTTCTTCCTCACACACACACACAACCCCAAGCCCCCCGGAAACGGGGGGCTTTTTGTTGGCGGAGCCTGCAGCGCAGCGCCATGGCGGATGGGTGCCCGCAGCCTCGAGATGGACCCGTGCGGCTGTTCGTTCCAGGGGCCGATCCAGCTGACTGATCCAGCTGACCGATGATGGGGCTCCCTGCGCCCCCGCGCCCTTGGTCGCCGACCGCCGCGATGTCGCCCCCTCCGTGAAGGGTCCAGCCGGCGACCACTACGCCGTGCTTGGGGTGGCCCCCAGCGCCAGCGCCAGCGAGATCAAGGCCGCCTACCGGGCCCTGGTGAAGCGGCACCACCCCGATGCCGGCGGCGATGCCCGCTGGATCCTGGCCCTCAATGCCGCCTGGGAGGAGCTGCGCGATGCCGACCGCCGCAGCCGCTACGACCTCCGCCTGGGTCTGGGTTCAGGCCCGTATCCGCAGGCCTCCGGCCCGGCCCGGGGCTCCGGAAGCACGGCAGCGGCGCCCAGGGGTGCAGCAAAGCCCAGGGCCGGCAAGGGCGCCGTGGCTGTCTCCGGGGAGGAGCTGCGCGCCTGGCTGGTCGGGGTCTATGCCCCGCTCGACCGACTGCTGGGTCAGGTGATCAACCCCTCCCCCGCCGCCCTCAAGGCCCTCTCCGCCGATCCCTACGACGACGATCTGATGGAGGCCTTCTGCGCCTACCTCGAGCAGAGCCGCCAGCGGGTGACCCGGGCCGAAACCCTTTACCGCTCCCTGGCCTGTCCGGAGGCGGCCCGGGGGTTCGGCCTCAGCGTCTACCACTGCCTCGGTCAGGTGCAAGATGCCGTGGCTGAACTGGAGCGCTATACCCTCGGCTATGTGGACAGCTATCTCCACGATGGCCGCGAGATGCTGCGTGAGGCCCGTCGCCGCCGCCAGCGGCTGCAGGAGGAGCGGCGTCGGTTGGAGCTCTGAGGGGGGCCGTCGACGCGATCAGCCTGCGCTCCAGGGCTCCAGCTGGTCGAGCCGCAGCCACACATCCGGCACGGGACGGCGCCAGCGCAGCTGGGCGACCTCACCCTTGATCGCCAGGATCTCGCCGGGCCCTTGCACCACATAGGCCGGCGGGGGGCCGTCGCTGGCGGCAGCCTCCATGCTGTTGGCATAGGCCTTGAGGTTCAATCGCACCAGGGCTCCCTTCTTCAGGGCGACTGGGGGCGAGGAGGCCGGAGCTGAGGCGGCTGGTGTTGCGGCGGACGTCTCGGCCATGGAGTTAGACCAGCTTCGTGACCGCAGGTTAGGACCCGCGGTGAACTCTCGTCGCACCATCTCGGTTTGGCAGCGGTTCCGGGCGGCATTGGAAGGGGGGCAGCCGGTGCCAGCGCCGCCTAGCCTCGGCGGCACTAACGGGGATGTGGGCGTGCGGTTGCTGCTGCTGGGCTGTTCCGGCTTCGTGGGGCGCGAATTGGTGCCCTTCCTGTTGGAGCTGGGGCACACCATCACCCTGGTGAGCCGCCGCCCCCAACCCTTCCCCGCCCAAGCCGGCGACCGGCTGCTTTGCCTGAAGCTTGATCCCGCCGATCCCGCCAGCTGGCAGCAGGACTCCCTCCGCCAGGCCCTGGCTGCAGCCCAGGGGGTGGTGAACCTGGCGGGCGAGCCGATCGCCGAGCGCCGCTGGACCCCGGAGCACCTTGAACGGCTAGTCAGCAGCCGGGTTCGCACCACCGAACTGCTCGTGCAGGCGATCGCTCGCCTGCCCCATCCCCCGGCGGTGCTGGTGAATGGATCGGCGGTGGGCTACTACGGCACCAGTGCCGACGACCGTTTCGGCGAAGCCGCTGCCCCTGGTGACGATGTGCTGGGTCAGCTGTGTCGTCAGTGGGAAGCGGCCGCCCAGGCGGTTCCCTCCCCCACCCGGCTGGTGATCCTGCGGATCGGCATCGTGTTGGGACCCGATGGCGGTGCCCTCGGCAAGATGCTGCCGGTGTTCCGGGCCGGCTTCGGAGGACCGGTGGGCAGCGGGCGGCAGTGGATGAGCTGGATCCACCGCCACGATCTCTGCCGGCTGATCGCCGCTGCCCTGGAGGACAGCACTTACAACAGCGTGTTCAACGCCGTGGCGCCGGAGCCGGTGCGCATGGCCGACTTTGCGGCTGCGCTGGGCCGCAGCCTGGGGCGCCCGAGCCTGCTGCCGGTGCCGGGGGCGATTCTGCGGCTGCTGCTCGGCGATGGAGCCCAGGTGGTGCTGGAGGGTCAGCAGGTGCTGCCGGAGCGGCTCGCGGCCCAGGGCTTCCGCTACCAGTACCCCGATCTCAGCGCTGCCCTCGACGCTGCCACCAGCCCAGGGCTCCGCTGAGCAGGGCCGCTGCCATCAGCAGGCCGATCGCCGGGGTAAATAGCGGCTCCCACAGCTGCTGAAAGGTGGCCAGGGGAGCCTCCACGCCCTGGCTGTGCAGCACCACCGCCACGGCGAACCAGAGGGCGCCGGCCAGCACCAGAAACACATCCGCCACCAACAGCCGATCCAGCCACTCCCGCAGCCGTTGCAGGGCTGAAGGCCGCGAGGTGTCGTTCGCCGGCTCGCCCTGCGTTGTGCTGGTGGAGGTGTTGGTGGAGGTGTCGGTTGTCCTGCCGCTTACCTGACTGGAGGGGAGATCGGCGGCGGCCTGGGGCTCGGAGGAGGGGGTGCTCATGGCGCTCAGGTGGGGCGGTATCCCGGGGTGCGGCTGCAATGACCCTGGGGCTGGATGGGGCGATCGGATTCTGTTGGCCAGAGCCCGCAGCGCTCGAAGCGGGAGGCCGTAGATCGAGGTTTGTTGAATCGGGGACGATCGCGTGGCGACTTGTCTCGGCTCTCAGTCACCCTGGAGGGCCCGCTTCGGGCTGTTCAGGATCGTCTGGATCGCCGCCGCGATCCGGTCGCTGCCCCCGGTCGCTCCCAGGCGCTCCGCCGCGATCGCCTCCAGCTCCCGGCGCCAGGTGGGGCCGGCCACTGGATCAGCGAGTCGATCCAGCATGGAGCCCAGCATCCGGGCTGTGGCCGCCAGGGTGTTGTCCTGCCCCACGGGCCCGGCGGCGCACTGCACCCCCGGGCCCAGCAGGCGGCGCTGGGCTTCGGCGAAGCCTTCGGTGAACTGGGGGCCGGGACCGGCCAGCTGCAGCACGGGGCGGGCGAGGGCCACGGCCTGCTCCGAGGCGGTGCCGCTCATCGCCAGCACCAGGTCGCTGCTGGCCAGCACGGTGGCGAAGCGGTTCCAGTGGAGCTCCAGCCGCCGCCCTTGCCGCTGCAGCGCAGCAGGTTCCGGGCACGCCGCACGATCCCCCTGCACGAACCGCCAACCCAGCGGCGCGACGGCGGCGGCGATGGCGGTCGGCTTCAGGGCGGCCACCAGGGCGGCCCGCAGGATCGGTGCCTCCCCGCTCCCCCCATTGGCGGCGGGGAGCCGCTCCAGCACCCCCAGCAGCAGGGTGAGATTGCCCAGGGCTTCGGGCAGCCGGCTCCCGGGCAGCACCGCCACTACGGGCCTTGAAGCCGCAGTGGCCCCACCGCTGGGCTCCTCGCCCGGCCTACCGGCGGCCGTGGCCGCGACCCCCTCCAGCAGCGGATCCAGGAAGGGATTGCCAAGGAAGTCCACTGGTCGACCCAGCTGCTCGCTCAGGTCTTTGGCGGTGAGCTGGTCGCGGCTCCATACGGCCCGGACCCTGGGGCGTTTCAGCAGCCAACCGCAGGGCCAAGGCAGTCGCAGCCTGCCTTCGTAGTGGCTGGAGTATGCCACCAGATACACCGCCGACTCCTGGCCGGTGAGCCAGGCGCCCAAAACCGGCACCAAATCCCCTACCGCCACCACCAGCCGGTAGCGAAGCCGCCGCCGCCACAGCCGCCCGAGCAGCCGCAGCACGTAGGTGAACTGCCCCTCCCGCAAGTCGGTGAGGCGGCCGGCAAGGCTGGTGTAGCCCAACCCGCCGGTACTGAAGTCGCGGGTGGGGCCCAGCACGGGGATGCCTGCCTGCCGGTAGGCCTGGCCATGGCCCACCAGGGGCAGGGCTTCTACCGCCACACCCCGCTGGCGTAGCTGGCTGCCCAGGGCCGCGCCGCTGAGGTCCTCGCCGTGGCCGTTGCTCAGCAGCAGAACCGGCTTCAAGCCTCCAGCCAACCCTTCAGCTTGTTGAGAGCCCCCCAGCCCGGCCGCCGCTGCAGCCCATCAGCGATCGAACCGCGCAACTCCTCGGCCAGTTCCGGCGCCATCAGCATCACCCGCTGCACCAACTCCACATGCTCGCGCACCCCCTTGCCGCCGGTTTCCAGCAGGGCCAGGCTGAGGTTGATGCGGGCCTGAGGATCCTGCGGATTGAGGCGAACCGCCGTGCGGGCCGACTGCAGGGCGGCGCGGGGCTGATCCAGCAGCAACTGCAACCAGGCCAGACAGGTCCAGCCGGCCGACTGCTGCGGGGCCTGACTCGTGATCGCCAGGAAGTCGTCGATCAGATCCTCCGGAGCCGCACCACCCTGGTAGCGGGCGAGGGCTTGGTCGAACAGGGATGATTCGCCCGACCCCGCAGCCTCGCTGGTGTCGGTGGAGGACGGAGTGGGGGAGGGGGCCGTCATGGCAGCGCCGACTGGAATCGCTTCAGGTTCCCACGCCGGGCGACGGTCTATCGAGAGGCCGCCGAGGGCCACGGCCCTTAGACGGCGAAGGAGCTGCCGCAGCCGCAGGTCTGGGTGGCGTTGGGGTTGGTGAAGTTGAAGCCGCCGCCGATCAGGGCGGAGGAGAAGTCGAGCTGCATGCCGTAGATGTAGAGCAGGCTCTTCGGGTCGCTCACGACGCGGAAGGAGGGGGCGCCGGCAGGCTCATACACGTATTCCTCGTCGTCGCTGGCGATGGCGGCAGCATCGATGAAATCCATCGTGTAGCTCATGCCGCTGCAGCCGCCGGAGCGCACGCCCACTCGCAGCAGCTTGTCGCTGCCCTGCTGGGCCATCAACACGGCCAGCTGCTTCATCGCAGGTTCGGTGATCAAGATGCCCTTGCCATCGCGGCCGGTGAAGGTGACTTCGGCTGGGCTGGTCAAGGCGCTGGTCGTGGCGCCGGTTGGCGCGGCGGGGGCGGCTGGAGCTGGAGGGGTCGCGGTCTCGCTGCTCATGGGGGAGTTCATGGGGGGCTGTGGCCCTTTTAACCACTCTATGGAGCTGATCCGGCTTCGGGTCTGCGGCTGTCCGGGCGGATCGGTTTTGCGACCCGGCTGGGCGGGCGGGGGCCGGTCCGCGCACACCGCTGGGATCCGGTATCCGGTAGCACCCTGGCCGGTTTCCCTCCTGGCCGGCGCCACATCTCCGCCCGGCCCCTCCATAGAGTCGGACGATCACGGGAGTTTGCAGGTGCGCGTCGCCATCGTGGGTGCCGGTCTGGCGGGTCTGGCGGCTGCTGTGGATCTGGTGGACGCGGGCCACAGCGTGGACCTCTACGAGGCCAGACCCTTCATGGGCGGCAAGGTGGGCAGCTGGGTGGATGGCGAGGGCAACCACATCGAGATGGGGCTGCATGTTTTCTTCTTCAATTACGCCAACCTTTTCGCCCTGTTGCGCAAGGTGGGCGCGATCGACAACCTGCTCCCCAAAGAGCACACCCACCTGTTCGTGAACAAGGGCGGCGACCTGCGCGAACTGGATTTCCGCTTTCCGCTCGGCGCCCCCTTCAATGGTCTCAAAGCCTTTTTCACCACCCCTCAACTCGACTGGATCGACAAGCTGCGCAATGCCCTGGCCCTGGGTACCAGCCCGATCGTGCGGGGCCTGGTGGATTACGACGGCGCCATGAAGGTGATCCGCGATCTCGATCGCATCAGCTTCCAGCAGTGGTTTCTCGGTCACGGCGGCAGTGAGCAGAGCATCCGGCGGATGTGGAATCCCATCGCCTATGCGCTTGGCTTCATCGATTGCGAGGCGATCTCGGCCCGTTGCATGCTCACGATCTTCATGATGTTTGCGTCGAAGACCGAGGCCTCCAAGCTGAATCTGCTCAAGGGATCTCCGCACCGCTGGCTCACCGGGCCGATCCTGGCCTATATCGAGGCCAGGGGCGGTCGGCTGCATCTGCGCCATCGGGTGGTGGAGGTGCACGATGAGGCGGCACCGGGTGCGGATGGGGCCGACGCTCTCCGGGTGACAGGGCTCACCCTGGGTACGCCCGAGGGGGAGATCCGGGTGGAGGCCGATGTCTACTTGGCCGCCTGTGACGTGCCGGGAATTCAGCGGTTGCTGCCTCAGGCCTGGCGCCGGTTCCCGATGGTTGCAGCCATCGACCGGCTCGAAGCGGTGCCTGTGGCCACGGTGCAGCTCCGCTACGACGGCTGGGTCACCGAACTGGGTGAGTCTCTTGAAGCCCAGGCAGCCCGTACCAACCTCTCCAGGCCCGCCGGCCTGGACAACCTGCTTTACACCGCCGACGCCGATTTCAGCTGTTTCGCCGACCTGGCCTTGGCCAGCCCGGAGGACTATCGCCGGGAGGGGCTTGGCTCCCTGCTGCAGTGTGTGCTCACCCCTGGGGATCCCTGGATTCCGAAGAAGACCGACGAGATCGTGGCCGCCACCGATGCTCAGGTTCGGGAACTGTTCCCCTCCGCCCGCCATCTCAATCTGGTGTGGAGCAACGTGGTGAAGCTGGCCCAGTCCCTGTATCGCGAGGCTCCGGGCATGGATCCCTACCGCCCGGATCAGCGCACGCCGGTGGCCAACTTCTTCCTGGCTGGCAGCTACACCCGCCAGGACTACATCGACTCGATGGAGGGGGCCACGATGAGCGGACGCCTTGCGGCGGCTGCGATCCTGGGACATCCAGCCGTGTTGGCCACCACGGCCGCCACGGGCTCTCCGGCCACGGTTGGCGTCTCCTGAGGTATTTCCATGGGCCGTTGGCTGGAACACAGCGTCACCACCGAAATCCAAGCTCCCGTGGAGGAGGTCTGGGCCGTCTGGAGTGATCTCGAGGCCATGCCGCGCTGGATGCGCTGGATCGAGTCGGTGGTGCCCCTTGAGGACCCTGATCTCACCGACTGGACCTTGGCGGCCCAGGGTTTTCGCTTCCACTGGAAGGCGCGGATCACCCGGCGAGTGGAAGGCCAGCAACTCCACTGGGAATCGGTGGGGGGGCTGCCCACCCGTGGGGGCGTTCGCTTCTATCCGCTGGGCCCAGGCCGCACTGCCGTGAAGCTGAGTGTGGCCTATGAATTGCCCGGAGTGCTTGCACCCCTGATGGAACCAACCATTATGGGTGGCATTGTTGTGCGTGAACTGCAGGCCAACCTTGACCGTTTCCGCGATCTGGTGGAAAAGGGCCAGCCGTAGGGCAACCTGCGCGCTTCGTCCCTGTGTTGTTCCCCTCATGAGGGTTGGGCTCCTCTGCAGCCTTGCCGGGTTGTCCACCTCCTGCGGCTTGCCGGGGTCGCAAGGTTTGTCTACTGAGCTGTCGCCCCCCACGCCGCCGCAGCGACCGGGGCTCGAGAGGTCGGCGCCGACGGCCGCTTTGGGCCTCCAGCCCCTTCCCTCCCCCCAGCAGGTCACCCAAGCCGTGCAGCAGGGGCGGATCGACCCCTTCAGCGATCCCCGCCCCTCCGCTCCGACCGTCCCCTCCTCATCCGCCGGTGGCTCACGCGCCCGAGGTGCGGATCCAGCCGGTGGGGCAGGAGGGCCGGGCTCGAAATCCGCCGCCGTTGAAGCCGTGCCCGAAGTTCCAGCTCAGTGGGGTGATCCAGTCGGGTGGCCGGCCCGAGGCCATCGTGGTGATGGGCAGCGAGAGCGACAGCCTTCGGATCGGCCAGCAGGGCTCCCTCAGGACCCCCCTGTTACCG
>Ga0194055_10002320_pt1 | contig 15176 bp, 14 predicted proteins | sample SepL449m_MetaG_FD_155482 | JGI IMG/M metagenome (GOLD analysis project Ga0194055, IMG submission 155482) | Anoxic zone freshwater microbial communities from boreal shield lake in IISD Experimental Lakes Area, Ontario, Canada - Sep2016-L442-9m | ecosystem: Environmental > Aquatic > Freshwater >... | reverse complement strand
CCTGCCGAACAAATAGGTGGCTGAGACCGCTGACGTCGGTGATCACATCGATCGGCGATGTTGCACTGGCCCGTACGAGTGCTCCGAAAGGTGCGGCTAGCTCTGTCAGAGAGCTGTCGCTAACTCCAGCTTCGGACATAAATCGTGAGGCGGTGACGCTGTCACCGAGCGTCGTGTACGGCGATCTCGTGAGAAAAACGGCGAACCGGGGATCGTCGTCTGGCAGACGGTCCCCATCGTTGCTCCCCGCCCAAGCGAGCACGACATCGGAACCTGATGCGGCTCGATGAAGTTCGCCACCCTGTCCTGCGGCATTCGCGATTGCCGTCAATGTCGACGCAGCCCGTGAAATCAGCCGCTCTCGTCGCTCGACCCCGAGGGCTGGGTCAGTGGAAATGACGAGGACGCGGCGCATCCAAGAATGTTATCTAGTTTGTGGCTGTGAATACCCAGTGGCTACTTAGCGAAATCGGGCTCACCCCTTCGGCCCATACGAGTGGCTTAAGCAACGACGTATTGTTACAAAAGTTCTAGCGATCATGAGATGCGCCAGACGAGTAGTAAAGGCCAAGACCTAAGACGGGGGATAGTGATGGGTAACACCGGTTCGCTCAACGCCAGCGACCAGCCGGTAAACGCACGAGTTTTGGTGATCGTGCAGAACCTACCCGTACCGCTAGACCGCCGCGTATGGCTTGAGTGTCAAGCACTCAAAGCGTCCGGATATGACGTGGCCGTTATCTGCCCAAAGGGGCCCGGGGATCCTGACTATCACGAGATCGACGGAATCCGGATCCATAAGTACGATCCACCACCCGTAGCTGAGGGGTTTAGCGGGTTTGCGGTCGAATTCACATACTGCTGGTTTGCTACTGCGAGACGCGCTATCCGTGAATGGCGTGGTCAGCCGTTTGATGTCATTCAGGCATGCAATCCACCGGACACCTATTGGGCTTTGGCACTTCCGTTCAAGTTGCTCGGTGCCCGTTTCGTATTCGACCAGCACGACCTAAATCCCGAACTCTTCCTGTCACGGTTTGGCGAACCAACAACCCTCGCCGGCAAGGCACAGCTCGGCGGGTTGCGCTGGCTCGAACGGATGACGTATCGCACCGCAGATCACGTCATCTCAACGAACGAGTCCTATGCACGAATCGCACGGGAGCGCGGACAAAAGACCGCCGATCAAGTCACTGTCGTACGTTCAGGCCCGAACACGTCAACTATGCGCCCGGTCGTCAGCGACGTGATGCCTCAGTTCAACGGAAAGCATGTGCTGGCATACCTCGGCATCATGGGGCCGCAGGACGGTGTGGATCTGGTCCTAACGGCAATGGATCTGATCGTTCACAAGCATGCGCGCACGGATATCCACGCAGTACTTATGGGATTTGGCGATTGCCTCGAGGATCTCAAAAAGCAAGCTACCGAACTGAACCTTGACGAATTCGTCACGTTTACCGGACGAGTCACTCCCCCGGAAATTGCCGATTACCTTTCGGTTGCCGAGGTCGGGCTGTGCCCGGATCCGAAAAATCCACTCAACGACATCTCAACCATGAACAAAACCATGGAGTACATGTCGTATGCGTTACCCGTCGTTTCGTTCGACCTGCACGAAACCCGCTACTCAGCCAAGGATTGCGCGATCTACGTCGAGTCCGGTGACATCGAGGGATTCGCCCAGGCGACGATCGATCTGATCAATAATCCTGAGCGTCGTGCAGAGCTCGGAGTCATTGCGCGGCAACGAGTGTCAGCAGAGCTCGATTGGGAACCCCAATCACGTGCCTACATCAGCGTCTTTGATCGACTGTTCGGTGTCGCCCGTCAGTACAGCACGACGTGGCCGGGGGTCGATCGTCGTAAGAGCGACATCGGGTCTGGTGCAGACGCCAAGGGCCGCCGCCGAATCAACCTCCGCGATTCACAAGCCGTGCGTCGCTTTGCCTCTGAGCGTCACGATCACGCGAAGGTCTTGGAAGACCTGAGGGACTAGTCGAGCGACCAACAGGGACGCAGACTCGAACATCCGACAGTATGTCGTCACCAATCTAAGTGGAGGCAACTTCAATGACATCGGATTTCTTGGCTTCGGTGACAGTCGACGATCTCGATAACGACCCGTACCCGATCTACGCGCGTATGCGTCGAGAGTCACCGGTGGCATACGTGCCGTGCGTCGATAGTTGGTTCGTCACAACACATGCGGACGTATCGAAAGTCGCCGAAGACACTACGTCGTCCACCGCCGAGAACGGAACATCGCCGGCAGAAGTGTCCTTTGGCACCCCGGCGATCATCGCCGTTGATGGCCCTGTTCATCATGACCTGCGACGTAGCTTCGACGGCAAGTTTCGACCCCGTGAGGTCGACGGCTATATAGAAAATCTCGTGCGTCCACTGGCTGAGGCGGCAATCACTGCACTCCGGTCTCGTGAAGAAGTGGATTTGATGGCCGAGTACTTCGAACCCATTTCCGTCCTCAGTCTTGGCCAGGTACTTGGCCTCGGCGATATTGATGCGGACACGTTGCGTCGATGGTTCAAGGGGATGAACGCCGGCGCCACAAACTTCGAGCGCGATCCAGCCAAGCAAGCGATTAGCGACGAGGTGTGCGCAGAGATCGATGAGATCGTGATCCCGCGCATGGAGAAACTTCTTAGTAACCCTGACAATTCAACGATCTCGCACATGCTGCACTCCGGACGCGAGCCCGGAGATCCACGCGAGATCGAGTTCGTTCTGCCCTCGTTGAAGGTCGCAATTCTTGGAGGAATGCAAGAGCCAGGCCACGGCTGCGGATCGGTCGTCGTCGGCCTATTCCAAGCAGATCAGTGGCACGCTCTCGTGGCTGATCCCGGCCGCATCAGCCGAGCCGTTGACGAAGGTATGCGCTGGATTGCACCAATTGGCACGCAATTTCGGGTGGCCAGAATTGATGTTGGGCTCGGCGGCACAACAATCCCCGCTGGAGCACCTGTTTCTGCACTGCTGTCCTCGGCAAACCGTGACGAGACGATCTTTCCGAATCCCGATGAATTCGATCTCTACCGCGATCTCAATCGGGTCCGAGGATCCCAAGCAGCCTTCGGATTCGGAAAGCACTTCTGCTCTGGACACGCCTTTGCCCGACACCAAATGCGGATTGCACTTGAAGTACTCGTCGACCGCTACCCGAATCTGCGACTGGACGCCGACAGACCTGCCCCCTTCAAGGGCTGGGAATTCCGCGCACCAACGCAGTTGTGGGCCTTCCCAAACTGATCTACACAGTGATTTCGCTTCAGCGGTCAATCACATCTCATGGCTAATAAGTAAGGGTCGGAACTCAAAGGTTCCGACCCTTACTTATTTACCAACCATGTTCGAACGAGCCGGACGTCAGAGACGGCCAGCGATGAGACTAGGCGAGCTTGTCGAGCGTGCCGGTCTCTTCGGCGAGGAGGTAGTAGAAGGTGACGCGGTGCTTATTGCGCTCATCCTTCATCTTCGCGACAACCTTCTCGATACCCGCATCTGCTTCTTCTGCTGAAAGGCCCAGCTTCTTGGCTGCGAAACCGTCGCGAACAGTTGCCAGTTCGCTCGGGTCAGAGGAAGCGACCAATGAGGAATCGGCGCCCTGAAGCGCGATGCCGCAGTACGAAACAATGCTCTTCACAGCAGCATCGTTAACACCACTGGTGTACTTGCTGATGTTTTCTGAGTAATCAGACATTTTCACTCCTGATATGGACGTTGTTGCTTCAACGATGGCGATCGTAGCGTCGTGATGCACGGTGTCTGGGCTAGGCACGCATGCGATTGAGGATTACATGCGCTTATGTATAGGCCCGCATGCGGATCGGTGTTCTACGAGGTTGCTTAATACGGACGTGCGGCACCGGTGAAGTGAGATCCATACCAGCCCTCAAAGGGGCGACTAATGGTGACGCCTGCAGTCGGATTCGCGGCGTCCACCATGAAGCCCTGCCCCAGGTAGAGCCCCACATGGTGCGCGCTATCTTCAAAGAAGAAGAGCAAATCACCAGGCTGCAATTCATCCCGGGAGATGTGGCGGGCTTGGCGATATTGGGTGAATGAATAAGCTTCCAAGCGCACGCCAACTTGCGCCCACGCAGCTGAAGTCAGCTTGGAACAGTCCCAGCTTGTCGGCGGGTGTGCGTCAAACGAATACGGTTTGCCGATTTGGCTAAGCGCATAGGCGATGACGACCATGGCCTTGTCCTGTGCTTTCGTCGCGGTTACATCAGTTGCAGACGGGGACAACAGAGCCTGGCCAGGAGAGGCAGTAACTGATGCGGCTTGGGCTGTGCGACGAGCAGCCTCGGCCCGAGCCGCCTCCACCCGAGCCGCCTGAGCTGCTGCGACCTTGCGCGCTGCGGCCTTCTTCGCCGCAATCACCTTCGCCAACTCGACTCGCTGCTGAGCCTTCAGCGACGCAAGTAAAGTCCTCTCTTGCAAAACCTTCGCTTGTAGCCGATCACGAAGCGCGGTGGCCTCCTCAACAACGGATGCCTGCTGCGCCTTCGTCGCAGTCACCTGAGCGGCCAATAGTGCGAGTTCGGCCTGCTTGTTCTGAACCTGCTTTAGGACGTGATTCGTATTGGATGACAGTGACGCAAGGTCGTAGGCACCATCGATCAACTGTCTCGGCGAACCTGCGAAAACCAAACTCATGGCGGTTGGAAGCTGGCCGGACATGTATGCCGTCGCCGCAATCGAATTGACCTGTCGCGCTACTTCTTGACGCGATTCCTGCGCTTGATCCATCTGCACCTGCAACTGTGCAAGCCGATCGTCGAGATGACTCTGGAGATGTACAGCTGACTGGAGTGCATCATCAGCACTGGCCTGCTCATGCTCCAACGTATCGAGTTGCTGTGCCACCTCGGTGATCTTGGCCGCGATGTGATTATCAGCGCGAGCTTGGGATGGCATGAGAGCTGCTACGAGCGCCGCTAGAACTAAGGCTGCAATACCGCACCTGGAACGCCAACGAGTTCCCCGCGTGCGCGGATCAGCACGTTGACCTGCGACAGCGTTAGGGGAAAAAACGCCATCATCATGGTTCGCGGCTTGTGTGTTCATCAACATTTCTATCGGCGGAGACAACCCGGTCGTGAGCAAATCGGTATGAACAATCAGCACGGCCAATAGGCGTCAGATGGGTTCATCACACCCACCCACTTTCCATTACGACCTGCGACCGACGCGCAGATCATGAGATGGTGACGTGAATAAGCGACTACGAGGTGGGGGTCCCATGAGTGGCACAGGTACCGAGTCTGATCCGTGGGTGCTGAAGACACCGCCAGGCACGTCCGAATACACGATGCACCGTGACATCCGAGACGACAAAGATGTGATCGTGTGCACGGTCGGGAAAACGGTCTTGCTCTACGACGCTCGCTGCCTAGACGATCTCAAGGCGCTGTTGGTGACCCACGGGGACTGGATAGAACTGGGATCTGCTGACGAGCAGAAGCCTGCCAGAGACGGAACCGTCGAAGCATGGGGTCGCTCACCCGACAACCCGATCGGCGGATGGTATGGGCTGAAGAAGGGCCTTCGAGGCCGCTTCGGAATGTACGTTCCACCTCTGATGGAGGAACTCGGTTTAGCCGAGGTCGAGCATCAACCACGCAATAACCGGATGCGCGCGATCTGAGCAGGGAGCGGGACGCATTGCGCTACGCCCAAATGATGGCAAGTACAAATGCACAAAGCTGCTACGGCCTAGACGAATAATCCAACAAATAGTCACGTGTCATTCAGATTGACGACTTTTCGGAGTCACCAAACCGCAGATAGTGTGACCCGAGAGTTACATCAACTACGGAGGTTTCTATGTCACAGCCAATCATCGAAGCACTGCAGGGTTTTGCCGAGGCGCACCCAGAGCAGGCTCAGGAAATCATCGCCAAGCTCAGCGACAAGTGGGACACCCTCACCGACGACCAGAAGAACGCGGTCCTCGAGAAGGCTGGAGAGCTGAAGGACAAGGTGGCAAACATGTCACTCGAAGAGCGTCAGGGTATCGCAGACCAGATCTCGAACCTGCTCTAGTTTCGACGAGCTTGCAGCTCACGAAGAACCTTGCGACCTCAGCGTCACGCCAATTCGGCGCGGCGCTGAGGTCGTGTCTTCATATCTGACCCCACTAAATTTCATACGCCCCAACGGTTTTGTCGCCTCTACTGGCGACAACATCATTGCTGACATGTACACAACTCTCCGATTGACTAGTCCAGTCGATGCTCAACACGGCTCGACTTCGGCTGACTAAACAGGAGTAACACGTGAACTGGAGCTTAGGGAATCTGACGTGGATTGTTATCGGCGGCGCGATTGTTGGCATCGTGGCTCGACTCGTGATGCCAGGCCGTCAGAACATTCCGTTTTGGTCAGTCATCGTGGCCGGAATTGTCGGGATGTTCGCCGGTGACGCAATCTCGGGTTTGATCGGCGTCAAGGAAACGGGCGGCTACGACTGGATCCGCCATGGCATCCAGATCGTCATGGCCATCATTGCCGTAGCGCTGGGCTCAAAGATCTTCGGCAAGAAACCAACCGTCTAGCAACCCAATTTGAAGTCGAGATTGACGCAGGGGTCGCGGCGCAAATAAAAGCGCAGCGCAGCGGACACAAAGTGGCCGCGAGCAGCAAGCCTTTGCGCTAGACCCCTGCGGCACTCTCGACGGCAACTACCGCTAAGGGAGGATGCCTTCGCGTTGAGCCATGCGGTACAGTTCGGTCTTACTCGGCAACGGAGCGCCAGCCTTCTCGTACTTGGCGCGCAACCGGCGAATGTACTCTCGCGAAGTCGATTCACTCACACCCATGTGCCGCGCAACCGCACGCATCTTGAGACCCGATGCATAGAGCACCATTGCGCGCCGCTCTTGATCTGACAGGTCGACAAGCGAGTCCGAATCCGCCAGCATCGCTGCCGCTGCCTCTGCAGAGGTGTACTTATCTCCGCGAAGAGCAGCCTCGATTGCGGCGACGAATTCTTCGGGCTCTGCACTTTTGGAAAGAAAGCCAATCACCCCTGCGGTAAACGCCGCACGAATCGTTACTCCGTCACCGAGTGCACTCACGATGAGGACAGGCGCTCCGGTCTCAGCCAAACTCACGACATTCACAATCGGCGAGACAGAATCGCCCAGATCAAGATCCATAACAATGCAGTCGACGCCGCGCCCTTCAATAGCCGCAAGTGCAGCCGAAACTGAATCCCCCGTGTAGACGAAATCTACGTCCCCCAAATGACGGACAAGCCGTTCCGCGAGAGCTTCACGGACCAGCGGATGGTCCTCAAGGATGACGAAACGTGGTTGGCTTACCACTGCACCTCCAGCTACAGCCACAGCCACAACGTACTACACGGATTTCTTGATGCCAGCCGTTCAGGAGAACACATGCCACACGAGGCATTAGGCCCGGAAACGCGCGCCTTGTTCACCACACGTCGATGGCTGGACACGATGTTGGCGCTGGCGCTCGTAGCGGTAGCAGCGTCACGAGCAATCCCGTCCTGGAATGAGCTGACGACTACGGATCACATCGGTTTGTTCGCAGCCGTTCTGCTCGTACTCGCCGGCGCTATCTTGGGTTCCACATTTCCATTTCTCTGGCTTTGTCCCGCGGGCCTACTGGCACTAACTGTGACGGCACTTACGGCTCCGCACGGATCGCCGGCGTGGATTCCAATGCCGAATGCTGCGTCCTATGCGGCTTACATCTCGATCACACTCGTCGGAAGAAGAACCGGGCTGGTACTGATATTTGTCGGCCCGGCTCTCGTTGAAAGCGTATGGCTGTTGCATCCCTCAAACATCGTTGCCAACTCGATGGCGCTGTGGGGCGGTTGGCTTGTTGCCGGCCAGGTACTTGCTTCGTCAGTTGCAACCTGGTGGGCCTGGAACTCACTACTCGGCTACGCGCGTGTGTCCGACGCGGACTTTCGAGATCGTGAAAAGCGCGCGGAGCAATCGTTGCGAGAACAGGAGCGCGCCCGCGTTTGGCGAACGGCCGCAGCACGTGTTCACGAATCGCTGCTTAACACAATCCGGTACGTGCTCGAAGCCACAAACCTCGACCGAGATCGCCTTGCCACCGAGCTTCAACGTCCAGGTCTTGCACCCGAAAATGTCAGAACTGGCGCAGTCCCCACCTCGGAGCTATTGCTCAGCCAAGTATTGGCCGATCCTGATGCAGCCCACATTCTTCGACTGCCCACGAGCTACGACGAATTTGAGATGAGCCCTGACGTTTTCGAAGCCACCCGCAATGCTCTGGTGGAAGTTGCTCACAACTCCGTTCGTCATGGGTCGGCAACTGAGCTTCGTACGACCTTCGATACTGACGACCATGGGCTTCTGACCGTTCACGCCATCGACAACGGATCAGGCCTCACGAAGCAATCCCAGCCCGGTATCGGTTCAACCCAGGTGATCCGCGATGCATTGACGGCCGTCGGCGGATCGGTGAGCTTGTCGCCAGCACCACAACGAGGAGTCGATGCGAAGATCACCGTTCCTGTGTCGCCGATTTCATCTGATCGCAAAAGTGGATCTCCCAACAAGGCTGATACCTCGTTCGACCAAGGTCGCTATCTGTTCTCCCTCCCCCTTGCCGCAGGCGCTACGTGGGGGATCCTCTACTTCATCATCATCGGATCCTTGCGACCACTTGATCGCACCGGCGGTGCCCATTTTTGGCTGACGATTGTGTGCGGTATCGCGGGAAGCTTGATTGCGATGTACGTGACATCGAGGCGATACAAGCCGGGAGTCATTGTGGGCCTCGCGCTGACCATGATTCCCGCCTTCGTACCGTGGTTCCTTAGAACCAGCGACTACACATGTGCAAATGTCCCCAATGTGGCAGCAGCAATAAACATGGCCGGATTCGCCATAGTGGCCATTGCAATGTGGACGGGCTATGTACCTGGGGCTGCTGCCGTCCTCACGTGGCTGATCGGCGCGAGCATAACAATGCAACGAGTCCCCGTAGAGTGCCAAAGCACGGTGAAGTTGGCGATGGCGAACTCGGCGCTCATCTTGCCTCTGGCCGCCATAACAACGTTCGTGGGAATCCGGAGCTTCCAGCGGGCGGCGGAGCGAACCAACCAAATACGCGTCAGCGCCATTGTGGAAGCCAGCCGCGCAGCGACGGCGGCCGATCTCAACGACGAATTGTTCCTTGCCGTTGAACAAGCAAATGGCCTACTCGCCGAGGTCGCTGGCGGGAGAGACCTCAACGACCAAACCCGCAGGGATCTTGAAGCGTATGACGCACGAATCCGAGCCTCGGTCCAAGTCGATCCCACCACGGCGGGAGGCGCTGCGCGATCAATAAAGCGTGTGGTCGATTTAGCCGCCAGCCTTGGTGTTCCCGTGTCCGTGCGGGCAATCTCCGCCTCAAGCGACCAGAGACCGCTTCCCGCTCGCATCGAAGACCTGCTCGCAACCGCGGTGAGCACGACGACCGATATTCGTCCAACAATCCAAGTCTTTAACGACGGGCGTCAGGACTTCATTTCCTTACTCATAGACCGCAATGGGCTGACATCAGCGGGTTTGGCCGGCATCGAGGGTGTCACGATCGACGGGATCGACATCCAGGTGTTGGAAGAGGACGACCTAGACGACGGCATCCAGACCTACTCGGTGCTCGTGACCCGAGCCGCTCTGATCTGATCTCACCTCACGAGGATCTGGCACGCCGTGTCACCAATTATTACGACTATTTCGTCGATTTCCTTTGACCGATAGGGAGCATTGCATCTAGTTTTCGCATATGCCTAAATTTCTTCTTGCCTGGCTGCTTGGTCTAGGGGCCAACGCAGTAGCGCTAATTTTGTGCGACCTCATCTTCCCCGGCTTCAGTCTTTCGTACCCGATGGGCTTCATCTGGGCCGTCGTGATCTTCGCGGTGCTCAGCCTGATCTTCACGTGGATCTCGATTAAGTTCCTCCTACGTCACGCCGGATCACTGATAGCGCTGAGCGGACTGCTCGCCACTTTCCTGGCGCTGTTCACCACCGCCGTCATCACCTCGGGGCTTAACATCGATGGGGTGAGCACCTGGCTGCTCTCGACCCTGCTCATCTGGGTCATTTCAATGTTCATCTGGGTCATTCCAGGCCCATGGAAGACGTTCCGCAAGGACGACCCAGCACTTCGCCGCTGAACCAAGCACCGACCGGACTAGTCGCACGTGTGAGGCTGCCCGGAAGATGAGTGATAATCGGTGCGTAAACACGTGAAACATCCATCCAAAGCACAAACAATCTAGAAGGAGAGTCATCGTGGTTTCCGGCCCCGTAGACATTGTCATCATTGGCTTCCCCGGTAACAAGTTCACCGGCAAGATCGCACCAGCAATCAAGGAACTGGTCGAGAACAACACGATCCGCATCCTCGACCTGCTTTTCGTCAGCACCGACGACGCAGGAACCATCAGCTCATTGCGCATCCAAGACCTCGCCGCAGACCTAGAGCCAGGCCTAGTCGAGATGGACGTGTTCCTGCCGGGTGCGTTGGACGATCACGATGCTCAGGAACTGGCAGAGGACCTGCCAGCCAACAGCTCGGCACTTCTCGTGGCGTTCGAGAATGTCTGGGCAGCGAAGTTCGTCGCCGCAATCCAGGAAGCCGACGCGGTCGTTATCGATCAAATCCGCATTCCCGCATCCGCCGTCGCCGAGCTTTTGGCCTGATCGACAGGTAGCTGACCTGGCATCCGCTGGGTCAATCAGTAACTTCATTTCTAGAAAGGACATGTCATGGGACTTCTACGAGTCGCCGCAACAACCGCAGTCATCTCAGGAACGGCATCGGCCGTCGGGGGCCGCGTCAACCGTCGTCAGGCCTCCGCCGCTCAGCAGGATCAAGCACAGGCACAGGCCGCCGCCGCAGCAGCCGCTCCCGCACCGATGCCAGTGGCCGCCGCACCTGTGGTTGACGACGAGACCGCACAGATCGAGAAGTTGGCTGCGATGCACTCGCAAGGCCTGCTCACGGACGAGGAATTCGCAGCAGCGAAGGCCAAGGCCCTCGGTATCTAAGCTCGAGGTCTTACCTAGCTCGACGAGAACTACAACGGCGGTGAGCCACCCTCTCAGGGGGTGGCTCACCGCCGTTTACTTTGCGCAGGTTACGGATTCATTGGTTCCTTTGGCGCTGCCATGCGCGGTACGTCCCCCGAACTGGCTACCGCGCAAATTCCTGTTTCGCAATACGGTGACATGACTAGTAATCCGTCACCAGCAGAGGATAAGCATCATGGGACTTCGTGACCGTAGAGGTGGCGACGCCACTCCAGCAGCAGCCGCAGCAGCTCCGGCCGCACCACTTGGCCGACGTGATCAGCGCCAGACCGATCGTCAAGAGTTTGGTCGCCGCGGATCCGCGACCACTTACAAGATGCAGGAGAAGTTGGCGTCATTCGGCGACGACTTCTGGATTGAAGACGATGGTGGTGCACGCAAATACAAGGTCAACGGCAAGATGCTGCGTGTCCGCGACACCTTGATCTTTGAAGACCTCAACGGTGGCGAGCTCGTCAAACTTCAGTCCAAGGCCGTTTCAATCCGCGACAAAATGAAGATTGAGCGCGTCAATGGTGTGAGCGCTCTTATCGTGAAGGACCTCGTCAACGTGCTCGGAGATGACTTCGCCATCAAGCTTGATGATGGACGAGAACTGCACATGAAGGGCAAATTCCTCGACCACGAGTACTCGTTCTACGACGGCAACAACAAGGTCGGCGAAGTGTCCAAGAAGTGGTTCCGCATTCGCGATACCTATGGCGTTCAGATCGAAGCCGGCTACGACGACATCCTGCTGCTCGCGTGCACTGTGGCCATGGATCAGTCCAGCCACGATGCCGTCTGATTCGGACCAATACTGATGCCGATCTCGGACAACGAGGGCGCGTCCCTGGTGCCGAGTTCGGAGATGTATGCCGGGCGGGGTGGCCCGTTTGCCTCCCCGCCGGCAACAACCTGGCTTGACCGCAACGTTCCGCTCCTTGCGACGTTGAAAGGTTACGGTCGAGACACGCTTAAGGTTGACGCTATTGCCGGTCTCACCGTCGCAGCCTTGGCGATTCCTTCTGCAATGGGCTACGCGTCAATCGCTGGCCTACCCGTACAAGCGGGTCTTTACGCTCTGCTGCTACCCGTTCTGGCGTACGCATTCCTAGGCTCGTCGCCACGCCTTGTGGTTGGCCCAGAAGGTGCAGTCGCGGCCATGATTGGCAGCGCACTCTTGCCGCTGGCAGCGGCAGGTTCGGCCGAGTACAGCTCTATGGCTGCAGCATTGGCCATCCTCGTTGGCATCGTGTTCTTCATTGCGCGATTGGCCAAGATCGGTGGCATCACTGAGTTCATGTCGGTGCCCGTGCTCGTCGGCTACCTCACCGGTATCGCCATATTCCTGATCGTGGCCCAACTCGGCAAGCTCACCGGCATTCCCCTCGAAGCTGAGAGCACTGTGGGCAAGCTCCGCGACATCATCACCGGCATAAGCGAATTGCACCCACTGACCTTTGCTATCGGATGCATCTCGATTGTGACGCTGTTAGTCCTCAAGAGGATCCCAAGATTTCCTGGCGCGCTAATTGTGTTGGTCGCCGCGATTGCCATCTCGGCGTTCGTGGATCTCGCCGGGCGAGGAGTTAAGACGACCGGCCTCATTCCGGCAGGACTTCCCATGCCGTCGATTCCGGTCGACGGGCTTGCGCACTTCACCGTTTTGCTCGGACCGGCCGTCGGTATCTTCTTTGTTGCCTTCTCCGATTCCATTCTCACGGCCCGATCATTTGCCTCACGGAACAACGAAAACGTCGATACGAATGCCGAACTCAACGCATTTGGTGTTGCTCAGATCGCGGCGGGACTGACCGGTGGATTCCCGATCGCAACAAGTGGCTCACGCACCAGCGTCAACAATCAAACCGGAGTGCGCACGCAAGTCGGGCAGATTATTGCCGCGGTTGCCGTCGCCCTCGTGCTGCTCTTTTTGACCGCACCCATCCAATATCTACCGTCGCCGGTTTTGGGCGCCATCATCGTGGTCGCAGCCGCGTCATTGATCGTTCCCGCTGAGTGGCGAGCACTAGCCACGAGTAGCCGGGCCGAACTATGGATCGCAGCCATCACCGCAGCTGGCGTAGTGCTTATTGGCGTGATTCCTGCACTACTTATCGCGATGGTTCTGTCCCTGATTGACATGGCTCGCCGACGCGCGAAAGCGGCCGACGCGGTTGAAGGTTGGGTCAGCCAAGATAAACACTTCGCATCCGTTGAGCGTCACCCCGACGCGATGGTGGCCCTAGGGGTCGTGGTCTACCGATTCGACGCCTCACTTTTCTATGCAAACGCGACGCACTTCAAATATCGCTTCATGTCCGCCGTGGATGGCGCACCCTACCCCGTCCACACCGCCATCCTCGACACCTCATGCATGGGCACAACAGATGCCACCGCAGCCGAGGCGATCGAGGCCGTCGCCCGACAGTTTGAAAGCCGATCAATCCGCCTACTCGTCGCCGAACTCGCCAGTTGGCCACACACCCAATGGGCCGAGCTCGGACTCGTCGAAGAGATCGGCGAAGAACACTTCTACCCAACTGTCGCGGCCGCCATGCAGGCGGCATTGAGCGTCACATCGGCCAGCACAAGCGCATCCGCCCCCACGTCCGCAATGAATCCACAAAGTACGTCAACTGTTGAAGGGATTGAAGATGAGTCCATCTGACGCGAGCGCACCCCCAGCACTCGTCGAATACGCAGCCGGTTCGGAATTTCCGGGCAAGATGGGTCGCACCCGCGACGTATCCGACCCAGCATGGCCAGCTCCAAAGCGTGCGAACGAAGGTGCGCCGAACGTTCTATTCATAGTCCAGGACGACACGGGCTTTGGCCAGATGGGCTGCTACGGAAGTCCTATCGAAACGCCAAACATCGATGCGCTTGCAGCCAACGGTCTGGTGTACAACAACATGCACACGACCGCACTCTGCTCACCGACCCGTTCCTGCATCCTGACCGGTCGCAACCACCACTCGAACGCCATGTCATGTATCACCGAGGGCTCCACCGGATTCCCGGGCTCCAACGGATACATCCCCTTCGAGAACGGGATGCTTTCCGAGATCCTGCTCGATAAGGGCTACAACACCTACGCAATTGGTAAGTGGCACCTGACGCCCGCCGATCAGATCTCCGCAGCCGGACCGTACGACCGCTGGCCACTCGGCCGTGGTTTCGAGCGTTACTACGGATTCCTCGGCGGTGACACGCACCAGTACTACCCCGAGATTGTGTACGACAACCACCTCGTCGAGCCGGAGAAGACCCCTGAAGAGGGTTACCACCTCACCGAAGACCTTGTCGATAAGGCGATCGGGTTCATCGCCGATGCCAAGCAGGTCGCTCCGAACAAGCCGTTCTTCATGTACTTCTGTCCCGGTGCCGGACACGCTCCGCACCACGTGCCGAAGGAATGGGCCGATAAGTACAAAGGCAAGTTCGATGGCGGCTGGTCTGAGTACCGCGAAGAAACCTTCGCTCGTCAGAAGGCACTCGGGATCGTTCCCGCGGATGCGGAACTGTCACGTCATGACCCAGATGTGCAGGACTGGGACACACTCTCAGAAGACGAGAAGAAGCTTTACGCACGCATGATGGAGGTGTTCGCCGGATTCCTCTCGCACACCGACTACCACTACGGTCGCCTGTTCGAATTCCTCAAGCAAATTGGCGAGTTCGACAACACGATCATCATGTTCATCTCAGACAACGGTGCAAGCTCCGAAGGCGGCCCCAACGGTTCGGTGAATGAGAACAAGTTCTTCAACAACGTGCCCGATTCACTTGAAGAGAACTTGGCCATGATCGACGAGATCGGGGGACCAAAGACGTTCAACCACTACGCGTGGGGTTGGACATTTGCCGGCAATACACCATTCCGTCGCTGGAAGCGCGAGACCTACCGCGGCGGAGTCAGCGATCCCTTCGTTGTTCACTGGCCCGCTGGTATCAAGACCAAGGGCGAGGTTCGTGAGCAGTACGCGCACGCAATCGACATGGTCCCAACGGTTCTCGACGCTCTCGGTATCGAGGCGCCAGCGAAAATCAAGGGCTACGATCAGTCTGATAT
>Ga0194055_10002319_pt1 | contig 15178 bp, 17 predicted proteins | sample SepL449m_MetaG_FD_155482 | JGI IMG/M metagenome (GOLD analysis project Ga0194055, IMG submission 155482) | Anoxic zone freshwater microbial communities from boreal shield lake in IISD Experimental Lakes Area, Ontario, Canada - Sep2016-L442-9m | ecosystem: Environmental > Aquatic > Freshwater >... | reverse complement strand
CAACTTTTTATTATTTTTATATATTTCTAAATCTTTTTTTATATTATGTAATAAACATTTTTTTTCTATTAATATATTATTACTTTTTTTATTATCTTTATTAATTTCTTCATTTAATAATTTTATCTCTTGTATTTCTTTATTTATATTATTATTAACAATTATGTCATCTTTATATTTTATTATATTCTCTATATCTTTTATTTCTTTCTCTAATATATTTATTTCTTTAATAATATTATTTTTCTTTTTATTTAATTCATTATTAATTTTTAATTCATTTTCTAATATTTCATATGGTTCATAATTTTTTGATTCAAATATATTTAATTCTTTTTCTATTTTTTTAATCTCTAATTTTATTTCTTCATTATATTTTATATTCAAAATATTAATATTATTATTTTCTAATTCTGATTGTTTATTTATATATTCATGGATTTTTAATAATGTATTGTCATTAAAATGTTCTATATATTTTAATTTTGAATTTCGTAAAACATTTATTATATTATTATCCTTATTATCTTCTAAAATATTTATATAATCTTCCCTAATATCTTTTATTATATCATTTATATTACATAACTTTTTAAATATTTCAAAATCAGATTGCGATATATTCATCATTTGAATACTCTTTTCTAAATCTAATAATTCATTCATCAATATTACATTTCTTTCTTCTAATATTTCTATATCATTTGTATTTTCTATTTTTAATTTATATTTTAATGACATTTTTTTATCTTGTAAATTTAATATTTTTTCATTTTTTTCTTTTATAAATGTCTTATAATTATTAATTATTTCTGTTTGTTTATTAATGTATATCAAACTATTTATTTTGTCATTTATTATTTCAAATTCTTTATTTAATTCTTTCAATTTATCGTTTTTTATTAACAATAAATCATAATAAATGATTTCTTCTTTTATTTCTATATCGTAATCTAATTTTTTTAATTCCTTTGTTAATAAATATATTTTTTCATTATTTATATTTATTTTTTTATTATTATTTTCTAATTCTAAATTCTTTTGACTTATTATTTTATCATTTTCATTTATAATTGTTTCGTAGTATATAATATCAATATTTATTAATGATTTTAATTTTTTTTCATCATTTTTTAAACTTGTGTTTTTTTCTTTTACATTTTTATATATTTCTGTAAATATATTTAATTTCATTATTTTTGTTAAAAATTTCTTCTTATCCGCTTGTGTCATATCTCTTAATGATTGATTATTAAATTGCAATGATATACATGTAAATATAAAATCTTCTTTCGTCCCTACTAATTCTTTTATTTTTTTTTCTGATTTATCGTTATTTGAATAACTTATATCATGTTTTGTATAATGTTTATTATTAAATATATAATACCCACTATTATATTCTAGTAATTCATATATTTTAAATTTATCTAATTCCATATGCAATTTATTATTTCTAGATCTTTTTACAACTTTTTTATTTATCAAATATAATTTTCCATTTGTCTCAAATAATACTTCACACTCGCCAAACTCTTCATTTATATTTACTATGTCTTTTGGAATTGTTTCACCACCTCTCGCAGATGATGTAAATAATCCAAATGTTATTATATCTAATATGCTAGATTTGCCATATGAATTAGGAGCATTTATACCTATTAAATTATTATTATATTTACTAAAATTTATTATATTATTTTTTCCATATCCATACATATCACTAAATTTTATTTGTAATAACTCCCAATTACTTGTTTTTATATTTCCTATCTCATATTCTGATAATAATTCTAATATCTCTTCTACTATCTCATTCTTTAATTTTTCATTTATATCACATTTATTATCTATATATTCTATTATCATATCTTTTAAATTTAAATTATTTATTTTCTCTAACATTTTGTTCTCTATTTTCTCTAATTTATTAAATTGCGTTGTTAATGATATTCTTGGTTTATATTTTTTTAAAATATTATTATATTTATTTAATTCTATATAATCATCGTATATTATTTTTATATATCCGCAATTTGGAATTAATTTTAATTCTTCATACGTTAGTTCTTTGTATTTTTTGTTTTCTATTATTATTTCACCTTCTTTTATCTCGTAAATTTTATGCTGATAATCATTTCTTATTTGTTTAAATTCTGATGTTTTATTTACTAAATCCCAGTTTATATATCCATGATCATCGTTTGTTTCACTGAAATTTTGAGATATTAATGAACCAGCATAAGCTACCCTTTTATTCACATCTAAATATTGATGTAAATGTATATCACCTAATAATACATAATTATATCCTTTAAAATCTTTTATACCTAAATTTGAAAACATCTCTATACCATCCTTTTGAACTTTACATTTATTTAACATTCCATGATATAATCCTATCTTTATTTTATTACTTGTTATGTATTTTGCTTTTATAAATTTATCATCTACCAATGATGATATTCCAAATACTATATTTCCATACTCATAGATCCCTGAATATTGTAAATAATATAAGTTTTTGGGTTTCCTATCTTTTATTATGCTTGTTATCGGATCTATATCTTTCTTATTTCTCATGTTTATATCATGATTTCCTGCTATCAATATTACATCATTTATTTTTGACAACTCATTTAAAAAATCTACTATCAAATCTGTACTACTCGCTGTAAATTCATCTTTATCATGTAATAAATCACCTGTTAGTACTATTAAATAATTTGGTATTTTTTCTTTTAAAATTTTTAAGTCTTCATATAATTTTTTAAATACATGATTATACTCGTTTATTCTACTACTTTTTCGTATATGTATATCACTTATATGTATTATATTTGTTACTTCTCTATCTGATAATCTCTCTCTCTTCGGTACATTACCTGATGATAATAATAAATTATTATATTTCTCTTTTATTTCTTCGTCTAATAATATACCTCCGTGATATATTTCTAATATTATATCTGTTATCTCTTTTAATTTATTTTTACTTAACTCGTATAATTTTTGTATTTCTGACATTCTATATTCCTTTATTTTGTATTCTTTTTATTATTTATTGTATAATTTCCTCAATTTTTTATTATTTACAAGTATGCTATCATAATATATATTCATATCATATATTTTTATCTAATTATAAAATATAAATGAATCTTACTACTTATTATTTATATCCATCGTAATATAAATAAATTTTTTCTTTATTATGTCAATGTTTTTCTTTACATTCTATTACGATTTAATAATTATTTAGAATAATGCATCAGGTATGTATTATTTACACATATTTTCATAAACTATTATTATCAGTTTTAAATGTTGAGATTTTAAAAATAGCTCGTGTTGTTGTAATCTTGTTTTTTTGTTGTTTCAATATCAATATATATTGAATTAATTTCAGTTTCTAAGGCTTTAATTAATTTAAATTCTTTATTATCTTCAGTTTGAATTGATAAATTTTCTTCATTAACTTCAATTTTATTTTTAAGGCTTTAATTGCAACGTTAAGATCAATTATTTTATTTTGTATTTTCATAATATTTTTTATTATACACATTCTTAAGCTTCAGTTATATTAAAATATAATGCTTATTATAAAATAAAAAAATTGAATTTCTTTACTATTGAATAATTTATTAATAATTTATATAAATAAAAACATGACCTTCACAAATGACGATATGTATAAACTCTTTGAAATCTTATTAAATGTTCGTGAATGGACATGTAGAGAAATTGTTATTATAAGTGTTATCTCTAAAGAAATAAGAAAGTTAATTAATAATAATAAAAATAAAATACATTTTGTTTTTGTTTGTAACTTTCTTATTTCTCGTGCTGTAAAATTTCAACAAATTCTTAATAGCTTAAAAGAAATCAATCAGTTAAAAAATATATCTTATCTCAATTTAAGTCATAATGGTAGTTTTCTAACAAATGAAGTTTTAAAAATTATAACTAATAGTGAGCTTAATTTGCAAAATATCGAATCCATTGATATCAGTTTAAATTCTCTTGATTCTGATTTTTTGAATAAATTATCTTTTAATTTTTCAAATATTGTTCGATTAAATATTGGCGGTAATAAAATTGGCACAAAAGGTGCAAATATTCTCGCATCTAAGTTTTTTCTTTTGACAACATTAACTGACCTTTGTATTTGTGATTGTGAAATTGGAACAAGAGGAGCTGAAAGTATTGGACAAAGTATTGGACAATTAAGATTAACTCATTTATCAATATCTGAAAATAATATTGGAACAAGAGGAGCTAATAATATTATTAAAAAAATTCCAAATTTAGTTTTTTTAAATCTTTCAGGAAATGCAATTGATATATGTTCTTTTGAAGAATTTGCATATAATCTTAATTGTTTGACAAAATTAACTGAGCTTAATCTAGCTAATAATTATATAAAAAAACCAAGTTTATTACATAAAGTGTTTAAAAATTTATTATCATTAAATCTATCCAATAATAGCTTTTCCTACTTTGATAATAATGATATATGTAATCTAGGAAGAGTACTTTCACAAAATACAAAATTACTATTTCTGGATCTATCTTGTAATAATATCATACCTTATGATGCAGAATTCATTATATTATCGCTTAATTGTACTAAATTAACTAGTCTAGACATATCTTATGGTAGTGTAGAAATTATAAGAAAATACTGTAAAAATAGATTTCCAGCATTAAAAGAAAAAGAATTAAATACTTATGATAACAATTGATATTAATAATCTCAAACTTTTTACTTTATCAGTTTGCACTTTGATATTCACCTTTATTTAATTTTAGTATTTCTTCTTTATTATTTTTAAACATTTTAAATATCATATCATCTGTTAAATTTTCTATATATTCTATATTATCTAAATCTTTTAATCCTTCTTTTATCATTTCTTCATCTCGTTTATATTCATCATCTAAATATTTAAATAAATAATATTTTTAATGTATAATCTCTATCCATCTTTAAGTCTTCGTTTATATAAGGATATATTGATTCGTAACCTTCTTTTATTAATTTTAATATGAATTCTTTATCACTCTTTAATTCTTCATCCGCATAATCAAATATTTTGTTAGATCCTCTATTGTAATTCTTTACTGATTCATATACTATTTTTTTATTTCTCTTAAATTTTTTATCTACATATTTTAAATAATATCCATCATACTTTACTATATTTAATACTATCTCCTTGTTTGACCAAATATTTAATCTAAATTTTTTAAATAGTAAACTTGTTATATCATGATTTTTTAATAATTCTTCTTCATCGTCATATGATAATACATATTCCATTCTCTAATTCGTTATTATCAAATTATTTTCCTATATTTTATTTCTCAATTTTTTTAATTATACTTTAAAACAAATATAAAAATTTAAAATACTAGTTTTAGTCAATAAAAAAATTATAATTTAAAAAATCATAATTTATATGATTTTTTAAATTATTGATTCGGCTTTCATATTGTTTTTTTTTCATTAACTATTTAGCCTCATCTTTATTTTTTTAACCAAAGCTTGACTTTCAGAATTGATTTTTAGCAATTTCATTCTTTAGATTCAGTCTTCGTCTCCGTCTCAGTCTTCGTCTCCGTCTCCGTCTCCGTCTCCGTATTTGCTTCTTCAGTTAGTCTGCATGAATCCATAAAACTTTCAAACCAATCTTTAGTCTTTTTTAAAGTTTCTTCGTCCATATTATCTAACATGTTTTCAACACTTTTTTGTTGAGCTTCATCTGCTTTTTTAGCAATTTCATTTAGCTCGTATATCTCACTTTCAATTTTCGTTATCTCTGATTTATCACTTTCTGATTTATCACTTTCTAATTTTAATTTTTCTAACAGTAAGTTTAGCTTATCATCTATTTCACCTCTAGTTGCAATTGTCATAGTACCTGAATAGATTATTTTTTTTTCAAACTCTGCTAACAAAGCTTCTAACTTTTGTTTATCTTCTTTCGTTTTTTCTAAATCTTTATTCATTAGTTCTAAAACAGTAACTGTATTCGTTATATCTTGTTCTAACTCTGTTGTATCCTCATCTTTATTTTGTTCTAATTTTTTATTCATTAGTTTTAAAAATGCATCTGCAAGAGTTATTTCTTGTTCTAACTTTACAGACTTCTCTTCAATCTCGCGTTCATTATTCCTCAATAACATATACTCTAATCTTTGAGCAACTTTATTTTGCTCATATATTTCGGTTTCAATTTTTATTATCTCTATTTGATTATCTTCTTTTTTCATTTTTTCTAAAATATTATTTAACTCATTTAAAACTTTATAAGATTCTTCAAGCTCTTTTTCCATATTAATTCTAACTGAATCCTCTAATTGGTCCATCTTTGATCACTTGTTTTTGATCACTTGTTTTTTGGTCACTTGTTTTTGATCCTTTGATTAACAATTTAAAATAATATGTATTCCAATATAATAAAAATTCAATTTTTTTATTATATATTTTAAATCAATAGTCTCGAATCAATAACAATATATTATAAAAAACTAACTGTCATGTAAATAATTCAATTTTTTATACTTTGAAACAAATAATAATAAAAATTGAATTATTTATTATTTGTGTAAATCATTAAAGAAAAATATAATGACTAGATACTATGACAATGACTACAAAGAATATGACTATAAATTTTAATGATATTATTGAAATACTTATTGAAAATATTCAGACTAAATCTAAACAGAATTTAACATTAAAACAATTAATAATATTACGCGAGACTAATAAAAAAATTAAAGTAAATTCTGACAATATACAACCATTTGCTGAAGCAGAATATACATATACACGTGATAATCATAATACAGATAATGAAAAAGCTATTAAACATATTTTAAAATCTTATAAAATGTTTAGACTTTTCAAAATCATTTCTCTAGATATATATTTAGATCAAGTCGCCTATACAGCTTCGGATTATATAGATTATATTAATAGTGTTTTTGATCTGATTAATAATCATAAAAATTTGATACATATTAAATTTACTAGTTTTTCATTTTATGACAGTCATTTTGACAAATTTGACAAATTTGAAAAATTTGCAAAATTGTTTTCACAGTTACCATTTCTAAGTACTCTCGAACTAAAAAATTGTATTGAATATATTAACGATATTAAAATACTTACAACAATGTTACCACAATGTCAAGTTTTATCACACCTTAATTTAAGTTGTAGTGGTCTTAAATTTGAACATATTAAAATACTTTCAGTAGTGTTATCAGAATGTAATGTATTAACTACTTTAGATCTTAGTTTTAATTCTATGGGTCCTGATGGACTAAAAATCATAGCAGAAGTGCTTCCACAATGCACTAATCTTACTAAATTAGATTTGTCTTATAATAATAGTGAAGATTTAGTAAATTTTATAGGAGTACCTTCATGGAGCACATCATTAGTTCATATTGATCTAAATGAAAATGGAATAGGAAGACTTGGAGATATTTTTTCACAGTGTTCATCATTAAAATATCTCAATCTATGTGATAATGCTATTTGTACTAAAGATATTGAAGAAACTGAAGATCTTCGAGAGGTATTTAAACAGTGCACATCAATTGTTACTCTTCATCTTGATAGTAATGAACTTAATGATGATGAAAAAACAAACCTTTCAGAAATGCTATCACAATATACATCACTTAAAGAACTTACTATTTAAACTAAGTTAAAAACTTATTTTATTATAAAAAAATAAGTTTTTAACTTATATTTAATCTAACACATTAATATTATCAAGATAATTTAACTTAATCAACTTCTTCAAATTTTTCATCTTCTAAATCTGGTACATGGAGAACATCAAGAACATATCGATGATCGAGATTTAAAGGATTAGATGAACTAATCCTTGAAAAATTTAAATTATTTACTTCTTTCCAATCATTATCAAATTTAGGTGTAGTCTTAGTATCTTTTCTTAATAATATTTCAGAAATGTCTATAAATGAGAACTTGATCAAAGCTTCTGTAGCATCATACTTGGCTTTTTTAAATACTATTAAAGCTTTTAAATAAATACATTTAAACTTTGGATAATCTTTGTCATCTTTAGTAATATTATCAAGAGAAGCTTTAGTTTTAATTAAAACAGCTTCGGCTTCATCTTGTTTAGTTTTAGCATATGTCAAATCATTAGTAGCCTTGGTCATTGCCATACTTAAATCTGTTACATTAAGAACATCAAGATTATCAAGATCATCAAGATTATCAAGAACATTAAGATCATCAAGAACATATCGATGATCGAGATTTAAAGTTTGAATTGAAGTTAGATATTTAATATCATTGAATCGAGATGAACTAATCCTTGAAAAATTTAAATTATTTACTTCTTTCCAATCATTATCAAATTTAGGTGTAGTCTTAGTATCTTTTCTTAATAATATTTCAGAAATGTCTATAAATGATAACTTGATCAAAGCTTCAGTAGCATTATACTGGGCTTTTTTAAATACTATTAAAGCTTTTAAATAAATACATCTAAACTTTGGATAATCTTTGTCATCTTTAGTAATATTATCAAGAGAAGCTTTAGTTTTAATTAAAACAGCTTCGGCTTCATCTCGTTTAGTTTTAGCGTATGTCAAATCGTTTGTAGCCTTGGTCATTGCCATACTTAAACCTGACATTAAGTATTAACTTTTTTGTAGTATTAAAAACATTATGTATAGCAATATAATATAAATTCAATTTTTTTAGTTTAATACTTTTTTGCAATATTAATATTAAAAAAATAATTTATTTTTTTTTAAATAAAAATTTATAAAAAAAATCTCTCTCTCTCTATGAAATAACTTATTTAAAAAAAAATTATATACAACTAAACAATAAAAAATAGAACTATGTAATAAATACTATGTTTATAATCTTAAAAACTTAAAAAAACAAGTAAAAAACTTATTAAAATATATATAAATAGAACTATATACAAATTAAAAACTTATATTATAACTTAAAATAAAAAGTTTTTAACTTAAAATAATAAAATATAATGTAATTATAATAAAATGGTATTATATAAATGTGATAAATGCAATAAAGAATTTAATCAAAAATCTAATTATGTAATACATATTAATCGTAAAAAACCATGTAATATTAATATAACTATTAATGAAAAAAAAATATTATATAAATGTGAAAAATGTAATAAAGAATTTAATCAAAAATCTAATTATCTAACACATATTAATAGAAAAATTCCCTGTAATAATAATATTAGTATTGAAGATAAATATAAAATATTAGAAAATCAAAATAATAATTTAATTAAAGAAAATGATATCATAAAAAATAAAATTATTATATTAGAACAAGAAAATATAAAAATTAATGAATTATATAATAATTTATTAGATAAATGTATAAAAAATAATAATACTATTAATACAACTAATAATAGTAATAATACTATTAATAATACTATTAATATTTCATTAACAAATTTTGGTAATGAAGATTATAATAAATTAACAAATGATGAACAATTAAAAATTTTAAAATCTAATAAACAATGTATGTCAAATTTAATTAAATATTTACATGTTAATGATAGATTACCACAATATAAAAATATATGTATTAAAAATTTAAGAGGTAAAGGTGGGTATTTATATGAAGGTAATAAATGGTCACATTGTAATTTTGAAAATTTATTAACAATTTTATTTAAAAATAAAATTAATGATCTTGAAAAAATTAAATCTAATAATGAAGAATTAAGTAATTTTTATATACAAAATATTCAAAATTTAATTAATAATTATGATGATGATATTGATACTTTTATTAAAAATAATAAAGATAATATTATTAATATGTTATACAATAATACTAAAAATTATAAAATTACTAATTAAAATAAAACAAATACTTAATAATATAAGTTGCACTTGATATATAAAATATACATTACAAATAACAATACTATATTGATCGTCATCATTACTTATAAGTATTTAATCAATTGCAATTAATTAAATAATAAACTCAATTAACCAAAATAGTTTCCGTAATTGTTTACGTACTCGGACAGTTCAGTTGAAAACTGTTTTAATTGAAATAAAAACTCAGTATTAGAGTTTGTCATTATGTTGTTTATTATTTTTGGTCCATTTTTCCAATCTTTCGCTGCATATATTATTGCTTTAGTACTATATGGCGGGGAAGTTAAATGATCCATATATTTGATGTCACGGTGAATTTTATTTTTAAGTTTATCTAGGGTATCAAGTTCATTTGATAAAAGCGTGTGAGACTCTTCATACTTTTCAATCTCTCCTATAATAACAAAAACTGTAGGTCTATTTATTTTAAATTTTTCTACAGGACTAAGAACTAACTCAGGAGTGTCACTATTAGAATTTATTTCCATGGTTTAAATAATTTGAAAAAAATACTGAATACACTAGAATATAAAAAATTCAATTTTTTTATAAAAGTTATTTTGTCAAAAATTAGATAAAAAAAGAGCTAAAATACTAACATAAGTTATTAAAAATATAAAAAAATTTTAATATTAAAAATATTTTATATTACATTCTTATTGTTGTAATAAGTAAGAATCATATTTTCTATATTTGAATATATAGTATGATATTTAGTAAAATTATTAAACATATTCATAAATTGATTTATTTCTTTTTCAGTATTCACATTATACTCATATGTGAATGGATTCATATTATAATAACATTTACGTTCTTTAGAAACTCTTAAATTTTTCCAAATAAAATCACAAATAATAAACCAGTGTCTAATTATTTTTACTTTTACTTTTTTATTTTTGTCGTCTTTGTCTTCATTTTTATCTCCATCTTCATCTCCATCTCCATCTCCATCTTCATCTCCATCTCCATCTTCATTTTCGTATTCACTATCGCTATCAGTATCATAAGGACATACTAATTGTCTTGTTTCAATAGCCATTGTATTATAATAAATAATTTTATTTGTATCTGTTGACATTATAGACATATCATAAAACTTCTTAATGTTTTCATTTTTTATCATTTCATCAAAAGGCATAACAATCTCTTCAATATACTTATTTCTATGTGAATGAGGATCTATTTTTTCAATATATATTTTTGTATCATTTTTAATAAATAAAATATAATAAGGCTCTCTATTATGATGAAAATGATATGCTGAAAACTCAAGAGATCCTGTACTATGTCCAATATATTTATCTGACATTTCTTTAATTATTTAATTATATCATGACATTTTATTACAATATAATTAAAAATCAATTTTTTTATTATTCATAAAAAATAAAAAAATATTATTTGAACATAAACTCAAATACAATAAATAAAAAAATAATACTTATAATTGAATCAAGAGGATACAGAAAAGCTATTCTTAGAGTAGTAAATTCTGGAGCAGGAAGAGGCACAAAGCCATTCCTAGAGCTGCTGGATCTTCAGGGTCATTATGAAGATCACTGTCTTGGTTAACAGCAATAACATCAACAGAATCATTGATGCTAGTTTCTCCGTCTCCAGTGTCAACTTCTTCATATCCGTCTCCAGTCCCATCTTTTCCAATTACAGGATATGGAGAAGAATCAATCCATATTTTGATTTTATCATTATATGGATCTGATTGCATTGTCAAATCAGTAATAACAAAAAATAATGGAAATATTAAACAATTAAATATTCAATTTTTTTAGCTTGTACTGTTTTTTGTTAACCAACTTATAACTTTTTCATTACTTAAAGACTTTTTAGCTTTTTTACTCTTTAAATTGTCTTCAGACACAAGCACAGGCACAGGCACAGGCACAGTAACAGATTCAGAAACAAATTCAGAAACAGATTCAGAAACAAATTCAGAAACAGATTCAGAAACAAATTCAGAAACAGATTCTGAATCTATATTTAAAAGTTCTGGCTTGCGTTTTTTGTTTTCAGTTATTATATTTGTATTTGTATTTATTTTAACTTTATAATTATAGTACATAACTCTCGCTTTTTCTATATACATTATACATCTTTTCAATATTTCTCTAATAGAAATAATATATTCTTTGATAATAGCATCATTATTTAAAATTATATTAAATTTTACTATAGCTTCCATGTAACTATCTAAAGTTGATATCTGGTTAGATTCAATATTTAATAATTCAATATTTAATAATTCAATATTTAATAATTTGATATTTTGAGTCAAATTGTTAAATATTGAATCTATATTTGTGTATATAATATCTTGATCTTTAGAAATATTTTCTAAGTCTAATAGACTTTTATTTATCAAAAAATCTATTGTTGTTATCTGCATTTCTACTTGAGAGAGAAATAAGACTATAAAGTCTTGATTACCATTTATTGTTTTAAAAGTTAATATTATCTGAAAAATATTAGCTAATATTAGTATATAATGATTAGAGTTCAAAAAAAATAACATTTTTTTTTGATTGTTTAAGATTATACCTATATTGTGTTTAATCTTATCTATTTCAATTGTTGTTTTATCAGTATTTGACATTCTCTTTTAGACAAAAATAATAAACAACGTATGTTAGATAATAAAAAAATTTCAATTTTTTTTATCTAAATTAAATAAAAAAAATTTAGTTATATTTGGTATATTTCTTCCAATCTTTGAGTGGAAACATCTTAAAAATATCTTCTTTAACCTCTATTTCATATCCTATATTGTTTTTCCATAGATTATAAGCACTATTACTAATATTAAACCATACTTTATAATCTTCGTCATTATCGCCATACTCATCTCTCCTATTGCCTGCTATTATGTTTACTGCTAGCTCAAAATCAAGTGCATTTGGCTGATTTATTTCAAAGACATTATCTTTACAATAAAAACGCAAATGTTTTTCTGTCATTTTTGTATCATTAATATATAATAAAATGCAATTGATAAAAAATTTATTTCTCAATTTTTTTTATTTTTTATTATAAATAAAGTTTTAATAAAGTATTATAAGTTAGAACGCGTTTTATTTTTTCCCTTACCTTTGCGTTTACTATTTGAACTATTTGAATTATTAGAATTTTTATTAGTTTCAGTTGATACTTTAGCTAATGCCTTATGCATTTCCTTATCCATAGTAGTAGATGGTGTTCCGTCAGCAAATGTTACTGTAATTCCTTCTAATTGCTTAAAAAGTTCTTTATAATCTTTGTCTTCCAAAGAAAGTGTTGCCATATAAAATGTTTTTAAATAATGTTAAAAAATAATCTTTATTTCAAAATATTAAAAAATCAATTTTTTTATATAGAAATACAAAAAACTTTAATTAATAGCATTTGGTAAGTTTAAGTTTAAAGTTAAAGTTTGTAGCTTTATAAATAAATTTGATTCTTTAGCCTTTGTCTGATTTTCAATTGCTATTTTTTCTAATGTATTTGCTATCAATATACTAATATTATAATGATTAATTAACTTTTTAGTCTCTATCTCAGTAATAATATTAAAAACTAAATTATAGCTCTCTATGTTTTTTATGCTCTGATAACCATATTTTTTCATGCTCTGAAAAACTCAATTTTTTGTATTCAAATTCAAATAATATAGGCCTTTGAAGTAACCACTGTTTTTTATTTCCAAATAACCAATTATTTACTTTAGTCTTAGTTTCAACATTAGACAATAAAATATTGAATACAATTTGCAATTTGTTTTTTAACTGTGTTTTTTTCATAGCCTTCCATTGTTCTTGTTTTCTTCTGTTGAATCCAATTACAGGACAAAAAAATGGTTTATTACAACTAAAGCCCATTTTTATTTTGATTATATATAAAAAAACAAATGGATATCACAAAATAAAAAAAATTCAATTTTTTTATAAAATAGAGCATATACTATATCATATTTTGTATAGAATTATCTTCTAATATAGTTAAATTTAATTAGCCAAAAAAAATTGAATTTTTATTTCTATAAAACACTCATCATTTTGATATTAACGAAAAGTCACAAAAAATGTCATACGAAGCTCTCATTAACATTGATCCTAATCCTGATCCTGATCCTGATCCTAATCCTGATCCTGATCCTGATCCTGATCCTGATCCTGATCCTGATCCTAATTTTTTTCCTATTAGCAATTTAACAACTAATAGTGCTGTTCTTGCACTCAAAAAGCTTTATTATGGCGCTACATATAAAACGTTACATTGGGATCACGCTCCAAACATGCGAGAAGCACATTTAAAGCCAATTTTTAATAAAGAGGCAGCAAATAAACTACTTGCAGATCTTGATAATGGTAAAACAGTGTATATAGACTACTTTCAGGACCACTGTATTAAGGTTGAAATGACTTCAACTGGTATTATTACAAATAATTATGACTTTAATCATGGATTAAATCATGCTAAGAAAGTTCTTGAAAAAATGTCATACGAAGCTCTCATTAACATTGATCCTAATCCTGATCCTGATCCTGATCCTAATCCTGATCCTGATCCTGATCCTAATCCTGATCCTGATCCTGATCCTGATCCTGACTTTTTTCAAATTACCAAAATCATGACGACTATAGCGACCATGGTCGCCATGGAAATAAATTCTAATAGTGACACTCCTGAGTTAGTTCTTAGTCCTGTAGAAAAATTTAAAATAAATAGACCTACAGTTTTTGTTATTATAGGAGAGATTGAAAAGTATGAAGAGTCTCACACGCTTTTATCAAATGAACTTGATACCCTAGATAAACTTAAAAATAAAATTCACCGTGACATCAAATATATGGATCATTTAACTTCTCCGCCATATAGTACTAGAGCAATAATATATGCAGCGAAAGATTGGAAAAATGGACCAAAAATAATAAACAACATAATGACTAACTCTAATACTGAGTTTTTATTTCAATTAAAACAGTTTTCAACTGAACTGTCCGAGTACGTAAACAATTACGGAAACTATTTGGGTTAATACTAGTAACACTAAACTTGATATTTCGCCAATAAATTTATTGGCGAAATATTAGTCTTTTTCTTTGTATTTTATTAATCCATTCATTTTTGCGGTAAATATATTCATTATTTGCAACACATCCTTTACTAACTCTTCTTCTGGTTCTAAATCTTTATTTTTATTTAGTATAATTATTCTTCCATTTGAATATTCTTTAAT
>Ga0194055_10002318_pt1 | contig 15182 bp, 17 predicted proteins | sample SepL449m_MetaG_FD_155482 | JGI IMG/M metagenome (GOLD analysis project Ga0194055, IMG submission 155482) | Anoxic zone freshwater microbial communities from boreal shield lake in IISD Experimental Lakes Area, Ontario, Canada - Sep2016-L442-9m | ecosystem: Environmental > Aquatic > Freshwater >... | reverse complement strand
TTCAAACGGCGTAAAGACAGGGCTGAAATTCTCAGCCCATAGATCATGAAAACGAATGTCGTGTTCTCCAGTACGTAACTCGTCAAGAATTTCAGAACACAGGGATGCCACAAAAGAATCTGACGATGGGTGTGCCAGCACTACGAGAACTTTCACACGTTCCCCATCTTCTTCTCAAGCGAGCGAAGAAAACTCTTTCTACTCTCATCTGTTGCCGTATCCATTGCATACAAACTTGAAGTAGACACTTTTGTTCGAAATGACGTGTTCAATCGAAACGCTCGCGCCAGAATTCTTCGACCATTGTCATTGACTAGGCGAACATACAACCATGGGGAACCAAATGTAGAAGCAATGTGAATTCTACGAATGTTTTGAAGCCCGGGCCGAACTTTCCCATTTTCGTTAAAAACAAAAGCGGTTCCCGGCAACATGACTCGTTCAAGCCATCCTTTGAGTTGTGCCGGCAATCCACCCCACCAAGTGGGGTACACAAACACAACTATTTCAGCAGACGTGATGAGACTGACATATCTCTCAAGACCAACAGGTATTTCACCAGTGCCATTTGAATACATGTTCCACTCTGTTGTTGACATCACCGGATCAAAACTGTCAGCAGCAAGATCTATTAGGTCAACCGAATGTCCAGCAGAGTGCAGACCAGCGATGGCAGCGTCGCGCATCGCAGAACAAAAACTTCCTTCAACTGGGTGGCAATACACAACAAGAGCATTCATAAGGTGGTCCATTGCAGAAGCAATTGGGTACTACCGTACCGTGTATGCCTGATCTGACCGGAGACTTCAATACAGGACAATTGCCAAAGATTGCGCCCGGCACAGTCACAGTGACAATTGCACGTACTGTCGAGCCACATAACAAGGCAGAATTTGAAAAATGGTGCGATGACATGACTCATGCCGTGCAGGCAGCCGAGGGATGCCTTGGTGCCACAGTTCTTTGGCCTGCAAAACCAACTGATCCATATCACATGGTTTTTCGCTTTGTCGATGTATTACATCTGCGCGAATGGGAACGTTCGGAAACCCGTCAGGCATTGCGTGAACGCGCCGACCGCCTCGTACTGTCAGAAAAAGTGACAGTGACTGCTGGTACCGAACAATTCTTCGACGCCCTCGGCGAAGTGGAACGTCATAAGACTCGCACAGGAAAATTTCTCTCAGACGTTGCATGGGTATACCCCATTGCCTTGACGTTTACCCTTGTTCTTGCACCATACTTTGCACGGATCGATGTATTACCTCGAGTGTTAATCTCCACCGGCCTCATCGGCGCAACGAGTAAATATGCAACGGGCCCAATTCGTAAATGGCGGCGTCGGCGAAAGATGTTGCCACAGGATTTTTCTAGCCGATAACGAATTATCGCGGCGGAAGTCCGCAGGCGTTCATACCCAACAGTCGTGAAATGTGCTTACGATTACGGGCAACTAGCGAATAGACGAGCCCAGCGATAAATCGCACTCCTGGTAGTCCAATAATTACTCCGAGTGTCCGGTACATCCATGAATCTGCCAATTGCAAAATTGCTGAGACTGCGACAGCACCTTCTAATCGGCCAGCATCAGTGACAAACCAAACAGCACCAATATGTGTGAGTCCGTATTGATGGTGTGAGACAACATCAACATTAGGAATGTGTCCTGTGATCCATCCTGCGGATGCTTCACATATGCCACAGTCACCGTCATAGACGACTACGGGTTGCATGTCAGTTACGCATTCAGTAGATCGAAAACTTGTTGAGCACGACCAGCATGAATTGTTTCTTCGCGACCATTGAGGCGTAAAAGTCGGACTACTTCTTCATCGGTTTCGGCATCGGCCCAACGTTGGTAGCCGGCATCACCATTGATTTCACCTTGCACAACTGCTGCAAACATTTTTGAATCAATTGTCTCGGGAAGTGGAACTGCGAGCAATTCATTCTCTTCAGCGGAAGGTTCCCACTCGTGGCCAATTTTGATACTGATCATCCGAGCAAGACGACGAGCATGCCCGCGTTCTTCTACTGCATTTTTCCGCAGAAGATCTGCGGCAGTTTCATTTCCGACACGATCAGCCAAGATGTTGTAAAACACTTCGCCAGCCATTTCGATGCGATACATCAGCTTCAGTTCAGGTACTTCAAGTTTTGCAACATCAGCAAGGCCAGCATTGGCAGTAAAAAAATTCAACTCAGACATGATTAATTCACGTTCAGTAGATCGACAACGAAGACAAGAGTTTCTCCACCCTTGATGACTCCGCCTGCACCTTGAGATCCGTATCCGAGGTGCGCTGGAATTGTGATGCGACGACGGCCGCCCACTTTCATTCCGGCAACGCCCTGGTCCCAACCAGAAATTACTTGGCCAGCACCGAGACGAAATTCAAAAGTTTCATTGCGGTCCCATGATGCATCAAACTGCCGCTGCGTGCTCCACGCAACGCCCACATAATGCACTTCTACGTTGGTACCAGCAACTGCTTCTTTGCCGTCACCAACGGTGATGTCTTCAAGAACAAGTTCGGAAGGTGCGTCACCTGCAGGAATGGAAAGGTCTGGTTTCATTGCGCTCATGACCACCAACCTATCTGTGGCTCTAGCCCCTCACACGGAAAAAGCTGCCCTGTTTAGGCTCGTGCGCGCGTACGTCGAAGGACTGGATCTGCAACACGTAAAGCACCATCTGCAATCTTCATCACGCGACCAGCAGCTCCGGGAGTTGTGGAATCGATGAGATTACCCATAACGGCCAATGTGATATCTGCTGCGACTTGAGTACCCACTGCAAGTCGTAATCCCGGTTTCAATAACCACGGATGGCCAATGATAAAGCTGAAGCGTCGACCTGTTCGCAAGAACGAATCAAAACGTTCTCCTACCATGCGGTCGTACGACTCTGAAGCGGTATCTGGGTCAGCGATAAAACATTCTGCTGCCAACATGCCCGACTCAAGACCGTAATCAATACCTTCGCCGTTCATGGGGTTTACAAAACCAGCAGCATCACCCACAGCTACCCAACCAGGCCCGTGACGTTTCACGCAACTCATCGGCAATCGCCATGCACGAGGTTTTTCGATGTAGTCGCCAAGTGACCATGAATCGCGCACCAACGCTGCGTACTGATCAAGAAGCGTGTTGAGGTTCAATTTCTTGAAACCTTTCATAGTGCTGAGTGCACCGACGCCAATGTTGACAGTGCCATCACCTGCTGGAAACATCCACCCGTATCCCGGGACAGCAACACCATGTTCATCACTCAGACTGAGACACGCTTCGAGATGACGTTCTGCATGACGTGGTGTAGGCGCATAGGCACGAATTGCAAGACCAAATGGTTCGTTCGGATCACGTTCTGCACCAAGCATCTTTGCAGCCAGACCTTGAGCACCCGCAGCCAAGACTGTGAACGGTGCACGTAGTACTTCAGATCCGACACTAACTCCGACAACGCGTCCATCTTCTATAACGGGCAGTGCTTCAGAGTTAAACCGCACTTCTACGCCACTGGCGATTGCAACATCCAAGAGATGATTATCAAATCGTTGACGTGGCCATACAGCACCATGATTCGGAAAACGTGTTGTAGTTGGCCAGGAAAGTTCACGCTCTTTCTTTCCTGCAATCATTCGTAAACCATCAATACGATGCGCGACTGAATGATCAATGCCTAAATCATTCAGTGCAGCAATGGCACGAGGCGTCAGACCATCACCACACACTTTGTCGCGGCCATATGGACCCTTTTCGCAGAGAACCACGCGTAATCCAGCACGAGCGGCGGTGATGGCTGCAGCAGACCCTGCGGGACCACCGCCAATCACAAGAAGGTCACTCTGCATGACTACGAGCCTGCCAGATGCATATCCAATCTGCTACCTGCCTACCATGGGACATATGGCTCGTATGTCCGTTTCTGAAGCCGTGGCACTGGTGCGCCCCACCGACACAGTGGCCGTGCCACTTGGGCCAGGTGTGCCAGGCGGGTTCATGCATGCACTGGGTGACCGCGACGACTACGTCGACCTGCAAATATCTGGCGCGCTCATGCCAGACCTATATGCAGTGCTCACGAAACCTGGGGTGCACTACCGCAGTGGGTTTTTTGGACCAGCCGAACGCTTCTTGCGAGACGCGGGTTCATCCATTGATTACGTCCCCGCAGACTTTCGCCGATTTGCTCCCATTTTGGAAAAGATGCGCCCTCGTGTGATGGCAACTGCAGGATCTCTCCCAGTTGATGGTTGGATCAGTCTGTCCGTTCATGCCGGCGCCACTGTTGATGAAATTCATCGTGCTAGTGCAGACCCAGAACGAATTCTCCTTGTCGAAGTAAGTGAACATTTCCCACGCACATTTGGTGTAGCTCCTCATGAGCATCGTATTCACGTTGATGCAATTGATTGTCTTATTGAGACCGACCGTACGCCGCTGAACTTAGCCGACACAGAACCAAGCGATGCAGAACGAACAATCGCAGAGATTGCTCTTTCGTTCATCCATTCGGGCAGCACGTTACAAACCGGTATCGGAGGCATTCCCAACCAGATTGCATTATCACTAGCGGCCAGCGACATGGGTGACTTCGGTGTGCATTCCGAAATGTTTACGACTGGCCTCATGCGTCTTCACCAGGCAGGAAAAGTGACGAACAATAAGGGAACAGAATTCGATGGCTTCTCCCCAACAACATTTGCAGCTGGAATCCCAGAGCTCTACACGTGGCTTCACAACAACGACGCAGTTCGATTCCTGCCAGTAAAAATTGTGAACTCGCCCGAACTCATTGCGAAAAATCGCAATATGGTCACGATTAACGGAGCGTTAGCAGTTGATCTTGCCGGACAAGTTGTTGCCGACACAATCGGTGGTGCGCAATTCAGTGGTGTTGGCGGTCATGAAGATTTTGTCTCAGGTCCAGGACTCGACTCGTCTGATTGCAGTCTTATTTGCCTGCCATCCACGACCACTATTAATGGCGTGCTCACAAGTCGCATTATGGGCATTCTCCCAACAGGAAGTGTGGTTAGTACCCCACGTCACCAAGTTGACACAATCATTACCGAATTCGGTGTTGCCGAATTAGAGGGCCGCACCATTCGTGAACGAGCGCATGCTCTTGCGTCTATTGCACATCCGCAGTTTCGCGATGAACTCCTCGCGAGCGGTGAGTCATGGCCTCGGGATTAAGTCCAAGCGCTGTATACAACCCCATCACTGCTACCAGCGACACTGCACCAACTGCATAGCCAGCCAAGATGTCAGTTGGCCAATGTGTTCTGAGTAACCACGAAGATATTCCGACAACAACACTTGCAATCACTACTAACCACGACCCAATGCGGCGGGCGACTGAACCATTCGTTGTGAAATACCAAACGACAAATCCCCATAACGCAACACAGTTCGCCGCATGTCCAGACGGAAACGCCATTTCGTCTTGCCCGATCATCATGCGACTAAAGAAATTCTCAAACTGGTACGGAAATATTCTCCCAACCGAAATTTTAAGTGCGCCAGCGATTCCGGTTTCTAAAATCAAAACGAGGAAAAACCCAATAAGTGGTAGCCACGAGCGACGCTTCCACGACACCCAGAACAGAGCAGGAAGACAGACAGTGAGAATGATTCCACGTAGTCCAAACATCACAGTCACCGAGAAAATATCTTTTGATGCACCGATGTCTCGCGCCGTTTGTCGTGCAGTTTTGTCGAAGTTAGACAAAAATCCTCGAGTCACCACTTGTTGAATCAAGACAGCAAGAAAGAGACTCAAAACTGCTGCATATGCAGAAAGGCGGCGGGCGGTCAACATCAGGAACCATTTTGCCCTGTTTACGTCCCACCATTGTGGCACCCACCGAAAAAAGCGCCAGTACGGCACAGCACTTCGATCGGTACTAGAACTTGCTGATGAGTAGTTTCACGCCTGGTTCACCCGAATGGTTTAGTCAAGTCGACGAAGAGGTCATTGACCCCTTACGCCGAATTGTGGACCCGCACCACCATCTCTGGCCGGTCGGCGGCTCACTGCCGTACGGCCTTGACCAGCTTCACGGTGATCTGAATACCGGGCACCTCATAGAAAAAACTGTATTCATTGAATGTGGCGCTAGTTACCGAACATCTGGTCCGGCTCATCTCGCACCGGTGGGTGAAACAGAATTTGTTGCCGGTGAATCACTTCGTGACCCCGCCCACATTATTTCCGGAATCGTTGCACACGCCGACCTCCGTCGTGATGATCTCGGCGACATTCTTGATGCACATACCGAAGCAGGTAATGGACTGTTGCGCGGCATTCGCGATGCACTCTCTCGTGCCGATCATCCAGAAGTTCTGGCTATTCCTGGTCGAGCACCGAAAGATCTCTACAAAGATCAGAACTTTAGACGCGGAGTTACCGAACTTGGTGCGCGTGGCCTGACGTATGACTCGTGGCACTACCACTATCAGAACTCTGAATTTCTTGAACTAGCTCGTGCAGTACCTAGTACAACAATGATCCTTGATCACTTTGGTACGCCCCTTGGCGTTGGTCCATACGAATCTCAACGAGACGAAATTTTTGTGCAATGGAAAAAAGATATTGAGGCCATAGCTACCTGTTCAAATGTGGTTGCAAAACTTGGCGGACTTGCAATGCCAGACAACGGATTTGGTTGGCATACAGCCGACAAACCGCCGACGTCAGATGAGTTCATCGCTGTACAAAAGAAGTACTACGAACACACCATTGAATGTTTTGGACCAGACAGGTGCATGTTCGAATCAAACTTCCCCATTGACCGATTCTCAATGTCATACACAGTTGTGTGGAATGCATTTAAAAAGATGACAGCCTCATTTACTGAGGAAGAAAAAGATTCCATGTTCCGTGGCACTGCTACCCGCATCTATTCTTTGTCGTCATGATTGCTGACCAATTCGAACCACTGACGCCAGAACAAGCAGAGTTTTGGGCGCGTTTCCCGAAATGGGACCAAGATATGAACTTTGCGGTGTACCTAGGATTTGTTGTTGAAGAAGTAAGGCGTGACTACGCGCGCATGCGACTACCTGCTCGTTGGGAAATGAATCAGCCAGCCGGAATTATGCACGGCGGAGCAATAGCCAGCCTGATTGATACAACAGTTGTGCCCGCAGTCGGTGGGCCATACGAGAACGGCTCGTTTGTCACCATCAGCATGAATGTGGAATACCTTTCAGCAGTTGCCGACGAAGATGCAGTCTGCGAAGGCTGGATTACCAAGCGAGGTAGATCAATTGCGTTCTGTCGTGCTGAAGTGCGTGGCGCTTCAACTGGAAAACTGTGCGCAACAGCATCGCTCGTATACAAGGTGTGATTTACTTCAGTGCGATGCAAACCATTGCGAAAGTCTTGTAAAGCCTTCGTCTACGGTCACGCGTGGCGTCCATGAAAGGTCTTCTTGTACTGCACGTTGATCAAACCAATGTGCAGTACCTAATTGTTCGGCAATAAATCGCGTTACAGGCGGTTCGGATGATCGAAGCAATGGCCATACCCGCTCGACAAAAGAACCGACACTTTTTCCTAGTGCAAGCGAAACATAGCGCGGTGCAAATGGGATACGTGCCGATTCACACATAGACCTCATCAGTTCATTAACAGTGCGAGGTTCGGCATTCGAAATCACATATGACTTACCATCGCTTGCAGATCCAATATGAATTGCATCAAGTGCCGCGATGTGAGCTTCGATTGCGTTGTCAATATAGGTGGAATCCACCAATGCATTTCCTGAACCTACAATCGTGAGTCGCCCGCGTGTTGCTCTATCTATGATTCGACCAACCAATTGTGTGTCTCCTGGTCCCCACACCAAATGGGGGCGTGTTGCGACAACTGCAAGGTGACTATTGCGTGCATTCAATGCCAATAGTTCTGCCATCGCCTTTGATTCGGCATAGTAGGAACGCGAGCGTCCAAGAGTGGCTGTACCAGCGGCTGCACCAACAAGCGATTCACCAACGTGAGCGACAGAGGGAGTGGAAACACATACCAATCGTGAAATGTTTTGTCGTTTTGCGGCATTTACAACATTTTCAGTACCTGTCACATTGGTGTTGTAAAACTCTTGCCATTTTCCGACCACACCAACTCGTGCTGCACCGTGAATGATGGCTTCGCACCCCTGTGCTGCATTGGCGACAGCATCAGCATCACTAATATCTGCCAACACTTGCCGCGCGCTCTGATGCCCCTCAAAAATTGCTGTACGTCGCTGCAGACACACCACTTCATCACCACGCCGAACGAGAGCACTTGCAATGCCCCCAAGCAACATACTCCCGGTACCAGTAACTAAAACCTTCACTTTTTATTCCCCGATAAAATCAAAGACATCTGTAGAGCCACTTTTGTCCGATCAATTTTCGAGTTGTGTCTAATGTCTACGGGAAGATGCTTTGTTGTCCACACAGCCGCAACAGCGTGAGGCATAACAACAGATCGCACTGCGCGTGCAAGTTCAGTGGATGCTGGCCCGTCGTTGTTCTGTGATGTCTCCACCACAATGACAATGAGTTGTGCGCCGATAGGGCCGACACCAACTGCAGCGGCTCGCACAATGTGTGGCAAGGCTTCGACAGCAATCTCTAATGGCACGGGCGTCACTGGACCACCTGCGGTATGAACAATGTGCACAGATCGACCTTCTATCCAGAGGTTCCCAGAGGCATCGAGATGACCTACATCTCCGGTGCGATGCCACATTCGAGTGTCATCACTCATTGTCAATACTGGTCGTGCGTGATGTTCAGTCAGCCATAACGAGTCGTATCCCGCTGACATCCATGGTGCCGACACCAAAACCTCTGACGTATCAGGGTCAATTTGTACTTCACAGTTGTGAACAGGTTGTCCGACACAGACTCCAGCACCAGTTCCGATTCGTTCGAGATCTGCCAACGAAACATCGGCGACAGGTAATACTTCAGTCATGCCATAGGGCGTGTGTAGCTCCGCTTCAGGACACATCACAGAAATCTCACGCAACGTTGCGATGGGTACCGGAGCGCCCGCTGACATCAGCAGTCTTACTTTTGAAAGACTGAGCAAAGTGCCGTTCGCGGTTCGCACCACATTTGCAAGTGCTGCTGGAGATGCGAACACCATGGTGGCTCCAACACGTTGACATGCGTCGTCAAGAGCCTTTGCCGTCAGCGATCCTGGCGCAGTCACATCCATATCAGCAAGCCCCGTCGCAATCCCGAGAGCGGGTCCATACAAAGCGAAGGGAGCAAAAGCGGCGACAAATTTGTCAGCAGACGTGATGCCATATGTCTGCTGCAAAGCATCTCGTTGTGCGTACAACTGGCGGTACGTGTAGCGAACACCCTTTGCCGGTCCTGTCGCACCAGAGGTAAACAACACTGCAGCAAGATCATCAGGCATTGGTTCTGGAGAACTGACATATTCCAATTTCTGCACAGCCGGTGATCGTTTCAATGATGACAGCGCAATAAACGACGCACGAGGTGCCCATTTCAGAACTCGTGCAGCAAATATTGCACGCGCTGGCCCGACAACATGTGTAACACGAGATGCTCGTATAGCCCCACGAAGGCCGCGAAGTCCAAGACCCCTATCTGCAATAACTGCCACTGCACCAATACGCCAACACGCATACACCACAGCTATCAAATCAATACTGGGCGACACCAATATTGCAATGCGATCGCCTTTTGACACTCCACCTTGGTGCATCGCATTCGCATATGTGGCAACTCTGGTGGCGAATTCCGGACGAGTAACTGCAGCATCAGCGGCCGCATCAGTTATGGCAATGTCATCTACTGAGTCCCATTGATCGATGAGTGACCACAAAGTTGCGGGATTGGCATGATTGGGTTGAGTAATTGAAGTGCGTGCTTGTTCAGTGTGCTCTTCAATCGCAGCTTCGACAATCGGCGCTAGCGAAGTTTCCAACACTGCCAAGTGACCAGCGTTAGCGATGCGATGCAATGCAACATCGCCGAAACGATGAAGCAAATCATGTGCGAAGTCATCGTTGAAGACAGGATCTTTGGATCCCCACACCAACCGAACAGGAATTTTTAGACCAGATAATTGATTGGCAACTGTTGCAATATCTTGCGATGACCGATGGCGTGATGTGAGAGGTGCATCTGCAACGAAATCTGCCACTCCTCTTCGGGTCGCGCGGCGTCGATACGGGGATGTCAAAGCAGTACGTTGCTCACGCGATAATCCGAGTCCAGGCAAAAAGGGAGTCCCCCGCACAAACAATGAAGTCTCTCGAGTCACCAACCGATGAAATCCACTGCTTGCTGCCAAACGAATGAGTAACGGAGCGTGACGATTCTGAGGAATAGCGATACCAGTATTGGATAGCACCATGCCCGCTACCTGGTCTGGATGCGACACTGCGTATCCCATGCCAATTGCACCACCCCAATCCTGAGCAACTATCCACACTGGAGTTGTAATGCCCACTGCGCGAACAAAGTCAGCAATGTCTGCAACTCTGTCGCGATAACTGCGCGATGAAACCTGTTCTGAAAACCCCATTGATAAATGATCTGGAGCAATAACACGAAAGTCTGAATTCAATTCCCGGAAAAGCCGCGACCACAGAAATGACCACGTCGGGTTTCCGTGCAAACACAAAACAACCGGAGCATTATCAGTGTTTCCAGGTCGGTCTAAGAAATGCCACTGGTGAGTTGCACCATCATGACTTGGAACGTCAATGTTGCGCGACCACGATGGGTCTAATCCGAACGCTGCAAAATCAGCAACGAGCGAACGCTGCACATTTACCAAAGAATCTCAAGTGCACTTGTATTAAGTCCAGAACCAATGCCGAGACACATCACTCGTTGGCCCGGCTTAATCTTGTCTTGCACACTTGCCAACGTAATGGGAATTGCTGCAGGGCCAATGTTGCCAAAATGAGGAAAAGTAATTGGAGCCTTCGCAGGATCAATTCCGAGGCGATCACACAACATCGTGGTGTGCACCTTGCTGACCTGATGCAAGATGTACCAATCAACGTCAGCTGGTGCCCAATTGAAATCAACAAGTGCTTCAGTCCATGCTTCTTCAGCCAAGTCAAGACCTGCCACCAAAAGTCCGTGAGTATCTGTAGTCATGCGATCAAGGTCACCCACACATAACGAATTGTGTTCAGTGGCAGCCCGTGCCATACCGCCGATGAGTCGATGCGTTTCAGGGTGGCGATTCGAGCTCGCCATCACCATTGCTGCTGCTCCGGAACCAAGTGTGAGCGACGCAAATTCTGCAAACACATCAAGTGCTGTGGAATCTGGCTTGCGAAGTCGTTCAATCGTCGCCTCTTGTGGCTGGCGACTGCCTTCTCCGTCGACAATCAACACATATTCAACTGAGCCGGAATCAATCATGGTGGCCGCAAGATGCATCGCATTGACGAATCCGAGACATGCATTTCCGATATCAAAGTTGAGACACGATGAAGACAATTTGAGGCGGTCATGTACAAGGCATGCAACAGATGGTTCGAGATGTTCTTTGCACACCGACGTAGAAATCAATGCTCCAATTTGTGAAGGATCAATTCCTGCTTTTTCTATTGCGAGTTTGCCTGCCATTGCCGCTGCATCAGAGAACGACACGTCTTCATCCCACCAGCGACGCTCTTCGATACCTGCAAGTCCAGCAAGTAGTCCAGCTCTGAGGCCATTGCGTTGGTACACCTCAGCCAACTGCTCATCAATCCACTCTGAAGTAATGACATTGGGCGCCTCAACCGCTGCAACACTCAATATGCCAGCATGCTGATGTCGAAATACTGAATTTCCGGCCATAGGGACGATCTTTCGGGTTGAGTACGAGTTACAGGCTAGTGAGGGCACTGCATTTCTTAACCACGGGGCTGTCGAATCGCTGATTTATTGTGCAATTACTCCAAAACCGGTGCCAGACTTCCTGAATGGGCATAGACATCGGCGATTTCACAGTCTTTGCGTGCCCACATTGCACAATGCCACTACGTCTCATTCAACAAGAGGCACGCTGTGAGAACAACCATCTCTTCGATCGTTCACGAGATGGATACATCAATCTCGTTGTGGGGGGTCGACTTGCGTCAAGTTCCACATCGGGTGACACCGCAGAATCACTTCGGTCCCGACGACGCTTCTTCGCCACGGGGTCATACGTCCCAATTGCATCTGCACTCGGCAGTACATTGCGAAATACAACGGGACCTGTCCTTGATGTGGGATGTGGAGAGGGTTACTACTTCACTCACATCAACGCGACCGAAAAGTACGGCATTGACATTTCAAAAAAAGCAGTGCAAATGGCGAGCAAACTTTTGCCCAATGTCCACTTTGCAGTTGCATCTGCATTTCGCCTTCCCATTGTTGATCATTCCTGCGCCGCTGTCTTTTCTGTCTTCGCACCACATTCGTTTGAGGAATATGCCCGCGTCTTACAACCCGGTGGCACGTGGGTCACGGTGACGCCTGGTCCACATCACCTTCAACAGATGCGTCCGAAACGAGACCAAACTATTGCTGAACGAGAAGGTCGCCGCAGCGAGCCACCTGCACAGGCACAAAATGCAGAGCGCATTCAGTTTGACCTTGACCTCACAGAGACTGACGCCAATGACTTGTTTTCTATGACGCCATTGGTGTGGCAGACCGCAGCAGATGCGTCGCCAGCCACGCATGTCAGTGTCGATGTTTGGATATCTTCAGGCACAACGCCCTAACGTATCGACATGCTGAAATTTGATACTGCGTATTACCAGCGCTTCTACGGCGATAACGGTGCGCACGACGCGGAGAAAGTTGCACACCTAGCAACTGCAGTTCATCACCTTGCAGCGTGGTGGGGCATCAACGTATCGACTGTTCTTGATGTAGGAGCCGGTATGGGAATGTGGCGCGACTGGTACAACCAAACCTTCCCCGACGTCACCGTGCGTTCCATCGATGTCAGTGAACACGCATGCGAAACTTGGAATCACGAACAACGAGACATCTCACAATGGCGACCACGTGGAAAATTTGATCTCGTTATTTGTCATAGCGTGCTGCAATATCTCGATAAAGAATCTGTTATTCAGGCATTCGAAAATCTTGCTGCCGCAACACGGCATGTGTTGTATCTCGAACTTCCAACCAAGTGGGACTACGAAAATATTGTCGACGAGTCAAGCACTGATCTTCAGGTGTACCAGCGATCAGCTACGTGGTATCGCACACAATTATCGCAATACTTTCGACAAGTTGGAGCTGGACTGTGGGTGCCCCTCAATGGCGTGCCTATGTATGAACTAGAAGCGTGTCGCTAGCGAGATGCAGGCCGGAAGCGATACAGAGCGCTTCCCTCACCAGTGTCGTGGAACACCATCTCCACGGGCATTCCTACATGCAGTGCATCAATGTCGCAATCAACAATGTTGGTCATGATGCGCGGCCCATCGGCAAGTTCTACATAAGCAATCACGAACGGACCAGCATCTTTAAATAGGCCTGTTCCCTTGCGTACAACTGTGTAGCTATAAATAGTGCCTGTTTGTTGAGCATCAAACGTTGACACATTCTCTGTCCAACACTTCGGGCAGTTTCGCCGAGGAAACCACAGAACAATGTTGCACGCATCGCAACGCTGCAATAAGAATCGGCCTTCTGTAGTGGCTTTCCAGAACTCAGCAGTAGATGAGTTGATCGCCGGTGCAGGTGTTGGCAACATGGTCATGCGTCCTCTTGTCCAAGAATAAGTGTGACTGAACCGTGCTTTGAACCAAGGCTGCCACCTGTGCCGTGAGCAAGAGATATCTGACAGTTCGGTACTTGCACAGCTGGGTGTGCTTCACCGCGCATTTGTCGTACTGCTTCAATAACTTTCGTAATTCCCCCACGGTTCGATGGATGGTTGTTGCATAAACCACCGCCATCAGTGTTGAACGGCAGTTTTCCGAATGGAGCAACAAGTCCGCCATCCATCACAAATTTTCCGCCTTGTCCTTTTTCACAGAATCCAAGATCTTCGATTGTTTGCAGAACAGTGATCGTGAAACTGTCATAGATGGATGCGTATTTAATATCTGCGACACTGACACCAGCTTCTGCAAATGCACGAGGGCCTGACCAGACAGCACCCGTATAGGTGAGGTCAATTCCGCCGTTGTTGGTGTGCTTGATTGCTTCTCCATGACCAAGAATTTTTGCCGACGTACGACCAAGCGAACGAGCAACTTCTGGAGACACAACGATTAATGCTCCGCCACCATCAGTGACGACACAGCAGTCAAGCCGATGTAACGGGTCGGCAACCATTGGCGAGTTCAATACGTCTTCTACTGTTACCGCGTACGGCAAATATGCATTCGGATTATGTTGTGCATGAATACTTGCTGCAACTTTGATTTCTGCCAACTGCGCAGACGTTGTGCCGAATTCATACATATGGCGTTGAGCTGCAAGTGCGTAGGTGTGTGGTGCGCCTGCAATTCCCCATCCTGATTCAAATCCGGAGTCTGACCCTGATGCGAATAACACTTCGTGGCGACCTGTGCGGGGTTTTCCAGCCAAGGTGATCAAGGCAACAGAGCACTTGCCCGCTGCGATAGCTGCCGCAGCGTGACCGACATGAGCAAGATACGACGAGCCGCCAGTTTCAGTGCTGTCGAAGTAGGTCGGGCGCAAACCAAAGTGTTCCACTAGTGACATGGGGCCAAACCCTGCTGTTCCATCACAGAACACAGCATCAACATCGCTCATTTGTAGGCCCGCATCGGCAAGTGCGCCAAGCGCAACTTCTGTATGAATCTCAAACAATGTGCGGTCAGGAATATCCCGACGCGGATGCTCATAAATGCCCGCGACATACGCCGCTCCTCGAATACTCATCGTTGTCTGCTCTTGTATGCGTTAATCATGGAACTTCCATTAGAACAGGCAAACAATTGTTCTACCGAAGCGGAGGTACTGCCACATGTCACAGGTCCCTAGAAAACCAAAATCCCAACCTCTGTGGAGAGGCTGGGATTTCAGACTTTTATTATTAGTGGCGGGGGCAAGATTTGAACTTGCGACCTTTGGGTTATGAGCCCAACGAGCTACCGGGCTGCTCCACCCCGCGATGTAGTTGAAGCATTACGGTACAAGGCGAGTGCCTCACTCACAAC
>Ga0194055_10002317_pt1 | contig 15185 bp, 13 predicted proteins | sample SepL449m_MetaG_FD_155482 | JGI IMG/M metagenome (GOLD analysis project Ga0194055, IMG submission 155482) | Anoxic zone freshwater microbial communities from boreal shield lake in IISD Experimental Lakes Area, Ontario, Canada - Sep2016-L442-9m | ecosystem: Environmental > Aquatic > Freshwater >... | reverse complement strand
AAGATAATTTATCTGGGCCATGGTTTGCGCGCGAATTTGAAAAACTAGGTGTTGCTGCAATAACGATTCATGGCAGAACCAGAGAGCAAGGTTTTTCGGGCAGCGTAGATCTTGATGGCATAAGAAGTGTGGTGGAAGCCGTAGAAAAAATCCCAATCATTGGAAACGGCGATGTCAAAGGGGTTTCAGATGCCAAGGCTATGTTTGAAAAAACAGGCTGTGCAGGAATCGCAATTGGGCGCGGAGCACTGCTTAACCCTTGGATATTCCAGCAATTATCAACTTGGGATTTAACGGGTGAACCATGCCCCCATGCGGGATGGATGGATCGATTGCAATTCATGCGCAGGCACTTCAGGCTGTTGGTGGAACATAAGGGAGAACGGTTTTCCTGCTTGGCATTCCGTAAAGTTGCAAATTGGTACTGCAGAGTTTTAAAACCCGGGCACCAAATACAGCAACAACTTGTGCAACTGGAATCACCAGACCACTTCGAAGGCTTGGCAAATCAGATTGAAGAACTCGTAAAAATCAGGCCCGAACCAAATTGGCCCGACTTGGAATGCCCTGTCAAAGTCCCCTCAGGACCCATTTCCCACTGGTAATCCAGTTCGCACTAGACAGTTCCTTGGCAAGCGCTATAGTCCTGCGCCGGCTTGATTCTTTTTCAAGCCATGCCTGTTAATTCAGGCAAAGAAGGAAGACTAGCGCAGGATTATTGCATGTCCATCAGCAGGCTGACCCCGGCTTACGAAACATCGCTTGGTAAATGTTACCTTGGGGATGCCTTGGAACTTTTAAAAAAGGTTAAAGATAACTCCATTTCTTTAGTTCTGACTTCTCCACCTTTCGCCCTGCGAAGACAAAAAGCCTACGGAAATGTTGATGCAGCATCCTATGTGGATTGGATACTTCCCTTCGCTTGGGAAATTCAAAGAATCTTAAAACCTGACGGTTCGTTTGTGATGGATCTTGCAGGTGCTTGGAATCCGAAAAAAGGCACCCGCTCTTTATTTCAGTACGAATTGATTTTGAAATTATGTCAGCGCTTTCATCTGGCGCAGGAATTCTACTGGTACAATCCCAGCAAATTACCAACCCCTGCAGAGTGGGTAACTATCCGTCGAACTCGTGTGAAAGATGCCGTCAACATGGTTTGGTGGCTTTCAAAAACTGAAGAGCCACAAGCAGATAACCGTAGAGTTTTAAAGCCATACAGCAAATCCATGCAACGCTTGTTACGTGATGGATACGATACAGCCATGAGGCCATCCCAGCATGAAATTGGGCCCAACTTCCAGAAGGATAATGGCGGGGCAATTCCTCCGAACATGCTTTCAATTCCTAATTGCAGATCTGCGGATTCCTACATCAAGAGGTGCAGGCAGGAAGGGTTAACAATTCATCCAGCGCGTTTCCCCGAACCACTTCCGGAATTTTTTGTGCAGTTTTTAACAAGCCCAGGCGATACGGTGCTCGATCCTTTTTCAGGAAGCAACATGACGGGTGCGGTTAGTCAAAAACTCGGACGCAAATTGATAAGCTTTGAAATAAACGAAGAGTATGTAGAAAGCTCGCAGATGAGATTTGAAGAAAATCCCAAAACCGGTACAGGCCTTGGGATTAAAAATCTAATGAAGAAAAAGAAACCTGCCTAGGTCTACCTATTTCGCTGCGCGAACTTTCAGCAGATTAAAGTGCCTTGAAAATTTGTCTTCAAGGTGCTTGAATATTTCCATCGCAAGTACAACATCCACCATCGCAACACTTTGCCCGGTGCTAAGAACGGCATTTCCCAACCCAATCTGATGTTCCATATTTTGCAGGCATTTTAAAACCACATTTATTCTGGCATCAATTTGATCTGCGCTCATCCCATCTACTATGGAAAAGAATTTGCAAGCATCGGTGAAAGCAACTTCCTGCTTACGCCCGTCTTGGAATTTTTCAAATGCAATCGAATCCATAATGGCAAGAAGAATGCGATCGGTTTCTTTATTGGTACGAATAGTGGATTGCCTAGAAGCGGGCCTGTCTTCGCCTTTAAGGATGCGTTTGACAACAACCAGACCATCTTTGGTAAGGGCGTACATTTTGAGGCCGGTCTTAACAAGCCAACCCCTTCTGGCTAAACCCTTTTCACCCATGATACTCGCAAGGATTTTGTTGGAGTCAGGGTACGATTCCACAAAGCCCTTGAGGCCAAATGTTCGAGGATATTTTTGCCATGCCATCACTATCAAGGCTTCGGCACTAAAAGGCGTCTGGCCAGATTCTTCAAGCAGATTTGCAGCAAGTAATATTTTTTCGGGAACAGTACAGTCTTCGATCGAAATAACTTTGTTTGCCATTTGTATCCTGGAATTCTAAGGTTGTCACGCTGGTGAATTTATTCAAACACTTGTTAAGAGGTACATCAAGAAAAATATTTCAAAGTTCTAAAAGTTAGTTAGGGAGTACTGTCAGGCCCAGAATTATTGTTCCATAATTTCTATTTTACATCATTTAACATTCGGGCTCTTCGGCTGCATCTTGCTGAGTTATTTCCCTAATTAGTTGGGTAGCATAAGCTCCTGCGGGCAGAGAAAATGAGAGCCTCACACCATCCGCTTCAAAACCGAGATTCAATTCTGATATGGGGTAAACCAAACACCGTCTTGCGCCCATTAAAAACTTACCGAATCCCTTCCAAACGTCTTGTTTAAAACCAAAAGATTCGCAAACCTTGGTTTCCAACAACAGGGCTTCTTCTGTAGGCTTTGGATACATCTTCCACCCTTGCATTGGGCCCGTGACTGCCATCAACCCTTGATCCACCCGGGCCTGATCTTCCTGCAAGTTGCGCGCATGGCATTTAGATTCTTGAGGAAGCATGCAAAGTACATCGCCTGGCAAAACTTTCTTATGGGTGTTATTAATAATTCGTAATCTCAAAACCTCATTGAACAACGCAGATTGCACCGCTGATAATGCTAATTTCCGAAGATAAAATGGCCTTCGGGATGCTTCTTTATCTTGTGCCAGCAAATCGAGACCGATTTTCAATGTTTCCAGATTCTTACCGAACCTTTGTTCACCATAGAAGTTCCAAAGTCCCGTCTCCGTCACCCGTTCCACAAGTTTTTTTATCTTTTGCTGATTCTGCTCATCCATATTCGATCTAAGAAGAATATTAAATTGGTTGCCATGCAAATGGCCGGTTCGAAGCTTATTGCTGTGGCGAGATTTCCGTAAAATCTTAAATCCTTCAATTTCTACTTTTTCGGTCTCTTTTTCTAAATGCCCAGGCACGCTTATCCACTGTCTTGCGACCGATCTGCGATCTTTATACCCCGCCATCCCTACTTCCATTGATGGAATTGAAAGCGCCTTTGCAAGGCTTCGTGCCATGTATGGGCTAGAAAGGTCGCGTTTTTCCACCCAAAGGTAAAGAAAATCACCCTCCCCCGCGGGTTCGTAAGCAGGGATTTCCTCGACAACAAAATCTTCTGGAACGGATTTTATTTCCCCCTTAACAGGATCGAGCCCTGCGGTTGCAAGAGGTAGTGGCTTTATGTCCAGAAGATTTAACATGAATGCAGTTCCTTTTTCCAAACGGGCGTGCCCTGCGGGCAATTCTCGCCTAAGATAATTTACATGAACATTCAATTTATGAATAATCAGGAGCTTGCAGAAAAATTGCTGCTAATGCGCACCTCCCAAGGCCAATGGGAGAAGTTATTAATCCAAGACAAATTGCAAAAAGTCAGAAAATTCAGGCACCTTCTTGTAGAGCACAGGCAAAGGATTGCCAAAGCATTGTTTATTGATTCCGGAAAACCTTATGAAGAGGCACTGGGAGCCGAGATCCTGCCCCTTGCAGAAGCATGCAAATTTCTTGAAAAAAACGCAGATCATCTTTTAAGGCCAAGAAAAATCCGTTCTAGCGACACCCCATGGTGGATGTTCCTGCAAAAATCCAAAGTGCATCGAAAGGCCCGTGGAATCGTCGGAATTATTGGCACTTGGAACTACCCGTTATTTCTCAATGGGGTTCAAATCATTCAAGCATTGGTGGCGGGAAATGGGGTCGTTTGGAAACCATCAGAAAATTCCCAGGAATCTAACACCATCCTTGCTGAACTTATTCTTGCAGCTTTTCCCCCAAACATTTTTACAGAGCTTTCATCATCAAGAGAATCAGGGCCTGTTCTTATAGATTCGAATATCGATTTCGTTGTCATGACAGGTTCCGTTGAAACAGGAAAAGCAATCGCTAAAAAATGTGCTGAGAGGCTTATCCCCTCAACTCTTGAACTTTCTGGTATCGATTCGTTACTTCTTTTAGAAGATGGCGATGTAGATCTTGCAGTAAGTGCAGCCTGGTTTGCTGCAAATATCAATGCAGGGCAGACCTGCATGGCAAGCAGAAGACTCTTGATCCCCGAAACCATGCTGGACAAAATTTCACCAAAGCTAATTGAACTAGCTAAAAAGTTTAAGCCCCGAAAGATTCTTATGGAATCGCAGGCAACTTGCGCCCTGCCCCTCGTTGAATCTGCATTAGCTGGGGGTGCGGAATTGTTATGGCCCCAAAACAAATCCAACATTTGGAAGGATGGGCATTTCGATGCTTGCATTCTTATTAATGTTCGTCAGGAGATGGAGATTTGCAACGAAGCAATTTTTGCCCCGGTCTTATCTGTGCTTACCTACAAAACGATTGATGATGCCATCCGTATTTCCAATGCCTGCCCCTTTGGCCTATGTGCAAGCATTTTTACTGCAAATCAAGAATTAGGTGAAAAAGTCGCATTAGAATTAAAAGTGGGAAGCGTTTCCATCAACGATGCAATTGTTCCCCACGCACATCCTGCAACACCCTTTGGCGGAGTGGGCTTTAGCGGATGGGGCGCAACTCAAGGAGAAGAAGGCCTACTGGAAATGACTAGGCCGCTATCTATTTCGATTGTCAGTGGAAAATTCAGACCCCATTACGAACTTGCAACGCCCAAGGCGGCAGATTCTATTCCTATCGTAGAGGGCCTATTACTTGCACTGCATGCGCCAACTTGGTTCGGAAGAATCAAAGGTTGGTTCAAGCTTCTTTTATCCGGGTTTCAAAAAAAACAAAATTAGATATCACCTTTATAGGTAAAGCCTTCTTTGACTTCTGGTTTCAATAAAACCTGCAAAGCCATGAGACCCATGGCCAGCGAACCAAGATATTCAAGACAAAGTAAAAATAGCGGATGCGTAAACATTTGTAGCAGATCAAACCCTTCGTCAGGTACTAGTTGCATGGGATCTGGTTGTACTTCTACAGACCAAATTTTAGCCAAAAGACCAATACAGTTAAAGGGAAGGATGCCCATAATTGCACAAACCATTGACCAGTTATAGGATTCCAAAGCCTGCATTCTGACTGCAGCCATTGCTTCCACTGCGTTATAAACAAGGATAAGCAAAGAAAGAATAATCCAAGAAATGCGGTAAGGCACCTGCTTGGTGCGAATTTCTTTGATAAATGCTTGCTCAGCAGGTTGAAGGGGAATTCCTTGAGGGATGTCAGTAAGCCCCATTTTCTTTTGGCGCTCCGCAACCTCCGGATAAACATTGTGGGCAAGGATGTCATTTTTATTATCTTTATCAATTTTACTGCCACGATCTTCAAGCTGTTTTTTGAGTTCAGGTGTGCCCTTTGCTTTTTCAGCCTCGATTTTGAAATAAGCTTTCAAGGTTTCTTTGTAATCAAGAATGTCCTCAGAAAACACAAAAGGCCAAACTGCCACACCAAAACTAAAAACACACAGGGCGACACAAAACATACTGCGAAACATGATTTTATTAGAAGGCCCCAGCAGTGCTGCTTGAGCGGGCCCACGAAGATCCTTGTTTGAAGTATCGAGAGCATAGTTTACTTTGGGCTTTGATTTTGCCTCTTGTTCTGGATTGGCAATATCCCGCAACCCATAAAGCACGCCATCGTCGTCGTCATCATCGGCACTACTCTTTTTTTTAGGCGGGGCTTCCGGTGCTTTTTTCTCCTCCTTGGGAGGCTTGGAAGGTGCTGCGGATGCAGATTGAACGATGATAATCCCGGAGCACTTTGGGCACTTTATTTTTTTTCCGGGTGCAAGGGTTGCGGGCAACTTAAGATTTGCTCCACAATGTTCGCACTTCATAGATATCGAATCATTAGCCATAACTTATTCCGTTCCTTGAGAATCATTCAATACTGGCAATACGCTCTCTGGTTCTGACAGTGTACCTTCTGGCGCAGGCTTATGCCATAGGCTGATTACCGCATTTTGCCCAAGAATTTCAGTGCGGAACCTCTTTTCAAGTTCCCACCCAACATTTTCACAAGCGCCCTTTAATGCTGCATAATCACTTACCAATAACACCGCTTTGCCACCTGGGCTAAGAATTCGGTTAAACTGAATCATCAGTCCGCGATAAAGTTTATTGATGTCCACCTCTGGCGAAATCTGCTTACCAAAAGGGGGATTACAAATAATTCGATCAATCGAAGAAGAATCAAGAGGAAGCCAGCGAGCATCCCAACGGTGCAAATAAATTTTCCCCAACCTTCTGGTATTTGCAGAAGCATCCAAAACGGCTGCCTGCTCGATATCCCCACCCCATGCTGCTTCTCGGGGCATGCGCCATCCTTCTGCAAAAATCTGATATTCTCCAAGGATAGTTCCCGCACCACACATAGGATCAAGCACCTTGTGCTGCGGTTTGAGTTCTGCAATCCGGACCATCGCTGCTGCAACGGTGGGTCGCAACGATGCCGGGCGATGCGCAACCTTGTAGGTTCGATGCCTCATGGTTTTGTCGGTCAGTCTGATTCCCGCTACAGCTGTCTTCTCTTCAATAGTTAACCAAAATTCTACTGAGGCGTTATCCTCGACCATTCTCCAGTTTGGGGGAATAAATTTAGACAAACCCTTGGCGAACTCCTTTTGCGCATCTTTTCGATGATAGCCATGCTCCCCATCCATTTGCGTGATAAAGCGATAAGTGGGTTTTCCCTTGGTTTTGGGCTTAAAAGCATGATGTTGACTGATTAGGCGCGTCCAATCGCCCTCTTTGGCGGTCCATTTGCGAATATCTTCTAAATCTTTCGCCCGATAAGTAAGAGAATCTGTCCCCCAAGCAAAAAGAAAAACATCTTCTGTGGTTTTAAGGTCAAAAAGATCCTGATCGGGGCCATCGATTTTAAAAGTAACCAAACCATCCGTTTTTCGATTGATTTTGGCATCTAATAGCAACTCGATTTCGCGTGCAGCTATACTTTCCAGCCCCGAAACAACCATCGCATAACAAGAAATCGAACTCATAAAAATATCGCCCTATTTTGTAAAGATTTAGGTAAATTTACCCTACCTTACCAACACCTAGCCAAATACACTTGATTATGGCCCTATTGTGAATATATTTACTTTTGAAGAATTGCAGGGCCAAAATAGTTAAAGCTTGACTTTCTTTATTGTTCAGAAACTCTCAAGCTTACTCAACCTTCATCTTGATGTTTCCGTTGTGGAGTTAAATTTATGGCTGACCAAATGCTGATCGACTTGCGAACTTTGATGGTAGAAAAAGAAGATTGCGATGCTGGCACTGTCCAGCAACTTCGCAACGGATTGGCGCAGGGAAACCAACAATTCAAAAGCTTAAAAGAAGTAGTTCAACTTCTTAAAAAGAAAGTTGAAACCACGCCAGCTCCTGGTCATAAAAAATACCAACTCAAACTTGGTATCGCTCTTTATTTCATGGGCCATACCAGCGAAGCCATCGAAAACCTAACTCATGGCGAAAGCAGCTTGGCTTTCTTTTATTTGGGAAAAGCCTGTCTTTCTACCAAAAATATCGAAGAAGCCTCCAAAGCTTTCGATAAAGCTGAAAAACTGGGCTATAACATCAATCAAGTTCAGCTTCAACGAATTGATCTTCTTCGTCAAAAAGAAAATCTTAAAGAAGCAAAAGCCACTCTCGTCAAATTGGAAGAACTTGCCAGCCATAGTGCTGAGTTCCATTTCCAAAAAGCTGGTATATTTCTTGACGAAGGCGAAAAAGCCTCTGCGGTCAAGCATCTTGAACGGGCTGTCGAATTAGACCCCACACATACCGGGGCTCTTTTCCACCTCGCTCAGGCAAACGACCAAGCGGGTAACGATAACGAGGCCATTGGTTTTTACGAAAAATGCCTTAAACACCCACCTATTCATGTGGGCGTGCTTAAAAACCTTGGGGTTCTTTACGAAGATAACAACAAATTTGATAAAGCGGTTGATTGCTACAAAACTGCACTTCATTCCGACCCACTTGATGATCAAGCCAGACTTTATCTAAAAGATGCCCAAGCCGCTCAGACCATGTACTACAGCCCTGATGAAGACCGCGATAACAGTAAGTACAATCAGGTGCTTGAAGTTCCTGTTACCGATTTCGAACTTTCCGTTCGCAGCCGTAATTGCCTTAAAAAGATGAATATTCGCTCTTTGGGTGATCTTACCCGTGTTAGCGAAGCTCAATTGCTAGCAAGTAAAAACTTCGGCGAAACCTCGCTTACCGAAATCAAAGAAATGCTGGTTGCTAAAAATCTTCGTTTGGGCCAGTCCCTCGAAGATTCTACACAGCGCGAACCTGTTTTCCGACTCCCGCAAAATCTAACCGAGCAAGAAATGGCTTTAATGAATAGGCCTATTTCTGATCTGCAGCTTTCGGTTCGAGCGCGAAAATGTATGAATCGACTTGGTATCAATACCATGGGCGAAGTCATGCAGCGTACTGCCGATGAACTGCTTGAATCCCGCAATTTTGGCATGACTTCCCTTAGCGAAGTTCGTGAAAAACTGCAGGCTATGGGCCTTTCATTGCGAGGCGATTAAGTTCTTCTCTTGCTTGGATTTTCCGAATGAGTCTTTCCTTTAATTTGCTTAAAAAAGACGGAACGGCTCGCAGGGGTATTTTAAATGTCAGGGGTATCGCTATTGATACCCCTGTTTTTATGCCTGTTGGCACTCTTGCTACGGTTAAAGGCCTAACTTCCGATCAAATCGCTGATTCTACCGCAAAAATTATTCTCGCAAATACTTATCATCTCGCTCTTCGACCAGGCCCTGATACTGTCCAAGCCATGGGCGGTTTACATAAATTCATGAATTGGAATGGGGCGATTCTAACTGATAGCGGTGGTTTTCAAGTATTTAGTTTGGCACATGATTGCAAGATCACGGATCAAGGGGCTGCGTTTCGCTCTCATTTAGATGGCACGCTTCTAGATCTAAGCCCGGAAAAAGCCATCGCAATTCAGGAAAAATTGGGCGCTGATATTGCAATGTGTCTTGATGTATGCCCCCCGTTTGGATGCGATCAAGATCAATTAAAAAAAGCGGTTGATCGTACTATTTTGTGGGCATCTAGATGTAGGGACTCTGCTAAAAGCCCAACCCAATCTGTTTTTGGTATTGTCCAAGGTGGCACCAATTTAGCACTTCGCGAATATTGCGCAAAGGAGCTTATTAAACTGGATTTCCCCGGCTATGCCCTCGGAGGATTTAGCGTGGGCGAAACCCCTGCGCAAATGGTGGCGGTACTCGGCCAAAGCGCCTCGTTTTTGCCCGAAAACAAGCCCCGTTACCTTATGGGCGTCGGTAGGCCGGAAGATCTTTTAGATGGGGTTAATAACGGCGTAGATATGTTTGATTGCGTCATGCCTTCTAGAAACGCACGCAATGCAACAGGCTTTTCTTCTTTCGGCAAACTCAGAATGCGTAACTCCGAGCATCGCAGATCAGAAAAACCCCTCGAAGAAGGCTGCAACTGTTATTGCTGCGTTCACCATACCAGAGCTTATGTGCATCATTTATTCATGGCGGAAGAGATGCTAGGGGCAACTTTGCTCACAATCCATAATCTAAACTATTACTGCAGACTAATGCAGGGCGCACGTGATGCCATCGATTTGGGCAAATTTGAATCGTACAGGGCAGATTGCCTTGCACGGTTTGATGCTTAAACTTAAGATCCATCTTAAGAACCAAAGAGAGCTATGATAAAAGGTTAATGAGGTATTCATGATTCAGAATTTAATTTCGATCCAGATTTGGGCCCAGGCAGAGGTTAAATCCCCAGAGCCTTTTTGGATGAATTTATTTCTGCCCATGGGTATTTTGGTGCTCTTTTATTTCATTCTTTGGCGACCTATGCAAAAGCAGGAAAAAGAACGCAAAACTCTGCTAAATACGATAAAGAAAAATGATCGGGTTTTGACCTCCGCAGGTATTTATGGGACTGTAGTTGCTGTCAGCGATAACGAGGATGAGTTAACCATTAAGGTTGATGACAATACTCGGATTCGTATGACTAAAGGAAGTATTTCTAGAAATTTTTCAAACGAAGAAGAGCATCAAACCAAAACTAATGGTAAAGTCTCTTCCTAAGCCGTAGTTCTCAAGGCGGGGAACCGGCACATTATTTTGTTCCGCCAATGATGTAAAGTTCAAATTATGAAGCAGAATTTAAGCAGAGTTGTCATCTGTCTTCTTTCTTTCCTTATTCCCAGCGCAGTGCTTTTATGGGCTTATGGAAAGTATGATATCGGCCAGGGTGGTTTCCGCCTTGGGGTCGATCTTGTAGGAGGTTCCATTCTCGTTTACGAGGTAGACTCCAAGAAGACTGAACCAGGTACCAAAGTTAATATCGAAGAGCTTGCTGCTTCGCTTAAAAGGCGTATCGATCCAGCAGATCTTTTTAATATTACCATCCGACCCATTCAGGGTGATCCACCGCGGGTAGAAATCATTCTTCCCACTGGCGGGCAAAAACAATCCGAAGCTGAAGAAAAAGCTTGGCAAACAATCTTGGAAACCATCCGTAAAGAATTTCCTGGTAAAGAAGGAACCAACTACCAGACTGTTCCCCGTGGCGACATCATGCGGCTTATTGCCCGCGTTGAAGATGCTTACCCAGATAAAGAAAAAGAAGCTGTTAGCAAATCTATTCGCGATCGCTTCTTGCAAAGTAAAGAAAAACGCGGCCTTACCACCGAAGAAGTTGAACGCATTAAAGATCTCATCGCCCAGCAAGGACGATTGGAATTCAGGATTCTTGCAAACAGGCTTGATGATGAAGAAGCTATTGCTGCTGCAGAAAAATATCTTCGTGAACCTGCTAATCAAGTTCGTTTAAAACAACTTGCCCGAGATGGCGATGCACCCCCTGCGCCCAAGGCAGATAATGGCCTTGCCACTTTTAATGCATCCATTAACGGTGATCGTGCTCAGTATTCTTATTCTTGGATCGAAGTTGGCAAAGAAGAACTTTACTCTCTTGGCCTTAACAGTTCTGCTGAAACCGACCCAGTCCGAAGTGGGAGTTTCAAGCAAGTCGCATCCACCAGAGATAAAGAAGCTACCACCGCACCGGGCACCAACTCGTGCCTCATCTATTCCAGAAGCATTCCTAATCCTGAACGATTAATGCCCAAGGACCGAGAATCCGAAAAGAAGTACGAGTACTTCCTTTTAACCCGAAATACCGAAGCTGGTAAAGAAATCACCGGAGACTTCCTTTCCAGTGCTCGAAGGGGCATGGATAGCAAAGGAGATCTTACCGTAGATTTCCGTTTCTCAGCAGAAGGTGGCAACCGGTTTTATGAACTCACCAACCGTAACAGGCCTGCTAGCAAAGATGGCTTCAAAAGGCATCTTGCGATTGTTTTGGATGGACAAATTCGTTCTGCCCCTGTTCTTAATCAGGCAATTCGTACCGATGGCCAGATCAGCGGCAGCTTTACACCTGCTGATATTGACACCTTAGTTAGAATTCTTCGAGCAGGCGCCCTTCCTGCTACCTTAAAACCTCAGCCTGTTAGCGAAAACACTGTTGGCGCTACTCTTGGCGATGACACCATTAAAGCTGGAACCTATTCGATTATCTTTGCGTTCCTTGCAGTTATTGTTTTCATGGTTGTCTACTACCGTCTTTCAGGCCTTGTCGCTTGTATCGCGCTTCTCTCAAACCTACTTCTTACCGTGGCGTTCATGGTTATTGTTAAAGCGACCTTTACCCTGCCTGGCCTTGCTGGCTTGGTGCTTACTCTAGGTATGGCGGTCGATGCAAACATTCTTATTTACGAACGCCTTCGTGAAGAACGGGAAAAAGGAGCTAGTATTCTCCTTGCTCTTAGAAACGGTTATGACCGTGCTTTCCCTACTATTATTGATACCCACATGAGTAGTATTTTTACTGCGGTCATTCTCTATGTGGTTGGCAATGATCAACTACGCGGGTTCGGCATCAGTCTTACACTTGGGCTTATCATCAGTCTCTTTACCTCGCTGTTCATGACTCGAACAATATTTGATGTCTGCCAGCTTAAGGGATGGATTGGCGACCTGAAGATGTTGCATGTTTTCGTGAATCCTAATTTCGATTTCATGGCTATCAGGCGTGCGATGTTTTCCATCACCTTGGCCCTTACTGTTATCGGGGGAGGCCTCTTTATTTACAGGCTCGACAAAGGTGGCCTTAACATCGATTTCGAAGGGGGTACCGCTTATAGTGGGCAACTCACCTCCATGCAGGACATTTCTTGGTTAAGAGGCAAATTTGCCAAGACTACCCTCCCTGAAATTTCCATCGAACAGATTTTTCTGCCCAACCCCGAAATCAGTCTCGGAAATAAAAGCAAGTTCTTCACCATCCGAACCACCGAACGCAATCCTGCTATGGTTCTTGAAGAAGTCAACAAAATCGTTGGGAGCGATCTACAACGCGTCCAATTGTCTAAATACTCGGTAGACAAAAATGGCATGAATGCTTCTCTGGAGTTTGATAGCTATGCTTCCAGGGCACAAATCAGCCTTATCCTTCGACAAGAATTCGAAAAGAAAAACCTTACCACGGCTGCTAGGCAAATGCGCTTGGACCCTGCTGGCGAACAAAAAGATGGTCGATTCAACAAAATGACCCTCGAATTACCTGAACCTGCCAGTGTTACCGCTCTTGAAGAAACTCTGAAATCCGTTCAATCAGAATTCAATTCAAAAGCTCAGCCTGAAAGACTTGAAAACTTCGATCCACAACTGGCATCAAGCACTCAGCAACGCGCACTTTATGCCATTGTTGCGTCTTGGGCAGCGATTGTTTTTTATCTTTGGTTCAGGTTTGGAAATTGGACATTCGGCCTTGCAGCACTCCTTTGCCTTATTCACGACTTGTTCTTCACTTTGGGGGCTATTGCTTTATGTCATTACCTCCATGGCTCTTTCTTTGGCAATTTCTTCATGCTTCAGGAATTCAAAATCGATTTACCTGCTGTAGCGGCACTGCTTACTCTTGTAGGCTATTCCGTGAATGATACCATCGTTGTTTTTGATCGCATCCGGGAAGTGCGTGGCAAGAACCCCACACTCTCTTTCCAAATGATCAACGATAGTGTTAATCAAACTCTTAGTAGAACTGTTCTAACCTCTTTTGTAACCTGGTTGGTGGTTTTGGTTCTTTACATCTGGGGTGGTGAAGGTGTTCACCTTTTCGCATTTGTTATGGTGATTGGGGTTATTGTGGGAACATACAGTTCCATTTACATTGCCAGCCCCTTATTGCTTATCTTTGGCGAAGGCATCGAGAAGAGAAAATTCAAAGCTCTTGGCTCAAGGCCTGCTGAATCTAACGCTTAAGATTTTCAAAGTCTAAACACTTAAAGCCATCCGATTTAACCGGATGGCTTTTTCTTTTACAACTCTGTTACAACACCATTAAAAGCCTATCTCGCTCACCAAACACATAAAATACCTACGCTGCAGATTACACAGCTAAAAGCCATTATCAGAAGCCCTAGATTTATTTTTCTTTGCGCTATTGGAGTCTTCGCGGTGAGAATGCTTTTTTAATGCGCAGAAGCCTCGCCATGGGGTATTGCAACCTCCCCCCTCACAAAGAAATCATTTATCTTCCTAAATTGATTCGGCTTGCATTAGATAAAGTTGGCCAAGAATAAATTCTTTAGGGGAGACTATTTCTTATCTGGCGCTTTTGTTTCTGGTACTTTTGTTTCTGGTGCTTTCGTTTCAGGCACTTTCGTTTCTGGCGCTTTCGTTCCTGACACTTTCGTTTCAGGCGCTTTCGTTCCTGACACTTTTGTTTCTGGCACTTTTGTTTCTGGCACTTTCGTTTCTGGCACTTTCGTTTCTGGCACTTTCGTTTCTGGCACTTTCGTTTCTGGCACTTTCGTTTCTGATACTTTTGTTTCTGGCACTTTCGTTTCTGGCGCTTTTTTCTTTTCTACTTTGGGTGTTTCAGTTCGTGGGAACCCCTTATCTTTATTCATCCCTTTTTCGCGATCACTGCCGCAACCTGCAATTAATAAGGGAAGGGATAAAGCAACGAAAAACAACTTTAGGTACTGAATCATATTACCCTTTCAGAATTGCGTTCAATGCAAATAAAAAGGGTCGATTGGAAATTAGCCAATCGACCCTTAAATTAAAACAGGAGAGAGACTACTTTTTAGGAGCTTCTTTAGCCGCTTCCTTACCACCCGTTGGCGCAGCAGGAGCAGCAGCCTTCTTGTCATCTTTTTTAGGAGCAGGGGCATCGCCACCGCAACCGGTAAAACTAGCAGCAATAAAAGCAGATAAAGCAATAGTGCTAACCATCTTATTCATGATCACAATCCTTTGAATTTATCCAGTAATATCTGGATGTTTCCGCCCGGGAATAAAACAAACCGAGTCTTCCGGGCAAGGGACTCGGTTTATATATTAACAAATACTTTTAAAGCATAAAAAGAAAATCAAGAATTACTTCTTTTCTTCCTTCTTTACTTCAGGAGCCTTTTCTTCCTTCTTTACTTCAGGAGCCTTAACTTCAGGAGCCTTAACTTCAGGAGCCTTTTCTTCCTTCTTGGCTTCTTCCTTCTTTACTTCAGGAGCAGCAGCCTTCTTGCCTTCTTCCTTCTTAGCAGGAGCAACAGGAGCGCTCTTCTTTTCTTCCTTCTTGGGGGCTTCGCCACCACAGCCAACAACACCAGAAGCAATAACACCAGCAGTAATCATCAAAGCGTAGAACTTGTTCACAGTAGTCTTCCTTTCGAACAATAATAAATCAACAGTTAAGTTGTCTTTAAACATAAGCCCCTTTGGCTAGTGTCTATACTGTATTAGAATGCAATTGATGGGAGCAAATTC
>Ga0194055_10002316_pt1 | contig 15195 bp, 11 predicted proteins | sample SepL449m_MetaG_FD_155482 | JGI IMG/M metagenome (GOLD analysis project Ga0194055, IMG submission 155482) | Anoxic zone freshwater microbial communities from boreal shield lake in IISD Experimental Lakes Area, Ontario, Canada - Sep2016-L442-9m | ecosystem: Environmental > Aquatic > Freshwater >... | reverse complement strand
AGTTTAAGCTGCTGGAAACGATCCAACGGCTTGCCACGCAAATTAGTCGTATCTTCGCGTCAGGGCAAATGTTGCCGAGTACGATCTTCAACGGCGTGGAGACTTTAACGGGGAGCGATGTTGTCGCGGATCGTTTTGTTTTTGCGGCAGGATCGACCCTTAGCGGATCGCTGAATGGTGGATCGGGAGTGGGCGTCGATGAAATCAATGTTTCTGCCCTGACGGGATCGGTGAATTTTGCAACCAAGAAGGTCACCGGTGTGGGGGGGACTTGGTCGGGCCTTGAGTCGTTCGTGTCGACGGGTGGGACATTGACGGGTGCCGATGCGAATACGAATTGGCTCGTATCGGGCGATCGAACGGGCACGGTGGGATATCAGGAGGCGAGCATTTCGTATGCGTTGTCGTTTGCTGGGTTTTCGACTCTGCAAGGTGGATCGCAAGCCGATGTGTTCACCTTTGGACCATTGGGCCGAGTGACCACGGTATTCGGTGGAGCCGGAGTGGATCGATTGGTAGGGCCAGATCTTGCCGTGAATTGGATCTTGACCGAGGCAGGTGGTGGATCGCTGCTCAACAGTGTGTCGTTCAAGCAATTCGAAAATCTGCAGGGGGGCGCGGGCGCGGATCGCTTCCAAGTACGTCCTGCGGGAACGCTAACTGGAAATATCGATGCAGGAGCGGGTGAGAATGTGCTCGACTATACGCTGTTCACGACAGCGATCAATGTGGATCTGACGAGTGGTATGCTCAAGGGGACGAATGTGGGTGGTTTGACCGATTCGTTTGCCCTCGTGATGGGAGGAAGTGGAGCGGACACCATCAAAGGAAGTACAACGCGATCGATGATCTTGGTAGGCAATGGAGGGAATGATGCGTTGTGGGGAGGTGCCGGCAACGACATTTTGGTCGGCGGATTAGGTGCCGATACGCTACGCGGCCAGGGTGGGCAAGATATCTTGATCGGTGGGCGCGTTTTGTATGATACGACGATCGATGGATTGATCAGCATATGGCGAGAATGGTCGCGCGGTGACACCAATTACGTAGGCCGCATCAACCACTTGATGGGAACCACTTCCAATGGACTCAATGGAACCTATTACCTGCGCAACAAATTGTCGGCGACCGATCCATTGCCCGGAACGTTGCCGGATGACACGACGGTCGACACATTGTTTGGTGGCGGTGATACAGACTGGTTCATTTCGGCGACAACGGATCTTGATAGCGACATTGTGAGTGGCGAGACCAAGACCGCACCCGGCAAGTTGACGTGGTAGAGTTACTCGGCGGGTTCATTGCCATCGTTAAACATGGTGCATGAACAGATTTTTACTTCAGGTCTTTCCCTTTCTTTGCCCCAACGGGGCTTAATGTGGCAGCCCAGGGCAACGCCCTGGGTCCCATGGCCCAAGCTTACAAAGGGCTGAAGGCCCGCGATAACGACCTCGCATTCAAACCGTGCGCGATGTCACGGCAATTCGTTTATGTCGCCCTTACAGGGCTTGCTCAACATGGTTGTCCAATACCCAGGGCGTTGCCCTGGGCTGGCATAGGGTGCCCCGTTGGGGCATTTCGATCCGCCCTCTTTTCGACTGATCCTCCCACCTCTCGATCTGCTCCTTGCACATCTCGATTTGTTTGTCCCTTCACTCTTCAAGGCTTCTTGTCGGAATATCGCTTTTCGATATAGGCCTCGATCTCGCCTGCCGATTCTACCGACATCGCTTGCGGTACTTTGAGGCGATCCAGGTTGATTTTGTCATTCAACCACACGTCGACCAGGATTTGGTCTTGCCTATTGCCGATTCCTTTTTCGGCAAAGATCGTCACCTTCCAGTCCGCGTTCCCGTGATCCTCCTGGGACCAAGGCGACTTCGCTTTGCCTTTACCCGGATGCAAGATCACGCGAACGTTGAGCCCTGGAATCGCTTCGAAACGTTCAAGCATTTGCTCCAAGTCGGCGTTGTCCCCTTGGTAGAACAATGCATCGCTCGAATTGATCCAGTATCCATGCACACGACTTGGCAAATTGACCGCCTCGTGGATCCCTTTCAGCCAACCATCATGGCGCGGGAGCTCCCCTTTCCGGTGATCCGCGCCCAGTCCGAGAGCGGATGCAGTAAGAAGCACAAGGACGAACAGTACTGAAAAACACTCTCGAAACATCGTGGGGTACTCCTGCTCAATAGAACTAAACCATACGCCTTCAACGCCTTCACCGAAGGAAACTACTCACAAGACGAACCCACCCCGACGCGCGTTCCCAAGAAGAAGAAAAAAGAACCTGAGAAAGAACTAGGGGTTTCGTTTCCAAAGAAGGTGTCCAAGGTTTCTACAACCATCACCGAGGACGTCATCCGCGAGGTGGCGTTTCCGATGGGTTATGTCGACATCAACGTGTGCGCTGTCAGCGAAGTGTGGTCTGGTCTCAAACTCGTTGTTCGCAAGGAACTTCACGCCACAGGTGAAGCCTAGTCCTCGTTCATTGGATTGCGCATTGGCGTACAGCTTCGGTCCCGCATCGAGATGGGAAATTAGGACAGGTGTGATCGTCTCGTTGCGAGAGTGACTTGATTTTAGAAAGGCCGCTTTCTACGCAGTGCATGTGCTGGAATGTGCCTTACTGTTCGTAATCGTGCTCGAAAAAGCGTTTTCGATTACGAGCACGAGCACCATCCGCCTTGGCGGATTGAGCACGAGCACGAGAAAAAGCAAAAACGCGCAACTTCGAAACGAGCGCCTCAGGCTCAAGTAAACGCGCGCTGCCGCAGATTCATAGTCGTTCGGCTAGCGCCTCAGGCTCAAGGAAACCACCGTTCACCCCCCACCCTGTTGGGGTGCCAAAATTCTTGTTCTCGGCTAAAGTAACGGGGTCGCTTAGACGCGACGCCTTCACTGCCAGTCAACTCTCTTTGCGAGGTAACGAGATATGAATTCAATGAGGAAGAATCGATGGAAGCGGTTTGCTTGGTTGGCATCGACTGCGGTGGCTTGCACCGCCAGCGCCGCCGTTGCCGATGAAGGGATGTGGTTGTTCAACGCACTTCCCAAACAGCAGTTGGCAACCAAGTACCAGTTCGAACCCACCCAAGAATGGCTCGATCATTTGATGCTCTCGAGCGTCCGCTTCAACTCGGGCGGATCGGCTTCGTTTGTATCCTCGAATGGTCTGGTACTGACGAACCATCACGTCGCCTCCGATACACTGTTTAAATTGTCAACAGCGGAGAAGAATTACAACGAAGACGGTTTCCTCGCCAAGACTCTGGACGATGAAATTCGCGCGCCCGATCTAGAACTCAATCAACTCATCAGCATTGAAGATGTCACGGCTCAAGTTAACGCGACCGTCAAGGAAAGCATGAGCCCACAGGAAGCGTCCAAGGCTCGACAAGCCGCGATGGCTCAAATCGAAAAGGACTCGCTCGACAAGACCGGACTTCGCAGCGATGTCGTCACTCTCTACGGTGGTGGTCGCTACCACCTGTATCGTTACAAGAAATATACCGACGTGCGATTGGTATGGGCACCCGAAGCTCAGTCGGCATTCTTTGGTGGTGATGCCGATAACTTCGAGTACCCGCGCTATTGTTTGGACGTGACGTTATTCCGCGTCTACGAAGATGGTAAACCAGCCAAGATCGAGAACTTCCTCAAGATGGACCCGACCGGGGCAAAAGAAGGGGACCTCGTCTTTGTTTCCGGCAACCCAGGCCGCACCCGCCGAATCTTGACCGCCGATGCCGTCGAGTACCAACGGGACTTCGGGATTCCTCGCATGATGAATACGCTCCGCCGCAAAGAGGTCCTCCTGCAGCAATACGGACTGCAAGGTCCCGAACAACTCCGCCGTGGTCGCGATGATCTGTTCGGCATTCAGAATTCTCGCAAAGCCTACACAGGGATGCTCGCCGGAATCCAAGACCCTAGCTTCATCGAATCGAAACGCCGCTATGAAGCTCAGGCTCTCTCCCGATTGAGCGCCGATCCAAAGCTGGCACCATTGGCCAAGGCCTGGGATACCGTGCGCGATTTGCAGAAGAAACGCAAGGAACTGGCTTCTCAACCCGCATCGCTCCGCACACAACTGTACGGGTTTGCTGAACGCATCGTCCTGATGGCCATCGAAGATGAAAAGCAGAGTTCCAGCCGATTGCGCGAGTTTCGCGATAGTGCTCGGCAATCGCTGGAACAAGAACTCTTCTCCGATGTCCCGGTCTACGAAGATCTCGAACGACTCCAATTGGCCGATGAACTAGCCAAGCTAATCGATGATCGCGGAGGCAATGATCCGCTCGTCAAATTAGCCTTGGCAGGGAAGAGTCCGCGCGCACGCGCCGAGGACATCATCGCGAACACCAAATTACTGACCGTAGAGGGACGCAAGGCTCTCTCGGCATCGGGGCTCGCTGGCATCAAAACGTCCAAGGATCCACTCGTCCAGCTCGTCCTGGCGATGGAACCCGAGTACCGCAAAGTACGGGAAGCGAGCGAAGCGTTGGAGGAGCAGGAGAGACAAGCCTATGCCAAGATCACCGAAGCCAAGTTCGCATTGGGTGGCGATTCCGTCTATCCCGATGCAACCTTCACACTTCGATTGTCTTATGGTGATGTGCTCGGCTATGAAAGCGATGGTAAGTCCATCCCAGCCTATACGAAACTGGGTGGGGCCTTCGAACATGAGAAATCGCACTTGACGAAAGAACCGTGGGTCTTGCCCAAGAGTTGGCATGCAGCCAAAGACAAGATTCAATCCGATACGCCATTCAACTTTGTATGCACGGCGGATATCATCGGAGGAAATTCCGGATCGCCCGTGGTCTCTCGCGATGGCTCGATGGTCGGAATCATCTTCGATGGGAATATCGAAAGCTTGACGGGTGATTTCTACTACACCGACAAACAGGCGCGTGCTGTGGCGGTTCATATCGCTGGTGTGCTGGAATCCCTGCGCTCGATTTATGGCGCAGGACACTTGGCCGATCAAATGGGCAAATAGTTAGTCCTAAGCACGACGGCGATGGGTTCTCATCCATCAGCCGTAACGCGTTAGCGTCCGGTTCTCACGGAGTACGATCACCAGAAACCGGGTGCTAACGCACTCCGGCTAATGGCTGGTGGGGATTTGCCGTTGTTGATAGTCGACCATAGACGGCGATTGGGTCTGCAAAGCTTTCTTTTCACGGGAGACACGTTTGTATTATCTTCAAGCCCTCGCTGCCTTTGTGCTGTGGGGGGTATTGCCGCTGTATTGGAAGTTACTCAAGAATGTCGTCGAACCACCGGAGATCATCTGCCATCGGGTTCTTTGGTCCCTGGCGACGTTGATCTTGTGCGTGACGTGGTTTGGGCAGTGGGCGGAAATTCGACAGACCTTACGTCAGCCTCGCAGATTGGGGATGGCTGCGGTCGCAGCGATCTTGATCAGTGCAAACTGGCTCGTATTCATTTGGGCGGTGCTCAATGAAGCCATGGTGGATTCCAGCTTGGGATACTTCATGACACCCCTCTTCAGCATGGTGCTGGGAATGGTCATCTTTCGTGAACGATTGATGGGACTGCAATGGATTGCAGTGGCATTGGTGGCGATTGGTTTGATCATCAGTTCCGCAACGAGCGAAAGACTATGGGTTTCCATCGCTCTAGCCTCCTCATTCTCGATGTATGGTGTTGTGAAAAAGGAGACCAAACTACCCGCCATCGCGGGTTTGGGGTTGGAAACGGCCATCCTCGCGCCGCTGGCGCTTGGTTACTTGGGCTTCTTGTTCTTTCGACAAAAGCTCCACTATTCTGACTCGACGCTCGGTTTGCTTGCCCTGGGTGGACCGGTGACGACCGTTCCTCTGCTTCTTTTCGCTTCCGCATCGAAAAAGATTCCACTCGTGATCATGGGGATGTTCCAGTATGCCGGACCAACCATCCAATTCCTGCTCGGGGTGTGGGTCGACGGCGAACCAGTCAACCGCTGGCGACTGGCGGGATTCGTGTGTGTTTGGGTCGCATTGCTCCTGTTCACAATCTACGAGTACCGGCGATGGCGAAGGGCCAATCCGTCGATGCCTCGCGAAGAGCCCGCACGGAATGGATCGGCGAAGGAACTGCGATGAAGTTCGGTTTCCAGAATTTTTTTGGCTTCCAACAGAGACCGACGTTTTACCAAGAAACTTTCAAGCCAAACCGGAATCCACGCGGTATCCAGGAAGAATGCATGTCACCGATGGAATTCTGGGACCACCTTGAATCGAGTTTCATTTTGTTTCCATGAAACCCAGGTGCGGCACCATTTGTTGTAGCGATTTTCGCGATTCTGCTACCTCCAATCCGTATTATCCAAGGTTTTTTCGTACTCGTACTCGTACTCGTACTCAGCGTTTAGCGGTACTCGTACTCGAAGATACCGCATCGAGTACGAGTACCATTTCATTGAGTACGAGCAGGGGAGAAAGCCAAAATAGTGCAACTTCAAAACTTGTGACCGGCTCCGCTACTGGGAACGTCCACTGAGGCCAGATATATTTAAGGCTTGGCGGCACTCCGTTGCCGATGTTCCTCGTTCACTTCTCAGGTCCATGCCAATATGAATCCATTCGATATCCTCACTGAAATTCTCAACGCTGGCGCCGCTGCACAAACTCAAGGTGGCGGCGGGGGTGGTCAATCTCGCGGTGGCGGCTCCGGTACCAATATTCTCAAAGACATCCTCGGGGGAGGCCCAGCAGGGGGCCGAGGGGGTTCATCCTCGGGCGGAGTCCAGTTCCCTGGTGTTCTCAAAGAAGGTCGCGGCGGATCTTCGGGGAACCGCGCACCCTCCGAAAATGAACTGGAGGACATGTTAGGAGTTGGAAAGTCCTCGCAATCAGCTCCCTCGGCATCTCAGCGCTCGCCGCAACAAGCTCCTAGCAATCCTCGTGGCGGTGCAGCCGGCGGAGATATCTTTGGCCAGCAACCTCCTGCATCCGCTCCCCCCAAGCTCTCGCAAGCCGAACAAGAGCAACTGGAAGTGATCATCCGCGCCATGATCTACGCAGGCAAGGCGGATGGACGCATTGATGCCAAGGAGCAACAAGCCATCGTCGACAAGATCGGCGACACCTCTCCCGAAACCATCCAGTTTCTGCGTAAGGAATTTTCCAGCGCTACCAGCGTTCGCGATTTTGCTTGGTCCGTCCCTCTGGGTTTGGAACCCGCTGTCTACGCAGCCTCCTTGACCACCATCGAAATCGACACCCAAGCCGAAGTGGATTATCTGAAGGAACTGGCGCACGGACTCCGCCTGCAACCCAAGTTGGTAAATCAAATCCACCAACAATACGGCATCCGTCCTCTCTATCAGTAACAGCGTCCGAATCGATCAGCGCGCGCTCCTTCGCAGTCCGCTTCGTTGATCCCGTTTCCGATGTAATCATGGGAAAAAACCTTCGGCCGGCTCGATGGCAGGCCGAAGGTTGCAGCCATCTTTGGTTGCAACTCAAGTCAACTCGATCCCCCAAGTTACCCCACCTGCGGTTCATAGCAATTACAATCCAGTCCAGTCGGTCAATCTGCTCCTTCTGTCATTCTCTCCACCCCTCACCCACCTAACGCATCATGAAGTTCCTCTCGTACATCGCTACCATCGCATTTTTGCTCGCGCTCACTGCCATTGCTCCCGCGCAAGAAAAGAAGAAGGTTGCCGCAGTTCGCATGGGAAGCGGCATCATGACCTTCGATACTGTTCCCGGATGGGGGCTGCGTCCCGATGGGCAATCGGCCATTGGTCCAACCCACGGCTCGGTCGTGGTCGACAAAGCCGGAAACATCTACACCAGTTCCGATGCAGGAGTCTTTGTCTTTTCGCCCGAAGGAAAAGTCATTCAGAGCTATCTTGGGGGCGATTACACACGCCTGCACGATATGGAGATTCGAGCCGAGGGAGATGCGGAGTTCATCTACGGCGCGCGAAACGCGAACGCGGAAGGGATCAAATTCAACGCGGCCACCGGCGAAGTCGTATTGCACCTAAAATTCCCGGAAGAGTCGGGACTAGGACTCAAGCAATTCAATCCAACCGCCATCACCGTCGCCCCCAATGGTGATATCTATCTGTCCGATGGATACGCCAGCAACCATGTCTTTCGCTACGACAAGAACGGCAAGTACATCAGTCACTTCGGCACCAAGGGGAACGGCGTCAAGGAATTCAATACCGCTCACGGCATGACGCTCGATACGCGGTACGAACCAGCCCGACTGCTCATTTGCGATCGCAACCATGAACCCAAAGGTCGCCTTGTGCACTACAGTCTCGAAGGGGAGTTCATCGAAGAAATCATCACCGGACTGGGCATGCCCACCTCGGCCGCCGTTCAAGGAGACTACGTCTCTGTCCCGGATCTGAAGGGCCGCGTCGTCATTCTCGATAAATCGAACACCATCATGGCAGTGCTCGGTTACAACCCGGATCCTGCCAAGGGTGGCAACTTCAACATCCCTCAAGATCAATGGGTTGAAGGGATTTTTAGCGGTACGCACGGTTCGTATTGGGATAACGAAGGAAACCTCTACGTCCAAGACTGGAACGTTTCTGGGCGTATCATCAAACTCGTGCGCGTAAAACCATAGACTGCACCGAAGTTATCTTGCAGCGGCACGCCTCATCGTTTTCTATTGTGCAATTGACCTCCTTGCGTCACACTCGACCAAAATTCTCGCCGTTACACAACACATTACACCCACCGGAAACATCATGAAGAAACATTGGACATTGGCACTTGCATTTGCTGCTGCCATTTTCGCCTCACCCGCCCTACCCTCTTTCTCTCAAGACGCTGGTGACCCATGGGACAAAAAGAAAGCCGAAAGCTTTAAACCCCTAACTCCGGAACAGATCAAGGCGGTCGAAAACGCGATTCCAGACAAGGCGACTGCCAAGCCGAAAAAGACACGCCGCATTCTCGTCTTTTATCGCTGCGAGGGCTTTATCCACGGTTCGATCCCCTATGCAAACCTTGCCCTTCAGAAAATCGGCGAGAAGACGGGGGCCTTTCAAGTGGACCTGGCAGATAAGTACGAAGTCTTTACGCCAGAGAATCTAAAACAGTATGACGCGATCCTGCTCAACAATACCACGGGCATGTCGTTTCCAAAGCCCGAACAGATGAACGCCTTTCTCGACTTTATCGCGAGCGGCAAGGGCCTCGCTGGCATCCACGCAGCCAGCGATAATTTTGGACGACATCCCGAATGCCGCGCCATCGTCGGAGGTGAGTTTGGCGGTCACCCATGGAATGCAGGTAACAGTTGGGCATTCAAACTGAACGACCCCGACCATGTTCTCAATCGAGCCTTCGGAGGCAAAGGCTTCTGGCATACCGATGAGATCTATCAGTACAAACCCGAAACCTATGTGGGAGACAAGTTCCTGCGAATCCTCGTCAGTCTCGACATGAATCAAGAGGCCGTGTCGAAGCTGATCAATGATGGCCCTCGAGAAGTTCCCGTATCATGGCTGCGCAAAGCCGGAGATGGGCGAGTCTTCTATACCAACTTTGGCCATCAAGAGGACACCTTCACGAAAAAGGTGATCCTGGAACACATCCTCGACGGGATTCAATACGCCTTGGGAGATTTGGAAGCCGACGCGACACCCACCGCAGATATCTCCCCGCGACAACCATCGCTTTCGCCGAAAAAATAGACCTCTAAGATCCAACAACACGCAGCGCATTTTCGAGGTCGGCAATCAAGTCGTCGACATCTTCGATCCCCACCGACAGACGAATGAGTCCATCGGCAATGCCATTCTTTTTACGCACCTCGGCAGGAATGCTGGCGTGCGTCATGATGGCCGGGTGTTCGATCAGACTCTCGATGCCACCCAGGCTTTCAGCCAAAGTAAAGATCTCGACCCGCTTGAGTACTTCGCGGGCTGATGCCGTCTCGCCGCGCACGATGGCCGAGATCATGCCACCAAAGCCTCGCACCATCTGTCGCTTAGCGAGTTCATGCTGTGGATGGCTAGTAAGTCCCGGGTAAATAACTCGCTCGATGGCAGGGTGCTTCTCAAGCCATTCAGCCACTTGAATTGCATTGGAGGAATGCCGTTCCATCCGTATTCCCAATGTCTTTGCCCCCCGATGCGCTAAAAAGCTATCGAACGGACCTGCGATGCTACCGATCGCGTTTTGAAGGAATCGCAAGCGGTCTCGAATATCTATGTTGTCACCCGCGATTGCCAATCCTCCGATCACGTCGGAGTGACCATTGATGTACTTCGTGGCCGAATGGATTACGACGTCAAAGCCGTGTTGAATAGGACGCTGAATCCATGGTGAAGCAAACGTATTGTCCGCCACACTGATCAAACGATGCTGGCGGGCAATCGAAGCGATCCGTTCCAGGTCGATAACTTTCAATAAGGGATTGGTTGGGGTCTCGACCCAAACCATTCGCGTATTGGGCCGAATCGCGGATTCCAACTGTTCGGGCTGAGTCAAATCGACGTAGGAGATATCGAGATGGGCGGAATGTCGTCGGACCCGTTCGAACAGGCGATACGTTCCACCATATAGATCATCGACAGCGATCATGTGCGAACCCGACTCGAGCAATTCCAAGACCGTCGACGCGGCCGCCAATCCAGACGCAAAAGCGAAACCCCCTGTCCCACCCTCTAGGTTGCTGATCAATCGCTCGTACGCGAATCGCGTTGGGTTGTGGCTTCTGCCATAGTCGAATCCTTTGTGTTCGCCAGGCGCTGTTTGCGCATAGGTTGACGTCGCATAGATCGGCGTGATCACAGCCCCCGTCGTTCCGTCGACTTCTTGGTCCGCGTGGATGGCTCGTGTTGAAAATCCACCGCTTGCTTTGCTACCGCGTGTCATGAAACAATCCATTCAGAAGTCATCGAGAACGTAGGATGCACCAACTTTTTCTACGCACGTGCCGTTTGTTTGCGCAGATATTGCAATAGGTCGATCGGAGTGATGAGTCCTAAAAAGCCACTGGAATCGACCACGATCGCAACCATCCCTTTTTCAAAAACAGGGAGCAAATCGGAGATCGGCTGATCGTACTGAAGGGTCACCAAATTCGATGCCATCGCAGAAGAGACCTTCGTAGCGAACCCATTCGGATTGTTAGTCACTGAAACCAAAAGATCTAGTTCCGAGATAATCCCTTTCAGCTGACCATCGACCATCACAGGCAACTGGGAAACATCGTACATCCGCATCTTGCGATAGGTCCCTTGCAACGTATCGTCGGGAGAAACGACGACCGAGTTTTTCTTGGTATGTTGTCGCGCGATTAAATCTCTTAGATCATTCGTGGGGACGCGCGCCACCATCCCATGATCATCGAGCCAAAACTCGTTGAAGATTTTTGACAAGTACTTGTTCCCACTGTCGCATACGAACGTAACGACGCGCTTTGGTTGTTTTTGTTCGCGGCAATAGCGCAAGGCTGCGGACAGGAGTGTGCCTGAGGAAGAACCGCAGATGATTCCCTCGGCTTTGAGGAGTTCGCGAGCCGATGCAATACTCTCCGAATCCGTAACCGTGAAGGCCCGTTTGACGAATCGCAATTCGCAATTCTTGGGAATAAAGTCTTCGCCGATCCCTTCGACCAGCCAACTGCCAGCTTCGATCATCACTCCCTCGTTGACGAGGGGAGCCAAGACGCTGCCCGCAGGATCCGCCAGCACCATTTCTAGACGCGGATCGACGCTTTCAAAGAACCTGCCCAAACCGGTCAATGTTCCCCCTGAGCCGACACCGCAAACGACCGCATCCAGTCGATGGCCCATCTGCTCCCATATCTCCGGTCCGGTCCATCGCACGTGTGCTGCCGGGTTAGCCGGGTTTTCGAATTGGTTGACATAGAACCCACCCCGTTCCGCCGCGATCCGCTTGGCCATGTCTTGATAGTACTCGGGATGCCCGATCCCTACGTCCGAGCGGGTCATCACCACTTCGGCACCCAGTGCCTTCAAGTGAAAGATCTTCTCCTGACTCATCTTGTCAGGGATCACCAACAACAGCTTGTACCCCTTTTGGCTGGCGACTAGCGCTAAACCTAGCCCAGTGTTTCCCGCGGTCGCTTCAACGATCGTGCCACCCGGCAACAAACGGCCATCCTGTTCTGCCGCCTCGATCATCGACAGTGCAATCCGGTCTTTGATCGATCCACCCGGGTTGTGGCTCTCCAGCTTGAGATACAGCTCGCAGACGCCAGTATCGATATGATTGACACGAACCATCGGCGTATTGCCGATCAGTTCCAGGGCGCTATTGTTTGGGGGAGGATTCATCGCGGGCTGCCTTCCAATCACATTGGGAATCGCCACATGGATGGGTGTACGGTGGACCGTGGACATCGATTCAACTCCCGCAGCAGACAACATACGAACGATCAGGTCAACAGTTCACCTGAAGGCTTTTCGCCAATCAGCGCGGATTGTAGATATGGCAAGAAGAACACGTCAATGTCGAATGAGAAAAGCGTTATGAAAGCAAAGGATTAACGCGAGGCAGGGGAATCTGGGAGGAGGCAAAACCTCCAGGTCAGTGCGTTCCACGGCAGAGGCCATCGAACGAGCATTGAACGCTCTTGCTGCGTGGTTTTTGCTGCGTGGTTTAAGAATCCAGAGTCGCAAGGGCGACTGCAAGGCGGCAACCTTGGGCAAATTCGGGTAAGTCAATGTACTCCTTCACGGTGTGGATCTCATGCTGTCCCGCGCCGAACGTGACGGTAGGCAAGCCATGTTTGTTGAGCCAATTCGCGTCCAATCCACCGTTTGAAAAGGTTGTGGTGGGAGTCAGTCCGATCGATTCGGCCGCGCGTTTGGCTCGTTGAACGGCTGGGGCGTTCTCGTCAAGATTAAACGGAAGATACGCGGCATGGCTCTCAAATTTGAGCTTGGCGGTCTCGCCGTTAATATCTTTGACTTGAGCGACTGCGTTCGTAAATGCCTTTTTGAAGGCTGAGGTGATGGCCGATGCAAAGGTTTCTTTTGGACTGCGTGATTCACCCTTGATGTGAACGTAATCGGTCACGACATTCGTGGCGTCACCAGCCGCCCTGCCACCTTTACCGCCAAAGACTCCAGCGTTGCTGGTGCCGTGACCATCGGGCTTGATCACTTTACCAAACCAACCCTCTCGACTTGTATCGGCCAATGCCAATGCAGCCACAAGTGTCGACGAAATGCCCTTTTCTGGAGCGACGCCTGCGTGCGACGCTTTGCCGTGGATCTCGACATCCCAGCTTTCCTGACCGACCGCTCCGATAATCAATACCGATGCCGACTTGCTATCCACGTTGAAGCACATGGTGGCGCCGTCGAAATCGGCCGGATCGATATTCTTTGCTCCTTGAATGCCACTCTCTTCGCGGATCGTAAACAAAAGAGTAATGGGTGGATGTGGCAACTTGTGTTTTAGCAGCGTCTCGGCCAGAGAGACTAATACCGCGCAACCTGTTCGATTGTCGCCGCCAAGCCCCGTGCTACCATCGGTAACGATACGATCTCCTTGCCGTTTCGGAACCGCTCCGGCGCAGATAGGTACGGTGTCGAGGTGCGTCGAGAAAATGATTCGAGGACCGGGCAGGGTACCGGGGAGATCGACAAACATATTTCCAATTTGAGTCGGCAACGAAATGCGTTCGTTCGCCGAATCCAATCGAATCGCTGACGCGGGCACACCCACTTTTTTTAGTTCATCCGCGACTGCTTCTGCAATCTCCTTTTCTTCGCCACTGAGCCCCTTGATTTTCAGAAAACGCAGCAAGCGCTCTTCTGCGGACTTAACGTCTACGGGAATTTCTTTGTTGCTCATTGTCTTGTCCCTTGATTAACAATTAGTCGTTTCCTGGCTCTCACATAGCAGACAGACTCCGTGCGCCCACCGCGACCACTTCCACTCAACCTTTGCAATTCAAGCGGTTTAGATCCCACGACAGCCCAAACATACACCGGACAGCGAATAGCACCTTCCGTGGGCCGAAAACAATGACCATCTACAGCCGTATGAGCGAAACGATGGTGTGGTGAGCAACAAATAATACCAGCACCGTGCGCAGCTGCGTTAAGCGATCAAGCAGCCGTGCGAATACGATGCCCATCGACCAGCGCCAGTGGATGCGCCAGAGGCTGATCATCTGAGACGACGACTTGGAGAGCCAAGCGGCGGGTCGAATTCAAGATGATCGGGCTCTTTAGATTGGTTGTCAATGAGTTCTCATTGCGGCTCACGACCGATAGCACAAAGACTTGATCGCGTGAGTGCAGTTGTAATAACTCCAAGCTGCGACGATGAACATTCAATCGGTAGTTCGGAAGAAATCGCCGTGGGCTGATAACGGGTAATGCGACGCTGGGCAAAGCAACTGCCTGCAGCCAAGCGACCTCTTCGGTCTCTTCGGTCGCAAGCAAAACCCAATGACGGCATGTTTCAAAGCCGATCACACCGTTCGGCATGAGCAGCATATCGGCATGGCTTACCTCGAGTTTTCCGAATCGAGTCGATTGGATTTGCATGGTAGCACCTGACGGAAATAAAGCTTGCAATGGCACTTGCCATCGACCGACACACAGAGGTTGTCGGCACAATCGAACCCCTCCCGTCAGATAACTCGGGAAATTGGCCCGTTTTTCCTCAATAGAAGATGAACAAATCGACAAGCCTCTAGGGCATTATCAAGGCCGCGTAGACCCCACGCACGGAACGGGGGGCTACTTGGTCCGCACGCGGTTCGATTCGCGCATCAGTCGGTCTGGGTTAGGCAGTGGCGATTGGCCATCGAGATGCCACTGACGATCGCACCGACGATCCCGACGTAGCCTTGATCGGTACCGCACAGAAAAAGATTGCGAAGGTGTGTCGTACCATCGAGTTTCTTGTCGGGCGCACCGTACACTGCTCCGTTGTCATGCGATGTGAAACGGCGAATCGTGTTCGGAGTGAATATATCGGTATCGACGACATGACGGCGGAAGTCGGGAATGAACCGTACGCTCGAAGCGATCGCGGCGTCGTACCATCGAAACTTTTGACGTTGGTATTCAGCATCTTCCAATCGTCTCCATTGATCGGGATCGGCGATGGTGGTCAATCGAATAAATCCCGCGTCCAGTTGCCCGTCATCGGGTGAATAGGCGTAGTTGTTGGGCGAGCACAACACACCGGTTCTAATGTCGCACAGCGAATC
>Ga0194055_10002315_pt1 | contig 15196 bp, 9 predicted proteins | sample SepL449m_MetaG_FD_155482 | JGI IMG/M metagenome (GOLD analysis project Ga0194055, IMG submission 155482) | Anoxic zone freshwater microbial communities from boreal shield lake in IISD Experimental Lakes Area, Ontario, Canada - Sep2016-L442-9m | ecosystem: Environmental > Aquatic > Freshwater >... | reverse complement strand
CACCTTAGGAACATGGTAGAGGAAAGGCCGATCGATAGGAATCGGAGTAAAAGCAAGGTATACTGAGTCGTCACCTTCGTCCCGCCAACTCCTGCCGCTGCCGGAATGATCTCGCTCCCCCCCCGGTCCCATGCGAACTTTAATTCCTTCTCGCCGCGCAAGCCACGTGTTAAGTCCCCTGGTCCATGGTGCGCAGAGACTCCTCTTCGGATCGATACTCGCGGTTGTCGGATGGATCGTCATGCCACGATTGATGGCACAGGATCCGATCGATTTTGATCGAGATGTCCGTCCAATCTTCGAGGAGCATTGTTGGGGATGCCATGGTCCAGCCAAACAAGTCAGTGGCCTGAGACTCGATCGACGCGATTCCCTATTGCGCGGCGGTGACTTTGGCGAACCGGCGTTGACCCCTGGGGATGCGGCCGCCAGCCCTCTCTTTGAATATGTCCGAAATGCGGATCATGATCATGCGATGCCTCCGAATGAGGAAGGACGTCGTCGACTGAAGGACCGGGAAATCGCGATACTCCGCGACTGGATCGACGCGGGTGCCGAATGGGGCAACGCGCCCCAAGATGTTGCAGTGGAATCGCAGCCATGGAGTTTTCGGCCTCTTCCCTCTCAGTCCTCGCACGGGGATATCGATGCCTTTATCGATGCAACGCTTGCGGCAGCCGAGCTGCAGCGAAGCCCCGAGGCTGCGGCTCAGCAATTGATACGTCGGCTATCTTTTGACCTGATCGGTTTACCTCCAGGCTATGCTCGGGTGCAACACTTTGTTCAAGAATACGAAGTCGATCCGGATAGGGCAGTCTCAGGACTAGTCGATGAGCTATTGGCTTCGCCTCATTATGGAGAACGGTGGGCGCGGCATTGGCTGGACGTGGTTCGATTTGCCGAAAGTGATGGTTTTGAAATGAATCATCCTCGCCCCACCGCGTGGCACTATCGCGACTACTGCATCGAGGCTTTCAATCGGGATCTTCCCTACAATCAATTCATCCTGCAGCAGATCGCCGGGAACACGAGTGGCGACGATCGCGCCACGGGTTTTCTCGTCGGAGGGCCTTGGGACCGAGTCAAGTCTCCGGATCCAGTTTTGACCGCCAATCAACGCGCCGATGAACTGCACGACATGGTCAGCGTGACCGGTTCCGCGTTCCTCGGTTTGACCGTTGGTTGTGCTCGGTGCCACTCGCATAAATTCGATCCGATCACTCAAATCGATTACTACCGGATGAAAGCATGCCTGTCTGGCGTGCAGCATGGGGAACGGGCCATCCAGCCGACGAATGACTCAGAGCGAGAAACGCTGGCCCATACCCTCGGAGCCAAGATCGATGCCATCGATCAACAACTAAGGGAACTTGAACCGCTCGCTTCACAAGTCCCTATCGGCACTGCCCAAACCACCGCCGATGGAGAAGCCACTCGAAGCGTTGCGATTCGAAGTCCAGTTACCCACCGAGAGAACTCCGATCGGTTCGAACCGGTCCTGGCTAGGTATGTTCGTTTTGAGATCTTTGCAACCAGCGGCGCGGAACCTTGCATCGACGAGCTGGAGATCTTCGAAGTAGAAGGGGCTAACGTTGCCAGAAAGTCCAGCGTGAAATCCAGTGGTGACTACGCAAACAACCCGTTCCATCGACTCGAACATGCGAACGATGGGAACTATGGGAACGAGAAATCATGGATTTCTGATTCTCCAGGTCGGGGGCGACTAGATTTCGATCTGGGAGTGCCGACTCGGGTGCAGCGAGTGGTTTGGAGTCGCGACCGAACCCCAGCACCGCGCTATTCGGACCGGGTAGCGACCGAGTATGCCATCAGCGTGTCGTTGGATGGAGAAAAATGGACGCTGGTCGCCAACCATTTGGACCGAGCCAATTTTGGTACCGACCCTGCGACCATTCCCGAGGATGGTTCTGGAGTGAATCCGGAGATTTCCGATTCGATTCGATCGATGCGGCGGCAAAGGAAGGAATTACAAGCACAGTTATCGTCGACCATGGACGTCCCCAAAGCATATATCGGGGTATTGGGAACGCCGGAGGAAATTTTCCGACTTCAGCGCGGTGATCCCACGCAGCCTCGCGAAGCGGTCGAACCTGGAAGCATTGAATCTCTTGGCGGGTTTGTGTTGCCGTCAAGCACGGGTGACTCGGATCGCCGACAGGCCCTCGCCCATTGGATTGCATCCGATGACAATCCTTTGACAGCCCGAGTGATGGTCAATCGGTTGTGGCATTACCATTTCGGTTGCGGCATCGTGGATACTCCCAGCGACTTCGGGGCAGGTGGCGGGCGACCTTCGCATCCCGAATTGCTCGATTTTCTTGCGGTCAAGCTTGTCGAACAACGATGGAGTCTCAAGTCGATTCATCGCCTGATCTGCAACTCGAAAACGTACCGTCAATCATCGACTCCCCGTTCCGCCGACTCGCATCGACTCGGCATGGAACGGGATTCCGCAAACCGTTGGTTATGGCATTTTCCTGCACGGAGGTTAGAGGCCGAACCACTTCGCGATACGATTCTCGCGATGAGCGATCAACTGAATGCGCGGATGGGAGGCCCGGGCTTTGATCTCTTTGTAGCCAACGAAAACTATGTTCGTGTGTTTGAGACCAAAACGGAATTCGTTGCAGATGACTTTCGTCGAATGATTTATCAGCGCAAACCTCGTGCAGAACTCGATCAATTGTTCGGTGCGTTTGATTGTCCGGATGCTGGGCAAATCCAGCCGCGCCGAAACATGAGTACCACTCCGCTTCAAGCGTTGAACCTTCTCAATAGTCGGTTTGTGGTCGATCAGTCGCGCCTGTTTGCAAAACGATTGCTGCGCGAGGTTGGAGAGGATTTGCAGGTTCAAGCCCAAGGTGCTTTTCACGCAGCATTTGCAAGGGAAGCGAGCGCGGAGGAACTCGAGATCAGCGTATCATTGATTCGAGAGCATGGGCTTGATGCTTTCTGCCGCGCAATCTTCAATTCCTATGAGTTCATTACGGTCTATTGATCTGGAAACCCATTCTCTTGACGGTAACCCCATGAAGTCGCGTCATAACCAGATTGATTTTCTGGCCCCCGTCACAGCCAGCTCCCTCTTTCTCGAACGGCGTTCGTTCCTTCGTCAGGGAGTGAGCGGTCTAGGGGCAATGGCATTAGCATCGTTGCTGGGAGGAGACGTGCCGGGAGGAGCGGGCATGGCCATGGGATCGGAGCCTCCGATTCGGCCCATGATCGATTCGGCAAACCCGTACGCGCCACGAACTCCCCATTTCGCGGCCCGTGCCAAACGGGTGCTGGTCATCTTTGTCTCGGGTGCCATTTCACACATCGATACATTTGATTACAAGCCGGAGTTGATTCGATATCACGATACTCCGATGCCAGAAAGCTCGGGGTTGATCACATTCCAGGGGGAGCAAGGGAACTTGATCGAGCCGCGCTGGAAGTTTCTGCCTCGGGGAGAATCGGGCAAGATGACCAGCGAGTTGTTGCCACATTTGGGTGCCTTAGCGGATGATCTTTGCTTCATCCACTCCATGACGGCCAAATCGAACACACACGGTCCAGCCGAAAGTCAGATGGCCACCGGATACACGCTGGACGGCTTTCCCAGTATGGGTGCATGGATTAGTTACGCTCTCGGTTCGGATTGTCAGGACTTGCCAGCCTTCGTCGCGATCCCAGATCCTCGCGGCGTTCCACAGATCGGAGCTAGGCAATGGTCGAGCGGTTTTCTACCCGCTGCATTTCAAGGGACCCCGCTCAACTCGGATCGCCCCATTCCCAACTTATTGCCACCGGCCGATATTCCAATCGCAAAAGACCAGGCGACCCGCACCTATATCGATCGATTGAATCGGATCCAAGCCACATCGCGACCTGAAGACGAAGCTTTGGCAGCCCGCATCGCGAGCTACGAACTGGCAGCGAAGATGCAGTTAGCAGCGATGCGTCTTAACGACTTCTCCGAAGAAACACCGGAGACCCTGGCACTGTATGGTGCGGATGACTCGGCGAACACGAACAAGGCTCGATTTGCAAAGAACTGCATTTTAGCTCGAAGATTGCTCGAGCGAGGGGTTCGGTTCATCCAGTTGTTCAACGGATCCTATGCCATGGGAGAAGGAGTCGGCAATTGGGACGGACATAAGGTGATCGAGCAGCAGTATGCCATTCATGGTCCAGTGCTGGATCAACCCGTAGCAGGACTGCTGACCGATTTGAAGCGTCGCGGACTGCTGGAGGATACGTTGGTGGCCTTCGTGACCGAGTTCGGGCGGATGCCGACATTTCAGAAAGGAGCGTCCGGACGGGACCATAATCCTGCAGGCTTCACGGTCTGGCTAACGGGTGCTGGCGTGAAACGAGGATTCAGTTACGGCGCAACCGATCCCTTTGGGTACAAAGCGGTCGAACAAGTCACGACCATCTATGATCTGCATGCAACGATACTGCACTTGCTCGGGTTGGATCATCAACGATTGTCGTTTTATCACAGTGGCATTGAACGGCGACTGACCGATGTTCATGGTAACGTCCTGCATGATATCTTGGCATGACAGGAGTCTTTGCAACTATCCTGCGGCATGTCTCTAGGCTTTTTTGGTAGTAACCCCCTCAGAGGCAGGGGACGATGAGATTGTCCAGGAAAATTAGGGACGTTTGTCGGCTGTGCCTGTACATGACAGGCTGGAAGCACTGTCCCACGGGCTGGAAGCACTGTCCCACTGGCCATAAGCCTAGGCGAGAAAGACAGGATGTGATGATGGATCGATAGGGGTAGCCGCGAACCTGAATCGGATGTCCTTTGTCCATCGGTAAGACAAGAGTGCAGGCAAAAGTTTTGAAGTTGCGCATTTTGAGCCTCTCGGAGCCCCAATCGATGTATTTCCCAGTTCATTCGTGCTCCTGCTCGTCATCGTGCTCGGAGAAATCCGTTCGATCACGAGCACGAGCACCATCCGCCTAGGCGGATTGAGCACGAGCACGTGAAAGAGCGAGAAAAGCGCAACTTCAAAAGCCACAAGACTGATTCCGATCTTCTAAACCCGCTCGCAATGGGTATGCCATCATCGAGCGATCTGTGGATGACCCGAGGATGTGGTCGACTCAACCCTTCGCCGTTGTATTTTGAAAACTTCGAACGACGATTCGTACTGCCATGAATGCACGCCAACTAGAAAAACTGGGGATGCCTCTCGATTGCATCCCTACCGCCATCCAAACCATCCAAACGCTGGTCGGCCAACAAGGGTTTCGAGGAAAAGATGTCAAATCTTCGCTGCAAGCGTTGGTTACAGATCCCGCATTGTATGTCGAGGACCCGAATTGGTCCGGGCTGGCTAATGAAATCGTCGCCTCTCGTCAATCGAACGATTCCTCTCCTCTGCGGCAAATCGAGTATCCAACGTGGGGTGAAGACATCGACGCAGGCGCTCATGCACAGATGGCACTCGCATGCCGACTGCCCATGGCAGTAGGTGCCGCGATGATGCCAGACGCGCATGTGGGATATGGACTGCCGATCGGAGGGGTGCTGGCAACGGAAAATGCGGTTATCCCTTACGCAGTCGGTGTCGATATCGCCTGTCGCATGAAGTTGTCTGTGATCGATCTAGCGCCCGAGGAACTGGAATCGCAGTCCCATCGATTCGAGAATGCCATCGAACGGGGGACCCGATTCGGAGTGGGTGCCAGGCATGAGACGCCTCACGATCATCCTGTCATGGATCAGGATTGGAACGTGTCCCGCTGCACCCGAGAAAAAAAAGATGTGGCTCGCAAGCAACTAGGGACCAGCGGTTCGGGGAATCACTTCGTGGAATGGGGCACGCTGACTTTAACCAAGAACTCGCCAGAGTTGGGGTTGAACGCAGGACGCTACACGGCGTTGCTCAGCCACAGCGGTAGTCGAGGAACCGGCGCTGCGGTGTGCTCGACATATAGCAGTATCGCGCGCGCACGACTTCCACGTAAATATCAAAACCTCTTTGGATATCTGGCGTGGTTGGAGATGGATAGCGAAGCCGGACAAGAGTATTGGGCCGCCATGAACTTGATGGGAGATTACGCGGCGGCCAATCATGATGTCATCCATCGTTTGGTCAACAAATTGCTAGGCGCACGGATCATTGCGGGAGTAGAGAATCACCACAACTTTGCTTGGAAGGAAATCCATGGAGGGCGCGAAGTCATCGTCCACCGCAAAGGTGCGACTCCGGCAGGCAAGGGGGTGCTGGGTGTCATCCCAGGATCCATGGCAACTCCAGGATTCGTCGTTTGTGGCAAAGGGCATGAAGGGAGCTTGTTGTCGGCTTCGCACGGCGCTGGGCGATGCATGAGTCGGACTGCAGCCCGGAACCAATATCGATGGAACGCGGTTCGCAACGATCTTGCTACCAAAGGTATTCGCGTGCTGTCGGCGGGCGCAGACGAAGCTCCAGGCGTGTACAAGGACATCCATCGAGTCATGAACGCACAATCCGATTTGGTCGAAGTACTTGCTCGATTCGATCCGAAGATTGTGAAAATGTGCGAAGATGGAAGTCCAGCCGAAGACTGACTGCTAGCCCTGATCCGGCCAGTGGCTATATCAAGGTTCCACAGCGTCTACTTCTACAGGGTTTCTAATTTGATAAATTGATCCAAGATAGGTCCTGCTTCATGCAGTCCAGCCTTATGGCAATGCCGTCAGGACCAATCGCTGTCGGAACCAATCTACATGCAACCCTTACTCTGAGGTCTCATCGCATGAATAGCAGGACACTCTCGGAATACCGCAAACTCCGATTCCAATCGATCGATGACTGCGTGGAAGAAGTGCAACGCATCGTTCGAGCCGAACGCGAGGGCAGACTTCATGCGACCGGGAATTGGACTGCAGGACAAATCTTGTCGCATCTGTCTGCATGGATCGAGTATGCCTACACAGGCTATCCCCTCAAGTCGCCACCGTTCTTTGTTCGTTGGATCTTGAGGCTGGGACTCAAGAAAATGCTAGACAGGGGAATGCCTCGCGGCATGCGTATTCCAGGGATCCAAAACGGAACAACAGGCATGGACGACATGCCGACACAAGCCGCTGGCGATCGTTTTTTGGCCGCACTGGCAAGATTGTCGAGCGCCGAGGAAACGAAATTTGACAGCCCTGCTTTTGGAGCGTTATCCCACGAGGATCGAATCCGATTGAACCTCAGACACGCCGAATTGCATCTCGGGTATCTGAATTACTGATCGTCCCTACTCGTCGAGGTTCACACGTCGTCCCCACGTTCAGGTTTCCATCGCTCCATTCAATCAACAAGACTACTTCTTTGGTTGATGGAGGTATTGAGGGGTCCCTTGGATGGTTGCGTTATCAGGTGAACCTGGGGCTTTCTCGAGTGTCAACAACGCAAAAAGATCGGCCAACTCCTGCTCATTGAGTTGGTTCTCAATCCCTTCTGGCATGAGCGATTTCTTGTCCTGCTGAAATACTTCAATCTCTGCAGCTGGAACGGTGACTTCTTTGCCCCCCTGAATCTTGACCACTGTTTTGTCGTCCTCGCGGGAGACCAACAGCCCTGTGATCACGGTTCCATCGTCGGTGCGAATCGTCACGCTGCGGTAAGCTTCGCCGATCACCAGACTCGGATTGAACACACTCACTAGAAGCTGCTCATGCGAGCCCCGACCATTGGCGGTGATATTCGGCCCCACTTCGACTCCGCGACCGTGCATCAGGTGGCACTGACCGCAGATTCGATCGTACACCAGCCAACCCCGCTCCGCGCTTCCGCGAGCGTCCCATCGAAGTTCATCGGCCACACGTCGAATGACTTCTTCGCGTTCCCGTGAACTCTCCGCGTTAACCGTTCCCCAGATCTTCGTCACCAAAGACTTGGCATCCGCTGAACCCGTGGCGGCCAACAACCTGACTCGGTTGGGACTGAGCAGTTCCTTGCGCAACGTACCATCCGCGACCAATCCTAAGAGTGCCGAAGCCGATGGTTCACGTTGGCACATGCGCTCAGCGATGGAGGCTTGGAATTCTATTTTCAGTTTGGGTAACGCAGCCTTTAAACGTTGAATGTCATCGTTCGTGGCCGAAGCAATTCCCAGGTCGAGAGCTACATCACGAAACGCGTTATCCATTGGTACGTTGTTGGTTAAATCCTTCAACACCTCGGTCAACGTTTCGGAGGCCACGGAATTCGGGTGCATTGCTGCGAATCGCAACAATTTGCCACGCATCCCGGCATCCAATAGACGGTCCTGGATCATGGACTGGGCGATGCTGAAGGCAGCTTTGTCTCCTAGAACCAACCTTGCCACCAAAACTTCTTGGTCCCATCGCGACTTGGGCTGTTTCTCGTCCCGTTGACTTGCAGGCAACGATTTCAAGAATTCAGCATAGATCGGCTGGATCGCATTTAAATCCAACTCTCGGTTCCGAACGCGGGTTGCCAAGGGCTGCACGATACCGGCGGAGATATCTGGATATGCTTTGGATAAATTGGCCGCCAATCGCAAGATCGATTGTGCTGTCTCTCGGTCTTGTTTTTCTGAAAGCGCTCGCGGAATACCTGCTACCCATTTCTCGCTGAAGCGGGGGGCCATATCTCGTAACGTGTCCTTCGGCCTCGCCATCCCGTCCTCGATTGCTCGTTCGACTTCTCCCTTGTACTCGTCTGCGAATGGCAACAGATTTTGCCACACGACGCGCGGCAGAATCGGATCGTCTGCACTATCGCTCAACACGTCGAGTTCGGATTGAACGACGCGACGGGCCGAGACAGCTTTGCCCGCCATCTTGGGTGCTGCAATCGCAACTTGCAAACGGACCCGAAGGTCCGAATCCTGAGCCAGTTCCAGCGCTTGCTTGGTCAATTCCGCATGATCTGGATGCTGATCTCCGACGATGCGTATTGCCCATGCTCGCAATTCAGGTGAATTGGAACGAAGAAGTTCCGCCAACAACGACGCGCGCGGTACTCCGGAGCTTGTTAATGTCCATAGTGATCGCAATCGATAGGGGAGATCTGGGCCGCTCAAGACGATCTTCTCCAATGCTTCGCGTGCATTTGGGTTCGCATCCACATTTCGTTCGGCCAAGATCAACTGGGCCCGCTGTCGCACAAAGATATTGGCATCGTCGAGTGCACGGATCAATTCCGTCTCCGACAGGTTGCGTAGGTCCGGATAACGGACCTTGGGCCGTTCCTTGTACACGATTCGATAGAGTCGGCCGTGACCGCGATCGATCCCTTCGGGGTCTGCGTTTGCGTCCTGATAACAATGATAACGGTCATACCAATCCAGCACGTATAGGCAACCATCGGGTCCGACCTTTTGAGCGACTGGCATAAACCAGACATCGTTGGCGGTCAAAAAGTCCGGTTCACCGGTCCCTCGATAGGTTGCGCCGCGTCGCTCGATACGATCGACGTTGAGGCAGCCCCCGTGGATATTTCCCATGTATAACTTTTTGCGATAGGCTTCGGGATAAGCGTCCGAATCGAAGTACTCGATGCCGCAATAGGCGGCCATTTGGTGCTTGTGCCGTACGATCGAGTCAGCCGACCATGTATGCGGAGGATAGGGGCCCCCTTGGCGCACGTAATAGGCACTTTCGGTCAAATGCCATAGATGGTCGATCACGCATGCACTGATGAACGCGCTCCCTTCTTCATCGAATGCGATTCCCCAAGGATTGCTGGTCCCTTCGCAAAAGAGTTCGAACTTTCGGGTCCGAGGATGAATGCGAAACATCGCGCAGGTGAAATCAAATGTCTCACCCTGTTGCTCGACGACCGAACGATTGAAAACGCCGTTGAGACCGTAGAGATATCCGTCAGGCCCCCAGGTCAACGCATTGGGAAGCTCATGCGTGTCATCTCGTCCAAAGCCTGTCGCAACCACAGTCGTTCGATCGGAAACATCATCTCCATCGGTGTCTTCCAGAAACAAAATATCCGGAGCGTTGGCAACCCAAACCCCACCATGTCCGACCGCGATTCCGGATGGGATGTTCAATCCTTCGGCAAAGATTTTGACTTTGTCGACCTTGCCATCATGATCGGTATCTTCCAAGATCTTGATTCGATCTCGCCCGGGTCCTGGTTCACGACGCGGGTATTCAAAGCTCTCGGTGACGTAGATTCGACCAGCATCGTCAAACGCCATCGCGACCGGGTTTTGCAAATCGGGTTCACTCGCGACTAATTCGACGTGAAACCCCTCGGGCACCACCATCTTCGATAAGGCTTCTTGAGGTGTTAGGGGCGGTCCAGGCGGCTTGGTCTGCATCCGAGGAATAAAGTCGTCGTCGGCGAGAGCCAATGGACTGCTGAAGATCGCAGCAGCCAGAGCCAACTGTTTGAACTTGAGGAACATAGACCATCCTTAAAATGCTTTTGGAAGGAAGCGCATCGCCGAATCCATTCTAATCGACTTCGCGTCGAGATTCAGCGGCACGTCAGGATGTCGAACAGGACAAGTGACCATTCGACGCTGAAGCGTTCTTTCGGAGCTTCCCATTGGACGACGCTATTCGACGCGATTCGATGGGTCAGAGAGCATTTTCCAACGGGCTTGACGCAATTGTGCCAGAGGGGAGCCTTGCAACACTTCGTACCATACGGTCACGAGAGTGCCGTCGAGCCGTTCGATCGTGGATGGATAACCGAGATCACCTCCAATCCCGTCGTCGCTCAAGACGATGGGTTCGCTCCAGGTCTGACCGGAATCGGCGCTGATCCTAGCTTGGATTCCATACGGAGCCCGCCGATACCCATAGGTCATCAACAACCGCCCATCCGCTAGTCGCAGCAGGTGGGAGGGAAGTCCCCACACATCGATACCGTGAGGAAGTGACCACGTCCGGCCACCGTCGCAGGATTCCGATTGCAATGTTTCCCCTTGATGATTCTTGTTGCCATTGCGAATATGACAAACCAGCAGTCCATCCGATCCTGAAACCGCATGCAATTCATGGTAGAGGGATGCGTCGTCCCCTGGTCGCGTTGGGAGGTCAGCCAATGGATTCCATGTACGGCCATCGTCGACGGACTCGAAGAATCCGAGTTTCCCTCCCTCCCACAAGGACTTGCCTGCGTAGAGAAGTCGTCCATCACGAGTGACTATCGGACCGTGGGGACTGTTGACGGGAACCCGGTACCGTTCCGACCACGTTGTACCACCGTCGGCCGAACGAATCATGTAGCACCCCAGCTCCGATTGCCGTTGATCGGGGCTGAGTCGATCGCGAGCAGCACGCCATTCGTCGATGAGTTTGGCTTCTGTGAATCCTCCTGGCTGACCGACAGGGATTCGCTCCGCGCGTTCCAGGATGGGTTCAAACGCCAGGGACGTAAAGTGCGTAACCAGGATCGTCCCAGCCGCGGTTTCGACGACACCCGCATCTCGATCATCGATTGGGCTATCGAGCAACACTTGTGGCCAGCCCCACGTCTTGCCCCCATCTTTGGATCGCATCCATTCCAGACGCCCAAACGGGCATACGTGGGCTTCGCGCCCGCCCGAGAACGCGAGCAACAATTCCCCATCTTTGCGTTGCGTTAAGGTCGGCCATCCATGGTACAGGGGAGGTTTCCAACTGATGACTTTGCTCTCATGAATTTCAATCGTGGGTGCAGGTGGATGATGGATTGATTGGACGTCCTGAGCCATTCCTCCGGATGCCATCGACGCTACTCCAACCAGTGCCAGCCAGCCCAGTAGTGGCGCGCTCTTTGAAGATGGCTCTGATTCCTGTTCCGATCCTGTAATCAATCGCGCGGTTCGATTGCGCGTAATGTAGCCCCAGAACCACTGAAAGAGGACGAGCATTCGGTTTTCAAAGCGGGCGAGATAGAGGATGTGAATGAAGAGCCAAGCCAGCCAAGCGAACCAGCCGGTCATCCTCCACTTCCCAGACTCAAGAACCGCGCGTGATCGGCCGATGGTCGCCATGTTCCCTTTGTCCCAATATTTAAAAGGTTGGTCGGGTGTTTCGCCCGCAACGAGCTTGGCGATCCGACTGCCGATGTAATGCCCTTGTTGCATGGCTACCGGCGCGACACCTGGAAGGGTCGTGCCATCCTCGAGCGGAAAGGCAGCCATGTCGCCCGCCGCAAAGACATTCTTTGCTCCAAGCACAGCGCACATCCCATCCGTGGCAATGCGTCCCCCTCGATCGATGATCGCTTCATTACCGATCGCTTCAGCCATTTTCTTTGCCAGTCCCGATGCTTTCACTCCCGCAGCCCAAATCACATTGCGAGTGTCGATCCTTTTGAGCGTCCCCGATTGCTTGATCACCACATGATCGGAATGGATTTCTTCCACGCGGGCATTGCAACAAACTTCGGCCCCCAATTCGAGCAATGCTCGTTTTGCATAGCGATACAAATCGGGATGGTACCGATCGAGGATCTCCTCGCTGCTCTCTACCAAGATGATTCGGGCCGAAGCCGGGTTGATCGAACGAAACTCATTCTTCAGTGTGTACCTGGCCAATTCACAGATAGCACCCGCCATCTCGACACCAGTGGGCCCACCTCCAACGATGACGAACGTCAGCAGAGAGGCGCGTAGCGATTCGTCTTCCTCTCTTTCCGCTGCTTCAAATGCGGTGAGTAGCGTCCTGCGAATCCGGGTCGCGTCTTCGATCGTCTTCAACCCCGGCGCGAACGGTTCCCACTGGGCATCCTTGCCAAAGTAATGATGCGTCGAACCGGTGGCGACGACCAAGTAGTCATATTGCAAATGGGATCCATCCTCAAGAAGCACTTCTTGAGCTGCGACATCAAATCCATCGACGCCGTTCATCAAGACTTGAACGTTTCGTTGCCTTCGAAAAACGCTGCGGAGCGGAGCGGCGATGTTTGCGGGAGACAATCCTCCCGAAGCGACTTGGTACAGCAGTGGCTGAAACAAGTGAAAGTTGCGGCGGTCGATCAGCTTGATCTCCACCCCGGCATTGGCCAGGGCACGGGCGCAAGCCATCCCAGCGAATCCACCACCGACGATGATGACGCGAGGTTTGTTGGAATAACTCATTGCGATGTTCGTTTCAGAAGACTGGCGGCAGCGCGATCCAAGACGACCGTCGTTTGAGGATGGGTGCGCAGGATCGATCCGGGAACCTGATCAGTAACTGGACCTTCCAGCGAAAGCTTCACCGCCTGGGACTTGCGGGCATCCGGTACGCTGCAAATGAGATGAGTCGATTGGAGAATTTCGAAGATCGTCATACTGATCGCGTGCGTGGGAACATCGTCGATCGATGCAAACCATCCTTCGCCGACTTGTTGTTGACGGCAGGCTTCGTCCAGAACCACGACGTGATAGGCTTCATTCTTTTGAAAATCCGCCGGTGGATCATTGAATGCCAAGTGGCCATTTTCACCGATGCCGATCATTGCTACATCGATGGGCTTTCTTCGAATCGCCTCCCCCGCTTCTCGGCAGACATGCGTTGGATCGCACATACCATCCAAGTAATGAAAGGATCGCAATCGCACGCGGTCCACGAATCGCTCTTTGAGATAACCGCAAAAGGATGCAGGGTGGCTAGCGGGTATTCCGATGTATTCGTCTAAATGAAATCCGTCAATGCGACTCCAATCGATATCGTGATCTCGAACCAAGGCATCGAGAACTTCGAACTGGCTGGAACCGGTCGCGACAACCAAGCGGGCTTCGCCTCGATCGCCAATTGCATTCTTAAGAATTTCGCTACAACGTTTCGCAGAGTGGGCACCCATTCCCGCTCGATCCGCTTCAATCACAATCTCAATAATAGCACCTCTCCGATTGCACCTATCCCGTTCTCATGAGTTGGTTTAGCATAACAACTGCGTGTTCGTTGCGCATGCCCTCATCTCCCCTCGAAAACCGAGTTGGTGAAATTCCGGGGATGCTGCGAAAACCGGAATTGATTTTTTAGGCCGTGGTCTACCTGTTGATTGCAGAAGATCCATCGAATGACGGTGAGGGATTTGAACTGATGACTTCCGATGCACGCGAGACCGTATCCTTTCTGGGGATGGGCTTGATGGGTGTCCGCATGGCGGCCAATTTGATCCGGGCGGGATATGCTGTTCGCTGTTACAACCGAACCAAAGCAAAAACCGAACCGGTCGTCGCACTGGGCGGGGTAGCTTGCGATTCCCCCCAGGAAACCGCAAACCATGCGCGGTTCATTATTTCTTGCGTGACGGATGGTCCAGACGTCGAGGAAATTTTGCTCGGTGCGCATGGGGCGGTCCATGGTGCAGCACCTGGGACTCTGATCATCGATATGAGCACGATTGCTCCTGCGGTTTCCCAATCGCTCCATCAGCAACTGCAAAGCCGCGGCCTTCGATTCCTCGAAGCCCCTGTCACGGGTGGAACCCTCGGTGCCCAAAATGGAACCTTGAGCATCCTCGTTGGTGGAGAGCGAACGGATTTTGATGATGCTCAAGGAGTCTTGCAAGCCATGGGCAAGAACATCACGTATTGCGGAGGACCGGGATCAGGACAAGCGGTCAAGCTCTGCAATCAAATCATGGGAGCTATGAATCTTCTGGGTGTGTGCGAAGCCATGACGTTGGCCAACGGATTCGAGATCGATCCAGGGATCCTGGTCACTGCCTTGCAGGGAGGTGCAGCCACCAGCTGGGCACTTCAGACACTCGGTCCAAAAATCTGCAATCAGGATTTTCTCCCAGGCTTTATGGTCGATACGCAACAGAAAGATATGCGATTGGTCGGCGCAGCCGCCGAAGAAAAGCAAATCTCGTTACCTGGTTCCGCATTGGTAACTCAGCTTTGGCGATCGGCTCAGGCACACGGCGACGGTGCCGAAGGAATTCATGCTCTTATCAAAGTCCTTCAACGACTCTCCTCCCGCGTTGGGTAGCCATCGTCGGCCCATCGCTAGCCATTTGCATCCTCATTAAGTAGTTTTCTAAAAGTAGTTTTCTTATGGATCCCAACTTCTCGAATGACGCTCCAAGCTTTCGGGGACTTCGAGTCGCCGCTTTGGAGAGCCGTCGACGCGATGAGTTTTCTCGACTGATCGAACGCTTTGGCGGAAATCCGTTTGTCAGCCCATCCATGCGCGAGCTTCCGATCGACAAGAACAAAGAAGCAGTCGATTTCGCATACCGGATCATGACGGGTGAAGTCGGTGTCGTGATTTTCTTAACAGGTGTTG
>Ga0194055_10002314_pt1 | contig 15199 bp, 14 predicted proteins | sample SepL449m_MetaG_FD_155482 | JGI IMG/M metagenome (GOLD analysis project Ga0194055, IMG submission 155482) | Anoxic zone freshwater microbial communities from boreal shield lake in IISD Experimental Lakes Area, Ontario, Canada - Sep2016-L442-9m | ecosystem: Environmental > Aquatic > Freshwater >... | reverse complement strand
AGGCATCGAAGCGGTGATCTTGGGCGGGCTCACGCCTACGGGTGGCGTCACGTTGGTGGCGGCGATCACTTCGGCATTCGGCGGTCAGGCCAGCGACCTCATCAAAGATGCGGCCAAGGCGGTTGGCGGCGGAGGCGGCGGCAAGGGCGACATCGCCACGGCCGGCGGCAAGAACCCCGAAGGGCTCGATCAAGCACTCGACCTCGCTCGACAGGCCGCTACCAACAGGTGAGCACCCGACGAGTTCGCCGATCGTGAGGGTTCTGGCACTCGACCTCGGCAGCAAACGCATTGGCGTTGCTGTCAGCGATCGCAGTGGAACCATCGCGTCGCCGTTAGTTGTGCTGCAACGATCAGGGTCTACCCGTATCGATCACGAGCGCATCAAGGCTCTGGTGATCGAAGAAGAAGCCGAACGCATCGTTGTGGGCTTGCCATTGTCGATGGACGGCTCTGCTGGCAAGGCGGCGCAAGGCGCCCTCAGGGAAGTGAAGTCGTTGGCTAGCGTGGTCGGCGTGCCTATTGAGACCATCGACGAGCGGCGCACTACGGTCACCGCCGATCAGATACTGATCGAACGCGGCATGCGTGCGCCCGAGCGCAGGCTCATTATCGACAAGGTTGCTGCGGCGGTTATCTTGCAGACATGGCTCGACGGCCGAGCCGATCGCGAATCGCGTGAGGCGCCTCGTTGAAAAGCGCGGCTCCCATCGACCCACTGCCCGAGAGCGGCAACGACTGGATACGAGATCCCTGGGACGACATCGCGTTCGTCCCAGCGAGCGAAGTAGAGAGCGCTCCCCGGCGGGTACGCGCGATGAAGTGGGTGTTGCTCGTAGCGAGCGCTTGCGTGATCGTGGCCGTGTTGGCGGCCGGTTGTGTGGGCTGGTGGTACATCCGGCAGGTGAACCCATCGGGTGAGGTGGCCGCCGCTTCGAACTTTACGGTGAACGAAAGTGACACACTGCAAAGCGTCAGCGTGCGCTTGCAAGCCGAAGGTTTCATCACTAACGCACGGGTGTTTCGTTACTACGTACAGCACAAAGGCGGGGTGCGTCTCGTACCGGGCTACTACCAAATTCACGAGCGAACCCATATGGGCAACATCATGCGCGTGCTCAATACGCCGCCTGAGGCGACGTTCAAGAAGGTCACCTTCCCCGAAGGTTTCACTCTCGCGAAGATGGGCAAGCGCGTCGAGCGCGATCTGCGCCCGATGACCGCCGCGAGTTTCGCAGCGGCGGCTTCCAGCGGCACCGTGCGCTCGGCGTATCAACCAGCAGGTGTTGCCAGCCTTGAGGGCTTGCTCTTTCCCGACACGTATCAGGTTGCTGGCAGCGAATCAGAGACTCAGGTCATCGAACGGATGGCCAAGCTGATGGAGCGGGTTGGTCGTCAGGAAAACATTGAGGCCGGTGCGGCCGAACTGGGTCGCACTCCGTACGAGGTGTTGGTGGTTGCCTCAATGATCGAGCGCGAGGCCAAGTTCGACACCGATCGGTCGAAGATCGCTCGAGTGATCTACAACCGTTTGTTCCTTGCGATGCCGCTGCAGGTAGACGCCACGCTGTCGTATGGCCAGCCAGCCGACACCCCGTTCAGCGTGCTGAAAACAACCGACACTCCATACAACACCTATCTGCACACAGGTTTGCCGCCCACCCCCATTGCCAACCCGGGCCGAGCATCGATTCACGCAGCGCTACACCCCGAACCGAATCCGCCCAGCGGTGATGCGCTGTGCCGCGGTCTGCCAAAGGGTGAACCCTGCGTGTATTTGTATTACGTAATCGCCGATGAAGACGGCCATCATGTGTTTGCGGCAACATTGCAGCAGCACGAAGCAAACGTGCAAAAGGCACGAGATGCGGGACTCTTGAAATGATCACGGGCACAACACGACTTGCGGCGGTAATCGGATCTCCCGTGCGACACAGCCTGAGTCCGGTCATTCATAACGCAGCGTTTGCTGCGGGCGCTCTCGATTGGGTCTACACCGCATTCGAGGTAGCGCCAGGCAAAGCCGCAGAAGCCCTTGCTGCGATGCGCGTGCTCGGCATTTCAGGTTTGTCGGTGACCATGCCTCACAAAGACGATGTCGCCGCTGCGGTCGATGTGTTGGATCCCGCGGCAGCAGCGCTGCGCACAGCCAACACAGTGGTGCTGCAAGACGACGGTCGCCTCGCTGGGTACAGCACTGATGGCGCTGGCTTCGTGGCGTCGCTGCGCGAAGCAGGCGTCGAGCCATCCGGAATGACAGTGGCGGTGCTTGGGGCCGGAGGCGCAGCGCGGTCGGTAATCGATGCGCTCGCGCGGGTGGGGATTGATCACATTGTGGTCATCAACCGCTCTGCCGCTCGGGCCGAGGCTGCCGCACAGCTCGGCGTGGGCCGCGCCCGCGTTGGTGATGCGACCGACATCGCCCGCGTTGATCTGGTGGTCAACGCAACCTCGGTCGGCATGGGTACCGACGAAGCGCCGTTCGACCTTGCGCTGTTGCATGCCGGTCAGGTTGTTGCCGACTTGGTGTATCACCCGCTCGAGACGGCGTTGCTGCGAGCAGCCCGGCTCTGCGGTGCCACGGCCGTAGATGGCTTGGGCATGTTGGTGCATCAAGCGGCACTGCAACAGCAGCTCTGGACCGGTGTCAGCCCCAATCCCGCCGCGATGCGTGCCGCTGCAGAGCAGGAACTCGTGGCTCGCCACGGGTAGCCTGCACACGATGCTTCGTTATCTCACCGCCGGCGAATCCCATGGGCAAGCGCTCGTTGTCATCGTCGAGGGCTTGCCCGCAGGCCTACCCATCACAGTCGAAGAGATCCAAGAAGAAATGGGTCGCCGTCGTCTCGGCTACGGCCGTGGTCCGCGGCAACGTTTCGAAGCTGATGAAATCACGCTGATCGGCGGCGTACGGCACGGCCGCACGCTCGGTTCGCCAGTGGCCATCGAAATCAAGAACAGCGAGTGGTTCCGCAGCGACAAGTGGCACGAAGAGATGTCGCCGGCCCCCGGTGTCACCAAAGATCCATTGACCAAGCCTCGCCCGGGTCACGCCGACCTCGCCGGAATGCAGAAATACGGCTTCACCGACGCACGCGATGTGCTCGAGCGCGCCAGCGCCCGTGAGACCGCCGCGCGTGTTGCTGCGGGTGCCATTGCCAAGAAGTTGCTCGGCACGCTCGGCATCGAGATCTTGTCTCATGTGGTTCAGATGGGCCCCGCCCGTTCGAAATCGGCGCTGCTCCCCACGATGGCCGACCTTGCCGCAATCGATGAGTCGCCAGTTCGATGCTTCGATAAGTCAGCCGAAGACGCAATGATCGAAGAGATCAAAGCGGCAGCCAAAGACGGCGACTCGCTCGGCGGCATTGTCGAGGTGTTGGCCTACGGGCTGCCTGTGGGCATCGGTAGCCATGTGCACTGGGATCGCAAACTCGATGCATTGTTGGCGCAAGCAGTGATGAGCATTCAGGCCGTGAAGGGTGTCGAAATCGGCGACGGTTTCGAGGTTGCAGGTATGCGCGGAAGCGTTGCTCACGACGCCATCTCATGGGACGCCGCAACCGGTACATACCGGCGCGAGACCACTCTTGCGGGCGGCACCGAGGGTGGCATGACCACCGGCGAAGTCATGGTGGTGCGCGCTGCGATGAAGCCGTTGGCCACCCTCAACATCCCAACTCTGGGTACGGTCGACACCGTCACCAAGGAAGCCACCGTCAGCTTCAAAGAGCGCACCGATGTCACCGCAGTTCCAGCAATGGGCGTAGTGGCCGAGACCATGGTTGCTCTCGTGCTCGCAGCCGAGGCGCAGCGCAAGTTTGGCGGCGACACGGTCGATGAATTTGTACGCAACGCGGTTGCATACAACGAATCGTTGCGATGAGCGCAGGCGGCAAACGCCGCATCGTGCTCGTTGGCATGATGGGCTCCGGCAAGACCACCGTGGGCAGAGTCTTGGCGTCCCGCTTGCGATGCGATCTGCTCGACACCGATGCCGTGCTTGAAGCCCGCGAGGGTCGTACGGTGCGCGATATCTTTGCCACCGATGGCGAAGAGGCATTCCGCAAAATCGAATCCGAAGTGCTCAGTGAGTTGCTCAGCCGACCCGGTGCGTCAGTGATTGCTGCCGCCGGCGGCGTGGTGCTCCGGCAAGAAAACCGCGATGCGTTACGCCTCAGCGGAGCCCGAGTTATCTGGCTCAGCGCTGACCCGGGCATGCTCGCCGAACGAGTGAAAGGTGGCGTGCATCGTCCCTTGCTCGACGCCGACCCTGAGGGCACCTTGCGGCGCATGTACGAGCAGCGCGAGGCCTTGTATCGCGAGGTCGCCGACGTCATCGTTACTGTCGATGGCAGGTCGGTGACCGAGGTTGTCGATGCGGTGCTGCGATGACCAACTCGCGTTCTGTACATGTTGATCTTGGTGACCGCAGCTACCACGTGCTCGTTGGCTCTGGCGTGCGCAGCGAACTTGCGGCGATGCTTCCCAAGTCAGCGCGCCGGGCCGCCATCATCACTCAGACAGGCATTCCGCTCGCTGTCGATCCAGGTATCCCATACGAGGTCTTTGTGATCGGCCAGAGCGAGCAACACAAGTCGCTGGCCACTATCGAGACCTTGTGTCGCGGGTTCGCCACAATGGGACTCACTCGTAACGACGTGATCATTGGGCTTGGCGGCGGCATGGTTACCGACATCGCAGGGTTTGCCGCTGCGTCGTGGCACCGAGGCATCGCGGTGGTGCATGTGTCCACCACGCTGCTCGGCATGGTCGATGCCGCCATCGGTGGCAAAACCGGCGTGAATCTGCCCGAGGGCAAGAACCTTGTTGGGGCCTATTGGCAGCCCAGCGGTGTGCTGTGCGATCTCGATGCATTGACCACCTTGAGCCCTCGCGAGATGCGCTGCGGCATGGGCGAGATGGCCAAGTACCACTTTCTCACAGGCGACGATCTGCTCGGAATGGAACTTGTCGATCGCATCGCTCGGTGTGTGCAGATCAAGGCCGACATCGTTGGCGCCGACGAGCGCGAAGGTGGTCGTCGGGCACTGCTCAATTACGGACACACACTGGCTCACGCGCTTGAAATCGCTGGCGACTTTTCGCTCGCTCACGGCGAGGCCGTAGCAATCGGCCTCATCTACGCGGCGCACCTAGGGCACGAGTTGGGGCGCATCTCTGGCGCCCGGGTGCAGCAGCACTACGACGTGGTGGGCGGCCTCTACGAACTCAACACATCGTTGCCTGAGTTCGATCACCAGATGCTGCTTGGCCTGATGGGTCGCGACAAGAAGGCACTCGATGGGCTCACCTTTGTGCTCGACAGCGACAACGGGGTCGAGGTTGTTGCTGGGGTGTCAGCCGATGCTGCACTCAACGCTCTTCGCTCCATGGCCGAGCACTAAGCAGCGCTCGATGTTCGGAACGACGCCACCATGTTGATCTCAAGAAGACAATTGCTGTCGCTGGCTGCGGCGGTGCCGACGGCGTTGGCTCTGAGCAGGGCCGCCGAAGCTGGGCCCGTGCAAGCGGGCGCGTGTTCCTTCTCGCCAGTGGCGCCATCGCGGCTCGCCGAGACGCGAGCGTCTGAGGGGCCATTTGGTTTCACGCGAATCGATTCGCACACGATCAGAGTGCAGGTGGCGGGGCGTAACTCGGTGCCGTCTACAGCAACTGCAGCGGTGCTCAACGTCACGGCTACCAACGGTGTGGTGCCGGGTTATGTGTCGGTCTACCCAACAGGCACGGTGCTTCCCGAGGCGTCAAATCTAAACATCGATCGAGCCGGACAGATTGTTGCCAACTTGGTGACCGTGCTGCTGGGTACCGATGGTTCGGTCGACATCTACTCGTCGCAGCTCAACGACATTGTGGTCGATGTCAACGGTGCGTACGTACCGCAAACCACTGCGGTAAGCGCGGGCCGATTTGTTGCGTTGCCTACTGCGTTCCGCGCCATCGACACGCGCGAGCGAGGCTTTGGAGTTGGCTCGGGCCAGGTCGAATCAGTCAGCGTCGCGTCGGTTGTGCCGGCCAGCGCCAGTGCAGTGGTGGTCAACCTCACGGTCACCGAATCGAACGGCGCAGGTTTCTTCACAGCGTTTGCGGGTGGTGCCGCGCGACCTGATTCGTCGAGTCTGAACGCAGATGGTGCGGGCCAAACGCGTGCGAATCAAGCCATCGTCCCGGTTGGAGTCGAGGGCGCGGTGTTTGGCATCAACGTCTTCGCATCGGCGGGCGGCCACCTCATCGTCGACGTCGCTGGTTACTTCACGGGGCCCGATGCAACAGCCGCTACCGAAGGACTCTTCGTGCCCAACGCTCCGTATCGGGTTCTCGATACCCGGTTGCCCGCCAGTTATGGGCGACTGCAGGCCGAGTGGATCGCCGAGTTCGACTACGCGGGTCGGGCCGCTTCGCAAGCCGTGGTGGTGAACCTCACCACTACACAGACCAGAGGCCCCGGATACTTCACCGGCTTCCCGGCGCGCACTGCTCGTCCGGTGGCATCAAACCTCAATGCCGTCGCTGCCGGGCAGACAGTGGCCAACCACGCAATCCTGCGAACATCAACTTCCGGCGTGGCAGTGTTCACCCAGCGCGGCGGGCACCTTGTGGTCGATGTCGCCGGTTACTTCATCGGATCACCCACAGCAACAACGCAGATCAATCCAGTGGACAATCCGCTACCACTGGCCTCGCAACTGCCATATGGATTGCACCTTCCAAATATTGGCGTCAACGCGTACGTCGTCGAAGGTGTCTCGAATCCCGTGGTCGATGCCGGTCTCGTTGGTCATTGGCCCGAAGTGGGTCTCGCTGGCGAGAACAGCCATATGGTGTTATTCGCGCATCGCACCAAGCACGGTGGAATCTTCAAGAACCTGCATCTGCTTGGTCCCGGCGCTGAGTTAGTTCTTGAGTCGCCGCCCGACGATGGTCGCGTGTACCACTATCAGTTCGCTCGTCGAGATATCACGGGCAGTAGCAACGATGAAATATTCGGAGTCGGGCTGCTCGCTCCGCTGCCGAACGTGTCGTTGGTTGCGTGCTCAAAGACAAACTTCTTGCCTACGGATTCGAACCACCGAATAGTGGTTACGTTCTCGTTGGTTCAGGTGGATCCGGGCTGAGTTGTGGTGGCCTGCTGGCGCGCCGCAGCTACCCAGCGAACGGAGATCCATCGAACGAGTCGATGGTGCTAAACGTTTCGACAGCGGCTCGCTTCAGCTTTGTTGGCTGATGAACGGGGTGTCCCAAGAAAATCGTTGATGCCAGCGCGTAGGTTGGTGGCAAGCCGAGCACCGAGGCAGCGAGTGGTTCGGCGCGAGACAAGAACGTTGTCATCACGCCGCCGAGACCGCGGCTGCGTGCGCTCAGCAATACGTTCCAGCAAAACGGGTAGATGGATCCGCCGCCGGTAATCGCTGGGCGTTCGAGGTCTTTGTCCATCATCGCGATGCAACCAAGGTCTGCGGCTACGACCAACACAACCGGCACGTCGACAATGTTGTCGAGTAGATCGTTTGGTGTGCGTCCGGGCGTCACCGTGGTGAGCTCGTAGTTGGCCGGAGGTGCGGCGGTGAACGGTGTTACACCGGTGCTGCCAATGGCCACATATTCGTCCCACACGGGTTTCATCAGTTCGCCAATTGCCCGCCGCTTGGCTTCGCTCTTCACCACCACGACCCGCCATCCCTGGCGGTTGCCTCCGCTGGGGGCAAACCGAGCATCGTCGAGCAGCGCGTACAGCGTTGCGTCGTCGACCGGTGCGTCGGTGAATTGCCGTACCGAGCCAGTGGTGCGTATAGCCGTTGTAATTTCCACGTGCTCAGTATGTCAGACGGTTATCGGGTCAGCCCTTGGGGATGTCGATCGACCCCGGCGGCAGCGGCGGTGCGTCGAGCGAGGCAGACGGCGGAACGAACACGATGTCGATCGAGTCGGTGGTGGGGGAGCCATCGGGTTGAGCGGGCGGGCATACCTGATCGATGGTCGAGTTGATCGGCCCCAACTGCATTGAGGCCACGGCGAGTTTGCGATAGCAGTACAGGCGTGCGTTGGCCTTGTCGATGGGCGCAACCAGCAGCGCCAATGTCGCGATCGGCACACCGGATTGCAGTCGAATCTCCCAGTTTGCTGGAACCTGTGAGCACCCAGAAGTGGAGCAATAACCCTCGGGCACTATCGCCACATCTGAGGCGCACGTTGATGCTCGTGGTGGCTCGCCAACAGCAATGACGAGCGCGCTGTCGGAGTACGGCTTCCAGAGTCCCGGTTGGTTGCAATCAAAGGTTCCGGATGCATTGAGCGCTCGTTGAAAGCCGCTGGGAGTCACCGCCGTTCCCGTGGCAGATGACGTAATTGATGTCGACGTTGCAACCTCAGAGGCCGCCGACGAAGAGGGTGTAGACGACTGTGGGCTTTTGCTGGTGAATCCCAAGACAACGGCGACGGCAGCCGCAAGAGCGAGGCTCACGATCGACGCAATGAGGGCGCGTCGTCGGTGAGTCGGCATCGAGTCAAACACGTTCGTACGCTAGCTTCAGCGTGTGTCGGCGGTTGATGATCAGTGAGTAACGCTCGTGCTTCGAAGCGCCACTCCGAGGTCGCGATAGCAGCGCTCACCTTCGCGGTGGCGTTCGGATTGCTGCTCACGTGGTCGCTCGGCATTGGCCGTTACGGCGGTCCTGACGAACCGGCGCACGTGTTGCGCGCTGCATCGGTGGCCGCTGGCCAACTTGTTGGCAGTGAGGTGCCGTCGCTTGCCCCCGGCTTTCGTGGTGTCACGGTTCCAAGTGCGCTGGCCATCGGCGACCCCGCATGCTTTCGCCACGATGCCACGGTGGCACCGACTTGCGCAGCAACAACGCAGGCCACCGGCACCCGTCGCGCGGCATCTTCGGCCGGAACATATCCGCCGTTGTATTACGCGCTGGTTGGGTTGCCTGTGCGCGCATTGGGTCATGCAGGCGAGTCGCAGTGGTATCGAATCGTGGCCGTGCTGTGGTGCGCACTTGCGCTGACAATTGCGATGCTGCGCGCCCGGCGACTGCCGATGAATGTTGTTGCGCTTGCGGCAATCTCGCCTGCCGCGTGGTTTGTGTTCGGCGTGGTCAATCCCAACTCGCTTGAGATCGCGCTTGCGCTGGTGGGCTGGGTGTCTGTGGTGCGGCTACGGCAGGCCAGTGCTGTCCGATGTACGTCGAGTGCGCTGCTGTGGGTGAGTGTGCCGATGGCGCTCGCCATCGCCATGCGCCCGATTGCAGTGTTGCCGTTCGGTGCGATGTTGGCGGTGATGTGGCTTGATCACCGCAACCGCAGAGCAGCGGGCTCGGCAACATCGCGAGAGTTGGCGTTGGCGTTGTTCGCGGCTCCCGCAGTTGCGGCTGCGAGTGTGCTCGTCTGGAATTGGTGGAGCAATGTCACCGTGCGCGATGCGCGCGTTGCTGTGCATGTGTCGCGGTGGCAAGCGGTTCAGCACTCGTTGCGTGGGATGTTCGTTCATGCTCGCGATATCGCTGGGTCGCTTGGATGGCGTGAGTTCTCGGCACCGGTGATTGTGCAGATCTGTTGGTGGTTCGTGGTCGTGATCGCAACGTATGTGTTGATGCGGCGTGGCCTGGGTTCGCTTGGTCCTTGGCTCGCGATTGTTACGTTTGTACTGCTTGCGCCGGTGGCCTTCGAGACAGCCTTCGTACAGCGAATTGGCTTCATCTGGCAGGGCCGATATTCGATCGCGATCGCGATCGGTGCGGTTGTGCTTGCGGGCGACAGCCACATCGCTCACGCTGTACGCAAGCGCCGCATACGAGTTGCAATCGTGACGCTCACGTGGGTGACCGAGATCGGCACCTTCTGGTACACCCTCAGGCGCTACACGGTTGGCGTGAATGGGTCCTGGCTGTTTCGGAACGCGAGATGGACTCCCGGCGTGGTGCCGATGGTTCTCGTTGTTCTGAACGCTGTGTTGATTGGCGGATTGTTGCTGATGCAACAATCGCAATCCTGGGGTGCCGGTACGGCGCCCGTAATTGTGCCTTAGAGACTGCCTTCGGCGACTTTGCGTCGAACCACGTTGAGCGCCGACCCGGCCTTGAACCACTCGACTTGTTCGGGGCTGAAGGTCTGCACGCCCTCGAACTCGATGATGGTGCCGTCGGGCTTCACGATCTGGCAGCGCATGTTCTTGCCGGGCACCGGAGGAAGGTTGAGCACATTGATGCGGTCGTCTTGCTCGATGAGGTCGTACGTGTTTGGGTCGGCAAACGTGAGCGGCAGCATTCCCTGCTTCTTCAGGTTTGTCTCGTGGATGCGAGCAAAGCTGCGGGCGAAGATGGCCGCGCCACCGCGATAACGGGGCTCCATTGCGGCGTGCTCACGCGACGACCCTTCGCCGTAGTTGCGGTCGCCGATGGCGCACCAGCGAAGGCCAGCCTCGCTGTAGGTCTTGGCGAGGTTCGGGTAGCTGTCGATCTCGCCATGGATCGCGCACTTGCCTTCGCCGACTGCGTTGCTGAATGCGTTGACTGCGCCAATGAACAAGTTGCCGCTGATGTTCTCGAGGTGGCCGCGATAGGTGAGCCACTTGCCCGCTGCAGAAATGTGGTCGGTGGTGCACTTACCCTGGGCCTTCATCAACACGGGCATGCCGATGAAGTCCTTGCCGTCCCAAGCTGCGAATGGCTCGAGCAACTGCAGACGATCGCTGGTGGGCGAGACCTCGACCACAACGCCGGATCCATCGGCCGGGGGAGCGGTAAAGGTGTTCGTGCCTGGGTCGTAACCATGCTCGGGAAGCACTTCGCCAACCGGAGCGTTGAGCTTGACCTCAACACCGTCGGCGTTGGTGATGGTGTCGGTGGTGGGATCGAAGTCGAGTCGGCCAGCGAGGGCCAGAGCAATGACTGTGTCTGGCGAAGTGACAAAGCTGAGCGTGTTGGCCGAACCGTCGTTGCGCTTGGGGAAGTTGCGGTTGAAGCTGTTGACGATGGTGTTCACCTTGCCGGTGGCCGATGCCGGGCGATCCCATTGGCCAATGCACGGGCCGCAGGCGTTGGCCAGCACGGTTGCACCGATGGCTTCGAGATCGGCGAGCAGGCCGTCGCGCTCGATGGTGGCACGAATCTGCTCTGATCCGGGGCTGATGAGTAGATCGGTCTTGGTGCGCAAGCCCATCGCCGCAGCCTGGCGTGCGACCGAAGCGGCGCGGGTGATGTCTTCGTACGAACTGTTGGTGCAACTGCCAATGAGCGCTGCGCTGATTTCGAGCGGCCACTCGTTGGCCCGGGCCTCGGCTCCGACTGCAGCGCCGACGCGGTTGGCACGGTCGGGCGTGTGTGGGCCGTTGATGAGCGGCTTCAACGCATCGAGGTCGATTTCGATGACTTGGTCGTACAACGCGCCGTCGTCGGGGCGAAGATCGCTGGCTACCTGATCGGCTGCTGCGGCAATCTCGGTGCGGCCGGTGGCCTTGAGGTAGGCGGCCATGTTTTGGTCGTAACCGAACACACTGCAGGTGGCGCCAATCTCGGCTCCCATGTTGCAAATGGTGGCCTTGCCGGTGGCAGAGATCGAGTCGGCGCCAGCGCCGAAGTACTCGACGATTGCGCCGGTACCGCCCTCGACGGTGAGCACGCGAGCGACCTCGAGGATGACATCTTTTGGCGACGACCATCCGCTGAGCGTGCCGTTGAGCTTGACGCCGATGACCTTGGGCCAACGCACGTTAAATGGGAAGCCGGTCATCACGTCGACAGCGTCGGCGCCGCCGACACCAATGGCCACCATGCCGAGACCGCCAGCGTTGGGGGTGTGGCTGTCGGTGCCGATCATCATGCCGCCGGGGAATGCGTAGTTCTCGAGAACCACTTGATGGATGATGCCGCTTCCGGGGCCCCAAAAACCGATGGCGTATTTGGCTGACACTGTACGCAAGAAGTCGTACACCTCACGGTTGGTATCGACGGCCACGCCCATGTCGATGCGTGCGCCGACCTTGGCTGAGATGAGGTGATCGCAATGCACGGTGCTGGGCACCATTGCCGAGGACAGTCCCGCAGTCATGAACTGCAGCAGTGCCATCTGTGCGGTTGCGTCTTGCATGGCTACCCGGTCAGGGTTGAAGTCGGCGTAGCTTGTGCCGCGCTCCATCTCTTGCGACTCAGGGTCGAGCAGGTGGTTGATGAGGATCTTCTCAGTCAATGTCAGCGGGCGGCCGAGACGGCGGCGACCGATCTCTGCGTTTTGGGCGAGCTTGGCGTAAACGCCCTGCACCAGTTCGATCGGAGTTCCTGCGGTAACGGCCATGTGATTGCCCCTTGTGCTTGCCGGCGGATGTAGACAAGTATAAGACAAGTGTTTTTGATGGTCAAACCAATCGACCAAAGGCGGTGAAACAACGATGAGAACAATCAGGTATCAGCAGATTGCCGACGAGCTTCGCAGCCGCGTTGCCGCCGGCGCGTATGTGGCAGGTCGCGTGCTTCCCAGCGAAGCCGAACTGTCCACCGAGTTTGATGCAAGCCGGGTCACCATTCGGCGAGCGCTCGAGACGCTACGCGACGAAGGCCTTGTCGATGCCCGTCAAGGTTTCGGGTGGTTTGTTGCGGCGGCGCCGCTGCGGCAAACGCTTGGCCAACTTGTCACCATCGAAGGGCAAATGGCCGAGAGCGGCGTCGAGCCGCAGCGCAAGATCATCGAGTTCGCATTTGTTCCTGCCACGGGTCGGGTGCGTGCCGCACTTCGATCCGACAACGTGTTGCGTGTGAAGCGCATCAACCTTGCCGATGGCGAACCCTTTGCTGTGGTCACAGTGTGGTGCCCGGCCGAGCTGGGTCAGCACTTGTCACGGCGCGATGTCGAGCGTTCACCGTTCTACGAATTGCTGGGCATCGACCTTGGCGGCGCAACGCAAACCATCGGAGCCGACTCGGTGAGTCCTGCCGATGCTGTGTTGCTCGGCGTGCCTGCGGGTTCGCCGGTGTTGTGCTGCGAGCGGCTCACCAAAGACACCCACGGTCGCCCAGTGCTGCTGTCCGAGCACGTGTTTCCTGCGCATCGCACCGAGTTCGTTGTCGACCTGCCACACGCCGCAGCGTCGGTGGCTCCAAGTGGGCTGCGCCTCGTCGAGTAAATCGCAGTCACGCTTGCGTTGAACTGACACACTGAGCCGATGCGCAGTCGACGGTTTGTTCAAGTTGATGTATTTACGGCCGAGGCCTATCGCGGAAATCCGTTAGCAGTTGTGTGCGATGGCGAGGGGCTGTCAACCGATGAGATGCAACGCTTTGCCCATTGGACGAACCTTTCCGAGACGACATTTCTGCTCGCGCCATCGAACCCCGAGGCCGACTATCGGGTGCGCATCTTCACGCCCACCGTCGAGCTTGGATTCGCTGGCCATCCAACGTTGGGTTCGTGTCACGCGTGGTTGCTTGGTGGGGGAAAGCCGAAGCAGTCAGACGTTGTCGTACAGGAGTGCGGAGCCGGATTGATTCGAGTGCGACAATCCGCTCAGCAACTGGCATTCGCAGCTCCACCATTACGGCGCAGCGGCCGCGTGGATGACGCGACCGTGGCTCAAATCGCCAGGGTGCTGAACGTAGACATCGCCGACATTGTTGAGAGTCAATGGATCGACAATGGTCCGGGGTGGGTGGCAGTCATGCTTCGAGATGCTGATGCCGTGCTCGCCCTGAAGCCGGCGTTCGTTGAAGGCCTCTACATCGGAGTCGTCGGCATGTATCCGCCCGGCTCAGCATGCGCGTACGAGGTGCGCGCGTTCTTTCCGAAAGACGGCAGCACGGTTGAAGATCCGGTCACCGGAAGCCTCAACGCTTCGTTGGCGCAGTGGCTGCTGCGAACGGGCCGCGTGACAGCTCCGTACACGGCAAGCCAGGGTGCCGTACTTGGGCGTGCCGGCCGCGTGTATATCAGCTCCGACGCAGACGGAGCCGATGTCTGGGTTGGCGGCGATTGCGTGACATGCATCGCAGGCACGGTCGATCTATAGACCGCAGAGTCACGCTCGCTGGTATTCGTTCCCGACCAGTTCGGCAACAACTTCGGTGACATCAAGCGCTGCGCTGGTGGCGATGTCGTCTTCCCATCCGCGCGCAAGGAGCTCGCGGCCCGAGCTCGATGCGCACAGCGCCGAGAACAGCTTCGGGCGGGCTTGATGAAATGCGGCGCGCGCAGCGGCGGCCTCGGGTGAGCAACACGGCTGCGCCACGGCTCCCGAAGGGTCGAGCGCGTTGAGAACTGCGCCTGCGCCGATGAGGTCTTCGATAGCCGGCCTCATGGATCCGGTGGGGCCACCCCATCGTTCGCCAGCGGCAATGACTGCGATCGAGGGCTGGTAGTTGCTGCCGCCGCGAGCGATTGCAAGAGCGTGGCGCGCTGTGGCGGTTGCGTTGCGGAGCGAACCGGCGAGCACGCGATGCGCTCCGAGGTCGCGGGCCGCAAATGACAGCGTCGATCCGTTTGGTGATGGCAGCACGATGCGTGAACCCGATTGCGAGGTGAGTAGATCGGTGGGCGACAACGAGTAGCCGCCCTGTTCGCGATGCCCTGCGGATGCAGCGTTGTTTGCAGCGGCGTATGCCTGCAGTTCGTCGTCAGCCCACGGAAACGGAAGCACCGTACATTCGCTCTCGAGTGCAGTGCATACGGCGGTGGTGAAGCGAAGAATGTCGACGATGATGACCACGTCGACATGTGGCGCCAACGCGCCGAGACCCTCAAGACCCCAGTCGAAGCGATACGCAAAGTCGTGCTGAATGTTGTGCAGGTGACCTGCTGTCACCATTTGTCCCAGTGCAGCACAGGGGCCAGCGGCATGCGCTTGGCCGACTTGAAATCGGTGCCGATGGTGTACGCGATGGGGAACAGGCCGCCTTGAGTGACTTCGTCGAACGGGATGCCGAGAATGTCGGCTGCCTCGCGCTCGCCGTTGTTCATGAGGTGGATGGTGGTCCACGCCGAACCGATGCCGCGTTCGCGGGCAGCGAGCATGAAGCTCCATACGGCAGGCAGCAACGAACCCCACGAACTGGCCGCAGCCATCACAGGCGCGTTGTCGAGGCGACCGCTGATGCAAGGAATGAGCATGAGTGGCGCACGATGAAAGTTCTCGGTGAGATACATCGCTGATTCGGTGACGCGGCCAGCCTGCTCGGCGCGCATGTCGCCTTCG